>TARA_R110000868_G_scaffold83373_1_pt1 | contig 10959 bp, 10 predicted proteins | sample TARA_R110000868 | Tara Oceans TARA_R110000868 (sample SAMEA4397489) | marine metagenome | biome: Polar Biome; feature: [SRF] surface water layer (ENVO:00010504); material: water (ENVO:00002006), including particulate matter (ENVO:01000060) such as... | depth 5 m | reverse complement strand
TCTATCTCTAAAAATATGGTAGAATTCTTTTTTTATAAAGCCTATAAAACGTTTCATCCTCTTGCTAGTTTTAAGAACACATCATTCATATTTGCAGCTTTGAACTTCTCTTTTAGTTTTTTTGGTGTATCTAAAGCTTCTATTTTTCCATTTACCATAATAGATACGCGATCACAATATTCAGCTTCATCCATATAATGTGTGGTCACGAAAACGGTTGTTCCTTGGTTAGCTGCTTTGTAAATCATTTCCCAAAACTGTCGTCTGGTAATTGGGTCAACGCCTCCTGTTGGCTCATCTAAAAACACAATTTTAGGATCATGTATTAAAGACACTGAAAAGGATAATTTTTGCTTCCAACCTAAAGGCAAAGATCCAACCAATGTATTGGCTACTTTCTCTAATCCTAATTCTTGAATCAATATTTCTGATTTTTCTTTGATACGTTTTATTGACAAGCCATAAATACCTCCAAAAAACGTAATATTTTCTTTTACTGTTAAATCGTCGTACAAAGCAAATTTCTGACTCATATAGCCAATGTTCTTCTTGATATCCTCAGCATTTGTAAACACATTAAATCCTGCAACATTGGCTTTTCCTGACGTAGGATTAGAAATACCAATTAGCATTTTCATGGCTGTCGTTTTTCCTGCACCATTGGCTCCTAAAAATCCAAATATTTCACCTTTTTCAATGTCGAATGTAATGGCGTTTACAGCTGTGAAATCACCAAACATTTTGGTTAATCCTTCTACTTGTATGACTTTGTTATGATTCATTATTTTGCTAATTCCATAAAGGTATCTTCAATTGTAGCTATTGTTTTTTCAATTTCAATATCAGTTAAGTTTTTTGTTTCTAAATACATCTTTAATTCTTTCTGATTAAAATCTGCTCTCTTATCTGTATAATGAACGAACTCACCAAATGGATATACACTATGGTTATATTCATAATCATTTAAACTATTAATTAGCTGATACATATTATTTGCACGTACGTTATAAATTGGCTTGGAATAGTGTTTTACAATCGCTTTAGGTGTATCAATTTCTAGAATTTTGCCAGCTTGAATAAGTGCAATTCTATCACACAAAGCCGCTTCGTCCATATAAGGTGTTGAAACTAGTATGGTAATTCCTTTTTGTTGCAAACGTTTCAACATGTCCCAAAATTCTTTTCGGGAAACTGGGTCAACTCCAGTTGTAGGTTCATCTAAAAACAACACTTTTGGCTTATGAATTAACGCACAACACAACGCTAATTTTTGCTTCATTCCTCCAGATAATTTACCTGCACGACGATCTTTAAAGGGTTCAATCTGTACGTAAATGTCTTTTATTAAATCGTAGTTTTCTTCGATTGTTGTTCCGAAAATAGTTGCGAAAAAGTTTAAGTTTTCTTCAACAGTTAAGTCTTGATACAATGAAAATTTCCCTGGCATGTAACCAACACTATTTCTAATCATTTTATAGTCTGAAATTACATCAAAACCTGCAACCGTTGCAGTCCCTTCATTTGCAATTAAAAGCGTAGTTAGAATTCTAAATAATGTTGTTTTTCCTGCTCCATCAGGACCAATCAATCCAAAAAGTTCATTTTCTTTTACTTCAAAAGAAATATCTTGTAAAGCTTTTACGTTTTTATAGGATTTTGATATGTTGGAAATTGTAATACTCATTTATTCAAAATAATCAGAATATGCATTCAAATTTTCAACTATACTTTGCTTTATTTTTGAAGCATCACTAATATCATTGGTTTCTGTTAAAGCAGTAACTTTTTCTATGAGTGGATACAACCAAATGTGTAAATTATCGTGAGAAGCACCTTTCATTGTACACTCTTTTACTACTTTGTTTTTTACCTCGTTTAAATTGTTTGCCAAAAAATGAAAGTCTTCAATAGTTGTAGTAGTTTGTGTTTTTATTAGCTTTTGCATTTTAATGACACCTTCAGTAGTTTCAATGTTTGCTTCCCATTTTGAACCATCATTTAATTGAATATCATTCATCCATTGCGTGCTTAAAATGGCATCTACTTGTGCTTGTACAGGTTCTTCAGAAATACTGTTTTTCTCTTTCTTTTCTGTGTTTTTACAACTTGCAACTACTGTTGTAATTATTAAGATAATGAATACTGACTTTTTCATAATTATATAATTAATTGTTATTAGAATTTTCGATCCATAGTTCTGCTGGCATACCAATTTTTAAGCTTCCATCATTGGTAACATCTATTTTCACAGCATAAACCAAAGCCACACGTTCTTCTTTAGTTTGAATAATTTTTGGCGTGAATTCGGCTTCTGAAGCGATCCAACTCACAACACCTTTGTACGATTTTATTTCGTCTGCATCATCAATTTTCACAGTAACTTCTTGACCTATTTTTAAGTCTGCTAATTGCGTTTCGCTAATGTAGACTCGTAATTGCATTGTGTTTAAATCGGCAATTTTATAGAGTGGTTTTCCAAAAGAGGTAATCTCATTTGGTTCGGCATATTTGGCTAAAACTGTGCCGTTTATTGGATTTTTAATTTTACTTTTTTCAATTTGGTCATCAATTTGTTTTAGCTGAACATCAATTGATTTCAATTCGTTAACAACAGGAGCATTCTGGATTTCTACACTTCTTATTTGATTTTTAATCACATCAATTTCTCCAGTAACATCATCTAATTGTTTTTGTGTGCCTGCATTATCTTTAATGAGATTTTCAGTTCTTGCTTTATTCGTGTTTGCCGTTTTCAATTTGGAATTTAAAACAGCTATTTGTGAGAGTACACCTTTAGATTTTGAACTAATTACAGCTTTTGAAACTTCTAATTGCTCTTGTTTTAATGCTAATGGAATCGTATCGATATAACCAATAAATTGTTCTTTTTGAAGAACGTCACCTTCATTAACATCAAACTGCATTAATTTTCCATTATTTTCTGCTGAAATAGTGATTTCTGTAGCTTCAAAATTTCCGTAACCATCTGCTTTTTTGTTATCGTTTCCGCAGGAAAACAAGCTAAAAGTTAAGATGCTTAATCCTAATATATAGTTGTGTTTTTTCATTTTAATAAATTTACTGTCCTTTTATGACGTTGTAATTTGCTTTAGCAAGTTGTAACTGAATTTGATGTTTTACCAAGGTGTTCTCATCTTCGTATAAGTTGGTGAGTTCTGTAATATATGCAGAAGACGTAATGACTCCATTTTTAAGCTGTGAATCTGCAATTTGTAAGACTTCTTTTCTAAGATTAATAATCTGAGTATCTGATGCAATAATGGTCTTCATTTTATCAATTTCTTTTTGTTGTTGATTCAATTTAATATTGGTATTTAGTTTAAACGTTTCAGTTTCAGTATCTATAACGTCTTTGTTAATTGTTAATGATTTGCGCTGTTTTTTGTTAGAATTCCAATCGAAAACATTCCAATTCAATTTAACACCAACTGTATAAAATGTTTGAAATGAATTATCAAGCATATTTAATCCTGGGTTACCATAACCACCTACTGCAAAACCTTGAAATTTTGGAGCATTTTGTTTAGACATCAAGTTTTCTGAATTTTCAATTTCTTCTTTTTTAAGTTGAAATAATTCCAGTTCAGGTCTTTTTAATTCCGTTTGCAATTGCGTTTCTATAAGAGGATTTTGAAATAGGGTAGAAGTACCCAATGGTTTACTTATTAAACTTGAAAGCGTTTCTATGAGTACTATTTTATTGCTTTCCAATTCTTGAAATTGTTGACTTATTTTCAATAATTCAGCTTCCAAAATTTTATCAGAAGAAGGTAAAATAACACCAAATTTAATACCAGATTGAACTTCTTTAAGTTTAGCTTTTAATTGTGTTTCTTTAGCGTTCAATAATAACTCAGATTCCTGAGACAATAGAATAGAAAAATAAAGTTGGTTAATTTGCTGTTTGAGTTGGTACAAACTCACTTCAACTTGTTTCTGCTTGGATTTTAACTGCGTAGATTTTACCTTTATTGAAGCATCGACTAAACCTCCATTATAAATCAACTGATTTACAGAAACTGTTGCACGATATTGGTCTTTGTTTAACGTTTCTATGTCAACATTTGGAATTGGAATTTCAATAACATCAGATTGATACGTTGCTTGAGCATCTAAACTAAATTGAGGCAGTTTTGTATTGGAAATAATTTCTGAATCTAATTTGTTTTGTACTTCAAAGAGATGTGATTGTTTTGCTAATGGATAATTTTGAGCCATTAAACTGTAACATTCTTCTAATGTGATGCTTTGTTGCGCCACACTTGTTAGTGTTGTTAGGATTGTTATAATAATTATAAAGCGTTTCATTTTATGTGTTCTTTATAGAATTGATGATAAAGTTTGAAACTTCAGTTTTTCGGTCAATCATAAGTTGTTTAAAAGCTTTTTTATTAGTGTTTGTAAACGCTAAAATTAAAGGCTTCGCAACAAACGGAAATATGTTAAGCGCTAGAATATTGATAAATAATTGTTCAGCACTTATTGGTTTAATAATGCCTTTTTCAACTTCAATAGCAACTTGTTTTTTAAATTTTTCTAGATTTGGAAACCCTTTGTTTTCTTTTAATTTTAAAATGAAATCGGGTTTTCTATTTAATTCCTGAATAATAAAATTGGGTAAATAAGGATGCTTAACAATAAACGATATATAGCTTGCTGTAAAATGTTTAATTTTGTTTTCAATTGAAGAATCGTCATTTAAAATAGCATTTAATTGAGGTGCTAACAATGAAAATGCATTTTTAAAAACAGCTTCAAAAAGTAATTGTTTGCTTCTATAATAATAATGTAACATTGCTTTATTAATCCCAGCATTATCTGCTATTTCTTGCATACGCGCGCCTTCCATTCCTTTGGTTTGAAAGACGTTTTTTGCTGCATCCAATATTCGCTCTTCGGTATTTTCGTCTTTTGTTTGTTTCATAATTAACTATACGGTTAAACCATTTGGTTAACAAATATATCATGTTTTTTAAATTTATTATATGATAAATGTCATTTAAAATCAATTTTTAACTTGGCCTCATAAAATTTTGGTTAAATAATAAGGTGAAGTGAGCCTGCATATTTTAGGGGTTTACAGACATACTTGCCAACGCGCCAGCTCGCTCAAAATTACAAAGATTTCTAATCTTTGTAATTTATGCCGTCTAAAATATAGCGAATGAGCCGTTAATTGTTTCCAAAATTATATGCAGCCTTGAATTTTTGTTTCTTTTGTTTCAAGACATTATTTTAAAGAATTGATTGAGTATCAATTTTTAAAATACAAATAATGAAACAAGAAAAAAAAGATTAATTGAAGTTCTATAATTAACAAGTGCATAGAATTTTATTTTTCTTAAAATTTATACTCTTGTGGCAAGTTGACGAGAATCGCTTAAAATTTTTTATTGCTTACATTTTGTCGAATACGCGATTTTTAAAACATAGCAAAAAGGTTAGCTTTTATAATGCGCTGGCAAGCGGCTGGAAATAGCGTATAAAATAAATTACTATAGTAATTTGATTTTATCAAAGCAATAAGCGTTGGCAGCGGATATTTTACATAACGTCAAATTATAGTTACAAATGCAAACAACTCTGCGAAGCAAACCGCTTAATAGTTTAATTGCCCCAAGTTCTGTAGTTTCTTCGAAAGACAAATGTTTCTGGGGTATTTTACATAGTATAGAATTATAGCTATCAAATGAGCCATTCATGTAAACAGCTATACAAATTCATTTGTACTATAATGTTCTGCGTTATGTAACTTTGCTTGGGTAAAGCAAAGTTCTCCTCTACGATTTCCCTGCAAATTTTTCAATCAAAAAGTTTCTCTTAAAAGGTAATGGAACACTTATTATACGACCCGACGGTAGGTGGGGAGTGTAATGTGTGTGGAATGGGCATGGTGCTCTAATAGTTATTAGTCAACCTCTTTCAATGATAGTTAAATTGTTTCAAGCTAAAAACTTATATTTGGTTATTATATAAGCGAGTACCAACAAAGTAAAAATTTATACTGATTATGAATACGCAATCACTTGAGCTACTAAGGCAAGAGTTTATTCAAGAAGCGCAATCTGCTCCCAAATTATTTAAGGATTTGGCTAAGGTTGAACAGTATATTGCAGAAAGCTATAAAACGAGGGCGTTGATTGAACTAATCCAAAATGCTGATGATGCCGAATCTTCGGTTTTTGGAATCCATGACATTGTCGGTGGCTTTATAGTTGGTAATAACGGAAGGGCATTTACAATTAAGGATGTGGAATCTTTGTGTAGAAGTGGTTCATCAAATAAACAAAGAGGTGGAACTACAATAGGATATAGGGGTATTGGTTTTAAATCCGTTGTGAACATAGCTAATAAAGTAACTGTCTTTAGTGGCGATTTCTGTTTCACTTTTAATAGAGAGAAAACTCAGTTAGTACTTAAAAAAAATTTGGATGTACCATTGATACGCATCCCGCATCTAATGGATACTTCTAATCCAATCCATGAGCAGGCATTAGAATTGAAGGAAAAATATAAATACGAAACGATATTTATTTTTCAAGATGTGCTTGAGGAAATTTCAGAAGAAGAATTATCCAGTATAGACCGAAGTTCGTTATTGTTCTTGAAAAATATAAGAAAAGCCATAATAGACCATAAAAATATACATCGGAATATTTTGGTTGAACATAAAAAAGTTGATACTAGGCGAGTGGTGAGAATTAGCGAATTTGAGGCTATAGATGAATGGGAAGTAGATTACCTAGCGGACAATGAAGTCGATTTAGTTGCTTTTAAAAAGGAAGGAAAAGCAATTATCCCTGCTCGGCCGGATGAGTCTGTGATACACTCTTTTACGCCAACTAAAGAATTTTCTGGAGCATTTATAAAAATAAATGGTGATTTTTCGACCGACCCTTCAAGAAAAACAATTGACTTTGATAGTCAATCCAAAAAGTCTTTCCAAAATGCAGTTTCCATAATTGTAAAAGCAATTACTGCAATATTGGAAGGAGACCTGACTCGTGAAGGATTCTTTACCCCATTTGTTAATATTCATGTAATTGAATCAAGTCAATTCAAACTATTGTTATTTAAAAGTATCGAAGCCGGTCTTGAAAATATAAGAATCCTATCGAATAGCGGAAAAAGTGAGAGTTTTTCGTCTGTTCGTTTAAAGCCTGAATGGCTAAACTTTGAAGATTATGAGAGATTATGCGCAGAAGGCTTGGTTTCAATTAATAAAACTCTAATTACCACTTATCCCGAATTGTTTACTTTCCTTAAAGCAATAAATACAAAAACGTTAAACATTGATGATATTATTTCCAGCATAAATAATTCAAAGATTTCCATTATTGGTTGTGCCCAGATTTTCGAGAAAATAATTAATCAATATCGCTACGATTTGGATACCGATAAAATTGCCCAATTGAAAACGTTAAAAATATTCCCTTGTAATAATAATATTTTTAGGGCAGAGTATGTCAAAAGTGCAAGTGAATTGGATAATGAATTTAAAAGCTATCTCAAAAATAATGTTGATACCGCCGACTTGAACTTATTTCTTAAAAAATTGGATATTTCCCCCGAAATACTTCCCGAAAAAAGTGTTGTAAATAACGAAAGTGCTAATAATACCTTTCAAAGTACAAGTGCAACATATAGCTCAAATTTTAAGGCAGAACCTGCTATTAAAAAGTGGCGAAGTGCTGAGAAAAATGCACAAGAATATCTCAAGTCCCTAAATGTGGCATTATCTGTTAAAGATGTGACGGAAGCCAATTTGGGGTATGATTTAGAGCTAATGCTGCATAATGGCAAGAGAATTTACATTGAGGTTAAAAGTGTCAACTCGTTTGTTGAACCCTTTAAAATCTCTAATAATGAGTATTCGAGTGCGCATAATTACGGGGCTGAGTACTACATCGCGTTGGTCGTAAATAATGATGATTTCCAAATTAAGTTTGTGCCAAACCCTATCAAAACGCTTTCTTTTGAAAAGAAATGTGAGCGTTGGTCATGGTTTTGTGGTCAATACGATGACAAGCTAAAAGAAATAAACGAAATATTACTTTAACATATGGTACCTATAAAAGAAGCAATAAACAGTGGTGCATGGTTGCATTGTGAGCAAAGAAAAAATTTGCTTGAGTCAAATCAATTCCGAATAAAAATAGATTCATTTAGAAAAATTAATCTTTCAGAAATAGATAATGTAGAAAATGTTTCGGGAATTGATAGCAATTCGACAATTTGGCTTTTAGGAATCGAAGTTATCAACTTAAATAAAATTCCATTACAAGTGTACAAAGCAACTCAACAATTAATCTTAATAGACCAAGATGGTTTTAATTTCCCAATTTTCGAAGACCATCATTTACATTCGAACTCAGAATTTAGCAACAAAACAAAGTTAAAGAGATTTTGGAAAGATGATTTATTACCGAAAATAAAGGCAGTTGGCAGTCTTACTTTTCAACTACCTGATGATGATGATGCAATTTATTCTTTAGGTGTTAAAGAAGGTGGTACTGTTCAAGAAGTATAAATGGCTGAAAAAGATAAACAACATATTGTATCTAAAACTTACTTGAAAAATTTTGTAATACCTGATTATAAACATCCTAATCACGTTTGGTGCTTGGATTTATTTGACAGTTATAAAAAATACCCTATTCCAAAGGGTACCAATCAAGATATTTTTAAAATCAAGAACTTTTACAGTCTTAATGATAAGAATAATAGGCTTTTGTTGGAAAATTTTTATGCTGAAAAATTAGAGCCTCTGTATAATCAGATAATACATGAAGTTAATTTAGAAAGTAATCTTTCTGAAATTATAAGATTGAGACTAATCGAATGGCTTATGCATTCCAATATTAAAACTGAACATTTTAGAAAAAATATAGAAAGGTTGGCAGCGTTTTTAATCGATATACATTCAAATTTCGGAAATCAAAAACAAATATTTACAGAAAAATATACTGCAGATAGCTCAAGGGTTATGGCGAAAGAGATTCAGTTAGAAACTATTTTAAATCCTGATGACTTTAGTGGGATTTTAGAGCTGTTTTACAATGAATTAGTAACAAAAAAATGGACGATATTAAAGTCAAAGGTTGATACTCCGTTTATCGCAAATGACAATCCTGGTTTTAGTTTAAATACCTCAAATTTAGGTTTGAACAAATTCAATAGCACCATTCAGTTGAAAAGTATTTCATTTAACTATTTTGTATTATCTCCAATTTATTGTCTCTTTATTGAACCTTTTAAAAAGACTGATAGGGTTGAGCTTAATGCTATGAATCTTGAAATTAAATATAATGAAATTTCCAGCGAGGAAATTAATTTTATTAATGAAGGTACTTTCAATACAAGTCTGAGATACATAATCTCGAATAATTTTAATACAATTAACAAATGGACAGGTAAATTAGGATAGTTATTATTGGTTGAAAGAATATGTTCAATGAGGGGTTCCGGCCTAAGAGAATTTTGGCAAAACAATAGGGTAGAGGAGCGTTAAGAATTTTAGGGGGCTGGTTACAATAATTATTGAATGCCAATATTGGTTATTTTACCTTAAAGCAGTCTTAAGAGTTACAATGGATCCTATAATTTAGTGACCGACCCTTACATTGTTTCCAAAATTATCTGTAAGCCTTGATTTTTTTGTTTCTTTTTTTATCAAGAAAAAAAGAAAAGATACCTTTATTACATGTCAGAATTTCAAAAGCAAGCAGAAGATATTTTAAAGGCAGAAATGACCAACGCAGGCCTTGAAATCAGAGAAAAGGAAAATGACAGGGAAGGAGTTGATTTCTTAGTCAAAAGCTCAAACGGCAAGAAAACAGAGGTATTTCTACAGCCAATGGATTTGATTGCCCAACAAAGCTCAAAAGTTCCAAAAGAAAAACTAGGTGAGCCGCGAAAAAATCTTTGGGTGGCATTGATAGGTTTTATACCAAACAAAGAATCTTTGATATTCTTAATTCCTTCTGAAACGCTTGTAAAACCCGATAATTTTATCTTTTTCGAAAATAATGTTGGTATGCATACCTATTTATCAAATTGGGAAATAAAGGTCTTTACAAAAGGAATGGAGAAGTTAGGCGAGTATATAATTTATAATCAAATAGAGAATTTCAAATAAATCGCATATCTCAACATTATGTCAAATAGAAACTTAAAAAAGGTTTCTAGGAACACAGGAGGTAGCAAGGGCTAAGAAATTATCTCGCAGAGTAATTTTTAGCTGTTGCGGCAAACTAACGAAATGGTCCTGAAAAATTTATTGACTAAGAAGTTTCTCGTAAATCGCATATTTCAAAAAATCTAAAAGGATTTGCTTTTTTTGGCGCTGGCCAAGCGTTGGCAAATTGTGTTTAGCAATGAACGCCATCAAGCGTTTATTTTTAAAAAGCAATCGAGCGATTGGCTGTGCGGCAATTTTACATAACGACTAATTATAGATACAGCTACAAGGTTTGTCGTGGGGTTTCTAAAAATTTGAAATTTTCTAAAAAGTTTTTTCTTTAGAAGAATATTGAATCAACGTAAATTAAACAGGCTGATGACCCTGTTAGTAATTCGCTTAAAAACGATAAACATGAGGGATATTTTACATAATAGAATTATAGCTTACAGCTAAGGTGTTGACGCAGAAATACTTATATAGCAATCTGTACTATAATTTATATTATGTAAAATAGAATAATTGAAACCTTCTACTTTCCTGTCAAAATTTACAACTCTAAAAAGTCTTATATCGTCTCGCCTACTTTTTAAATCAACAATTATTTAGGAGCATCTGTTTGCAATTGTTTTTTAAGTTCTGCTAATTGGTTTTCTTTAAAAACCATAGTTCTGTGTGGAAAAGGAATTTCAACTCCCTGAGCATCAAACTGCTTTTTAATGCTTTCCAACAAATCGCATTTCATTACAAATGACGAT
>TARA_R110000868_G_scaffold80095_6_pt1 | contig 10966 bp, 7 predicted proteins | sample TARA_R110000868 | Tara Oceans TARA_R110000868 (sample SAMEA4397489) | marine metagenome | biome: Polar Biome; feature: [SRF] surface water layer (ENVO:00010504); material: water (ENVO:00002006), including particulate matter (ENVO:01000060) such as... | depth 5 m | reverse complement strand
AACTGTTTGGTGGCTTGAGCGCCATCTTCAACAATACAAAGGCACCGTCATTGCCGTAACCCACGACCGCTACTTCCTTGATAATGTGGCCGGTTGGATTCTTGAGCTCGATCGTGGTCAGGGAATTCCATTTGAAGGCAATTATACTCAATGGCTTGGGACTAAACAGAAACGCTTAGAGACAGAAGAAAAGCAAGAATCTAAACGTCAAAAGCAGATGAAAGAAGAGCTTGAGTGGATTAACTCCTCTCCAAAAGCCCGTCAGTCAAAGTCAAAAGCTCGTATTAAAGAATACGAAGAGCGTTTGAAGTACTCGAAAGAAAAACGCAATGAAACCAATGAGCTTTGGATTCCGCCAGGTCCTCGTCTGGGTGATGTGGTAATCGAAGCCAATAACGTGGCTAAAGCGTTTGGCGAAAACCTGCTTTATGAAAACCTTAATTTCAAACTTCCCGCCGGTGGTATCGTTGGCATTATCGGGCCAAACGGTGCTGGTAAGACGACGTTGTTTAAAATGATCATGGAACAGGAAAAACCAACATCAGGGGATTTTAAACTTGGTCAAACAGTAAAGCTTTCTTACGTTGATCAAGGTCGTGGCCTAGATCCAAATAAAACCGTTTTTGAAACAGTGGCCGATGGACTTGATGTGATTAAATTTGCTGATCGCGAAGTAAACTCTCGTGCCTATATCGGTAAGTTTAACTTCACTGGCGAAGATCAACAAAAGAAATTGTCTGAACTCTCAGGTGGTGAGCGTAATAGAATTCACTTGGCCACCATGCTTAAACAAGAAGGAAACGTCCTTCTTCTGGATGAGCCGACCAACGACTTGGATGTGAACACTCTTCGCGCACTTGAGAATGCGCTACTTGAGTATCCGGGATGTGCTGTGGTCATTTCCCACGATCGCTTCTTTATTGACCGACTTGCGACTCATATTCTGGCGTTCGAAGGCGACGGAGAGGTGATGTGGTTTGAAGGTAACTTCTCTGATTACGAAGAAGATAAGAGAAAGCGTCTTGGAGAAGCCGCACTTAATCCAAAACGTATGTCTTATAAAAAGCTTAAGCGAGACTAAAATTTATGCTTAAAGTTGCTAAATTTGGTGGCTCTAGTGTTCGCGATGCCAAGGCGATTAAGCGTTGTGGTCGTATCGTTACGCTTGACCCCGATATTAAAATCGTGGTCATTTCGGCCACTGCTAATACATCAAATGAGCTTGAGCGCATCGCTCTTTTGGCCACCCAGGCTAAAGGTTGGGAGCAAGCCCTAGAAGATTTAGTGACAAGACATCGTGGCCTTATTCATGATTTAGACCTAGAGGAAGGCGAGTGGTTCCACTCGCTTGAAAATGAGCTTTGGGAATTAGGTGACTTGTTTCGCGAAGAAATGAAAGTCGATCCCGCTCGAATGGATCAATTTTATTCCATTGGTGAGCGCATCTCTTCGGCGATTGTTGCTCATTACTTCGAGCACTCATTCTTACAACGAAGAGTTGAACTGATTGATGCTCGGGGATTGATCCATACAGACAACTGTTACGGTGCTGCTAATCCTGATCGCGGTATGATCGCAGATTCCGCACCTTTACATTTTCGTATGAGCGATGATGCTTTATTCGTCACTCAAGGATTTATTGGAGCAGATGGTGAGGGACATACAACAACTCTTGGCAGAGAAGGCTCTGATTACTCTGCAACGTTAATTGGCGAGGCCATGAATGCAGACGCTGTTCAGATTTGGACTGATGTTGCAGGTCTTAGCGTGATAGATCCTAAGCTTATACCCGGTGCACCTATCATTAAGGAAATCGATTATGCCTGCGCTGCGGAGATGGCCAGGCACGGAGCTAAGATTCTATTTTCTAAAACACTGGACCCAGTGGTTGAAAAGGGTATTCCTGTTTTTATTGGTAGTTCACTAAATGCAGATGCCGGTGGGACATGGATTAGGCCGGGTGTTTTTAGTGATGGCTTTGTCGGAATCGCAGTTCATGAGCGTAGAGATCTTTATAAGACAACAGTCGTAGGGCGATTTAAGTCAGAGTTATTAGCAGACTTTGAGCAATTTATTATCTCAAGAAAGCCTTTATCTACGACAATGAATCTAGAGTCAGAAGAGTTTAACAAACTAGTCAAACTTCTTATCGGCTAGGAACTTTTCCAGTGTACTCTTTAGCACACCTCTATTAATTGGCTTTGAGAGATAGTCAGTCATACCAACATCAAAATACTTTTGAATGTCTTCTTCTCTTGTATTTGCTGTCAGCGCAATAATATGTGTGTTGGCATTTTTAATTCCCGCATCCTTGCCCCGAATGGCACGTGTCGCCTCTACGCCGTCCATCTCTGGCATCTGTATATCCATAAAGATAAGATGAAAGTCTCGCTCTTGGCATTTCTTTATGGCCTCAAGTCCATTAGATGCGACCTCAATGGTACCAATTTGCCAGCGCTTTAATGTTTGAACTAAGAGCATTTGATTAATCTGATTGTCTTCGACAATTAAAAGACTCAACTCGCTTAAATTCGCGATATCTAGAACCTTATTATTTCTTTCAGGTGTGATCTTTGATGATGAAGACTCTTCATCTTGTATTCTCATTTTGAAAATACATTGAAAAGTTGTACCAACTCCAAGTTCACTCTCGACATCAATAGTGCCAGAGAGTAGCTGAACCAGTTTTTTTGTAATCCAAAGTCCTAAACCAGTTCCGCCAAACTCTCTGGTAATAGTTGAATCAACTTGTTGAAAGTCATGAAATAATAATGGAATATTTTTCTTGTCGATACCTATGCCAGTATCTTTAATTATGAGGTGAACTTGTACATCGTCCTCTCCGACCTTTGGAGTCTCACTGTAGAGTTCGAGTGATATCTTTCCTTCTTTCGTGAACTTAAACGCATTACCAAGAAGATTCAAAACTATCTGTCTGACTTTTATCGAGTCGGTGACTAATTGTGCTGGGAAATTCTCATTAACGATGAACTCGATTTCGATATCATGATTATTGTACTTAAAGATATCAAGCGTCTGCTTGCAGAGCTCTCTTAAATCGACAGGTTGATTTTTGATTTCAACTTTACCAGCGTCTATTTTTGAAAAGTCTAATATATCATTCACTATACCTAAAAGAGCTTCACTACTTCTTCTTATCACTTTTATATGTTGTCGATCTTCGTCATCAATAGCTTTCCCGCTGAGTAAATCAGTCCCGAGAATGATACCGTTTAAAGGCGTTCTAATCTCGTGACTCATAACGGCTAAGAATTGACTCTTGGCCATGGCGGCGTTTTGCGCCTCAAGCTTTGCGACACTTAATTGCTCAATCACCTGATGGAGCGTACTTCTCATATGGTTAACGACGTAGACGGCAAAGACACTTAGAACAGGAAGGCTGACTAGAAAAAGATAGTCCTGGATATTGATGACTTCTCTTGTTGATAAAACAAAGGTGAGTTCGCTTATAAATATAAGTACTGCAAGAGAAATAACTTCTTTTGTAGAATAAAATAACATGGTGAAGATTAGAGCTATCAAATAGAAACTCGAGCCAAATATTATTGACCCATTGTGAATCATTGCTCCAAACCCAAGTAATAGAAAACATAAGATCATAAAGTTTTCTTGGATTCGAATATTGATCTTTGCGCCGTAAAAATTAAAGATACCAACACAAATAATGATAAAGGTATGAAGGTACATGACGGGAAGCCAGCCCACTTGAACAAACCTTAAAATCGAAATAATGAAAAGTGGTAGGACTATTATAAATAATAGTCTCATCATGGATCTAACGACTTTCTCGTTCGATATCTTGATTAGTTCGTGTTGCGACGACAATTGATTTCCAGTTTTATTATATGCTCTTCGGAGTGATGCTAATTAAGTTGATAGTTTTTGTCATCGCTTCCGCCATATTAAGGTAAATGCCTTGTAAGTTATTGAAAAACCAGCTGGCCGTCTTAAGATTAGACACGGCCATAAGACTTACAAGGATCTGAAGCCTAGGCGTATAAATTGCTAAAATAGGCTATGCGTACGATCAAGATTATAATGTCATTATTAGCGATTTTCCTCCAGGTGAGTGCCTTTGCAGCAAAGCCTGAATCAATGTACGTCGCAATCGCTTCTTCGGGCCCTGGTGGCGCGATTTTAGGCCATTCCTATATCGTCTTTTGCCAAGATCCTTTTTTTCTTCGCTACAACGACTGCGTCGCCTATGAATTTAATTTGGAAATTAATCAAGAGGCCAACCTCAGAAAATTGAAAAACCTGTCGTTGATGGAAAAGTTAAACGCTTTTGTTGATTCGCCATTTAGAGTTTATAAACATGATGATGTCTTTGCTCTTCAGAAGAAGTATGTCGATCGTGGCCAGACTATTAGTTATATGAGGTATTCAGGCACTAACGACAACATTAAAACAATTCATAATGATATCTTAAGACAAAAGAGTGAACGCGAGTTCAATATTTATAAAGACTATGAGATTAGTGATAACAATTGCGCCACTAAAATTGTTGAGCTATTAGAGAACGCTGGCGGACAGGTTAATGTCTATCAAAATCATTCGTTCTATGACTTTGAACAATACCTTTCTAACTTTCCCATTCTACTTGAAAAAAATTTGAGACTGAGCGGTCTCTTTGATTCCGTACTTGAAGTTTCGAATCAAACTTCCCGTGCCTATCTAATAAAATAAATCAAACCAGCGCGTAATTGCCAGAGGCGATAGTCTAGACCAGCCATGTCCCAAAGTTGGATCGATCACAAGAAGAGATTTTACGCCTAGATCTTGCAACTTCTCATGATATTTTCTGGCCGTTGACAGCGGAACAACAAAGTCACGTTTTCCGTGAACAAAGAGAGTTGGCGGGTGATTGGCTTCTAGAGTATCTGGAACTTTGCACACTGGACCAATACAACTGGCGTAAGAGGCTGATTGAATTGCGATGGCCTTAAACACTCCTGGAAATGTAATGGCCAGGCGAGAACTATTATAGCCACCACTGGAAATACCAGCGGCATAAATTCGATCGGAATTTATTTTTGCCAGCTTATCGTTTTGTAGAATTTGAACCAATTCGCTTAAGACAGCGAAGTCATCAGTTTTTTTATAATCACCGTGGGGAAGATTAGTCATCCATGCCACATCGATAGGTGCTCTTGGGGCAAAAACGGCGTAGCCATTATCTAAAAGTTTTTGAATGAGCTTAGCCTCATAAAAGCCACCGAGAGGAAGGTTACGTGGTCTGGAAAACTCGATAGGAAACCATGAGCCTTGAGAGAGTATGACGGCCGGCCAACCTTTTCTAGGGGTGCGTCCGTTAGGAACTTGCCATAACATTTCACGTTCAGCGCGATCACCTTCTAATAAGACTGTCGTCTTGTTTGGGCAATGAAGCCAAGTGACTTCACCCTCGTCATTAGTTTGCTCAATGCAAATTGAGGCGAAGGAAATCATAGGAAGAAGGGTGAGTAGAGCGATTAGTTTTTTCATAAGCTCATTGAAACGAACTTTATGGAAGATGTCGACTAGAGTATGGACTGTTTGGCCACTTCGCACCATTGGCCGGGTTTTAAGTCTCTAAGTGTTAGTTTTCCTATGCCAAAACGAATGAGACGTAGGGTTGGATGACCAATTGCAGCAGTCATTCGTCTGACTTGGCGGTTTTTCCCTTCAATCAGTTTAATTTCAAGCCAGCAGGTTGGAATCGATTGGCGCTGTCTTATTGGCGGGTTTCGCTCAGGCACATCGGGTTCACTCATCAACTTCACTTGGCATGGCAAGGTCTTATAGTTTTGAATACTCAATCCTTGGCGCATCTTAGAAAGTGATTCTTCGCTTGGAATATTTTCGACTTGAACCCAATAGGTTTTTTCTTTTTCATTTTCAGGTTCAAGTAATTTTTTAATGAACGGGCCGTCGTTGGTCAGAAGAAGCAGGCCTTCGGAATCTTTATCCAAACGTCCAGCCGCGTAGACTTCTTTAGGCATGCCGAACTCGGCCAAGGTGTGGTCATTCATTTCGCCAGTGAACTGGCTTAAAACATTGAATGGTTTATAAAAGGCGATATACTTCAAAGGCTCTTCTTCCTATCCACGTAATTATGTTTTTGCGCCAGCACTCCAGAGGACACACCAAAGCTCTCCATCATACCAAGGCTTGTGAGAGCTTGATCTGGTTGCATGGTTTGGTTGAGCACTTGTTGAAAGACGGTAACTTTCTCTAAAATTTTAGATCCATCTTCCCAAAGTCCCTCGATGCGGTAATTGGCCACACCTTGATCGCGCCAGTTGGCGATTTGCGACGTGGCGGCTTGAGCTTGGGCCTTGAACATCGTATTGCGGCACTCGTGATCGGCGGCCAGGTGATGGATATTGCCGTAGAAGTCTTTAAGCGAGACTTTATGCTTTTCACAAGGTTTGCCGCAGTCTTTGAAACTGCTACCTTGGCTTAGATATGCAGCGAACACACAATGCTCCATATGAAACTCTGGCATATGTTGATGCACGATAATTTCAAACCAATGGGCGGCGCTATTGCCGAGGATTTCTCCCACTTGCCATTGATTGAGATCGAGTCCCATGGTGATGCGCTCTAATCCTTTATTCATTAGGTAATGCGCACTTAGAGAATTGGTTACATTGAGAGAGAAGTCGCCAACCATTGCTAGGCCGGCTTTTTTAAAGAAGTTTAGGGCGCCAAGATTTCGCACCAATACCTGATCGGGAGCCAGGCGCTCAATCAGTTTTAAATTGTGCAGCTCTCTTGGCTTTAAAATCCTAGTTGTGGCTATGGAAGATTTAAAACCGTGTTCTTTTAAAAGCGCTAAGCTTTCTTGATAATGCTTTCCAAACTCGTAATCAAGCGTGATTACGCCCACCATATTGCAGTCAAAGAGAGGACTTTTCTGAGCAGCATGCAAGAACTCGACTAACTGCTTTTGATCTCTTAGCAGTACATTGGTCTTAGGCTTTAAATCAAAACGCGTTTCAATATCGGGAAAGATAGGCTCTAGGAAATCGAGCTTGGCCACTTGTGTGCGTATTTGCTCCATCGCCACAGTGATATCTTTTCTAATGCTTTTGAGCATTTGATTGGGAATGAAGAGATTGGAATCCATTTGGATGTCGAAACGATTGACTGCAAAAGCCGTTGCTCCAAAACCGCCAAGCCCTTTTTCGATATCGGCCTTTGTGGCAGGGTTTTGTTTTGCCACTTCAAGTTTTTGTCCGCTAGTGAAGCTCTGAGTGTTACCGTCTTCATCGGTGGCAATAACACTGGCAAACTGTCCGGCGCGAAGAACCACTTTAAGTGTCAGCTTAATCTTTTTAAACTGCTCTTTGTCCTTCCAACTCTTGGCCAGATCTTTTTCAAGCGCAGGGTCTTTGTTGAGAAAAACATTATGGCCGATTTTAATTTTACTGAGATCAAAACCGCGAGCTAGTTCAATCGCAAGGCTTTGATCTTTTTGCTTGGTGACTTTATAGACGAAGCTTCCAAGCTCACTTTTTGATTCACCGGCGAATAAAAGTCCTACACCATTTTGAACTTCTTCTTTGGTACTAATGAAAACTTGGCGTTGATCAATCTTTAAAACTTTACCGATCAATTGACCGCGGTGATTAGAGTAACTGCCATCAACTAGGTTTTGATGGTGAACGCCATTAAGCCAGCCAGTGAAAAAACCGCGCGAGTAAGTACGGGCCAGTTCTTTTTTCTTTTGCTCAATATTGCTCACAGATCTTTTAACGATGGCGTCTTTATAGTGCCTCGCCACTGAAGCGACGTAGTCGGGACCTTTTAAGCGCCCTTCAACTTTGAAACTCTCTACGCCAATTTCTTGAAGCGCAGGAACATGCTCAAGCCCCATCAGATCTTTTGGCGAGACGGCGTAGGCGCCTTTATGTGTGGTGGTCTTAACCCCATCGACGATCAGTTCATATTCCAAACGACAACTTTGAGCACATTGACCGCGATTGGCGGAACGTCCACCTAACGCTTCGGAAGTGAAGCATTGACCGGAGTAAGCCACGCAAAGAGCGCCGTGAACAAAAACTTCTAATTCTTTATCAGTGTTTTCACGAATGGCCTTAATCTCGCCGATGCTGCATTCACGACCCAGAACAAAGCGGGCGAAGTTCAAATCAGAAACTTCATCGATGGCAAGCTCGTTAGTGATCGTCATTTGTGTCGATGCGTGCAATGTCTGCCACGGGGCCATCTGTTGAATTAAATTGGCCAGGCCTAAATCTTGAACGATAAGAGCGTCTGGACCAAGGGCCAAAATGGTCTTGATATAATCTAAAATCTTTTCCATCTCAGCTTCAAAAATAAGAATATTGAAGGCTAGATGAACTTTCACGCCGTAGAGATGGCAGAGTTTAATGATTTGCTCTAATTCGGCAAAGCCGTGATCTTTGGTTCTGCCGCGGGCGTTAAATCCGGGCGCTCCCACATAGATGGCATCGGCGCCATTATGAATGGCGGCCACGCACATATCCATATCACCGACAGGTAGAAGAAGTTCACTCTTTTTCATGAACTGGGTTGTAGCAAAGCCCAATGTGTAAAACTAGGGGGCAGATGCTTTTTTCCACCATGATTCATTGCTGGTGATGCCTGAAACTGAGGGCTTAGCGCTGGAGTTTGCCCACTCAATTTCAAATAGCGGTTGTCCTGCCTCACAGCCTTTAATCTGAGCAATCTCTACGATTTGTTTATCCCGCATGAAAACCACACAATCGATATTGCGACAGATCAGCTCCATCACTTTGTGATGGGGAAGCTGGGCGTTTTCCCCGTACAAATGAAAAAGTAGACCTAAACGCTCTAGACCATCGACGACGCTATCGGCATGCAGGGAACTCAGGCCGCCGCGATGGCCGCTATTGAAGGCCAGAATCAGTGGCACCACCTCGCTGGATCTAATTTCACCTAAGATAATGCGATCCGGACTCATTCGCAGGGCCATGGCACAGTACTCGCTGAGTGAGCGTTTCTCATCACCACGATCGGCCAAAAGAGAAGTCGTTCGCTGGCTAGCGCGGGTCAGCTCGTGGGTATCTTCAAGAATCACCACATGATCTTCCGGATCTATTTGATCAATTAGGCTACCGATCAAGCTGGTTTTGCCACTTTGGGTGGCACCAATGACGATGACATTTTTTCGCTCAATAATCTTTTGTTGCAGTAGCGTCTTAGCTTCATAATCGTTGCAAAAATCACTGATCTCAAAATGAGTGTCACTATGAGCACGAACGAAGGCGCGCATTTCTCCTTGTGGTGAACAACAAGGATGAATCAAAGTGATTCGAACTGACTTATTGGCAATCTTGGCCGCAAAACTTACAAATGGATGAGCATGATTCCAAGCCTGTGCGTGAACAAAAGCTAGCTGAGTCCAGGCCAAGACAAAGTCCTGATGTGATAGCGCAACCTCAGACTGCTGGTGTCCATCTTTCGTAATATGGTCTTGTCCAAAAAAGACCAACTCTTCAAACTTTTCGCCCTCGATTAATTGCTGCAAGAATTCATGTCCCGCAATATTTCGATGCCAAAGCTCCAAGGCGCGCCTGGTGGTTTCAGGACAGGCAACTTCCAAGTAGGATTGAATTCGTTCGATCAGACGATCAAAGCTTTCGCTGGTCCCCTCATCTAAAAGGCGTTTGAACAGGCTCTTAAATTCTACCTCAAAGCGCTTCGATATTATTGAGCTCACGGTGTATGCTCCAAAGTAAATGTGCCGATAATGACTTTCTCACTGCTGGTTTGTTGCAGGTCCGAAAAGAGCGCCCCAAGGATAGGAATTTTGTTGATATAGGGAAGACTCTTTTGATCGATCCCTTTGGAACTTAAATTGAGTGTAAAGGCGCGGGTTTCCTCTCCAAGTCTAAGCATGATGGACGACATCTTTTTATTGCCGGCGATTGCACCTTCGCTAGATGGAGCTGTTAGTTCAATTTGATAGTCGATTACCTTGCCCAGAGGTGTTTGTGTCAGCACTCCAGTAATTTTTAGTCCTGCAAACTTAAAGCTGGTGCTGGAATTCTGGTTAGCATCGGTTGACTGATAGGGAATTTCTGAACCCATTTGAATTTCAAAGTCTTTATCGTCGCGAATGACGAGCTCGGGCTTGGCCACTTGGGTGAGCTTAAAAAGTGTTTCGCCCAATTTAAAATCATCATTCTTGGCCAGATTGATGAGATCTTTGCGATTAAGCATCGAAAGTGTTCCGGCCGCACTCTCAACACTCATATCGGTTTCGATGGCATTAGCTTGCTCCAACTTAAAGAGATCCACCTTGAGCCGGTAATTGGTTAGCTTTCCCGCTTCGATGGCGGTTTCTATGACAAGAAACTCAGTCTTCAAAAGTTCCTTAATCAGCGACTTCACCTCGGCCCTTGCTTGGCTCGAATGGGAGATGAGACATTTTATCCACGGCCCTGTTTTGAGTTTTTGGCAATCGACGTCATCGGCGTGCAAAAACAAAAAGCTTTCGTACACGCTTCCAAGCAGCTCTGAGGAAAGCTCAGGTGCGGGAGAAACATTATTGATGAAGGTGAGATCAGTTTGTTTTTCCAATTCCCCGGCCAAGGCGCGAAAGGCGCTCCACTCATTTCGATTCTTGATAATTCCTTCGATTCGCACCAAGCGACCGGTGGCGGTGGCGCTCAGGCCCAGATCACCCAGGGCCTTGAGAGTTTCCATCCACTTGAGATGCTTTGCCTTAGACAGCACGTAGATATTCCAAACGCTCTTAGGAGCGGCTTTGTTCCAAACCACGACCTCAACATGACCCTGGCGTTTACCGCGAATAAGGAGGGTTTTAGTATTTGGGCGGAATTTATGGGACAGCGTGTCGTTATTACTGACTGAATATTCCTTCAGTTGCGGCACAGATAGTTCGCTGTGTTCGCCGATGGCAATAAATAAACTCTGTGATTGACCGTACGCA
>TARA_R110000868_G_scaffold72961_3_pt1 | contig 10966 bp, 1 predicted proteins | sample TARA_R110000868 | Tara Oceans TARA_R110000868 (sample SAMEA4397489) | marine metagenome | biome: Polar Biome; feature: [SRF] surface water layer (ENVO:00010504); material: water (ENVO:00002006), including particulate matter (ENVO:01000060) such as... | depth 5 m | reverse complement strand
GAAACATTAAATGTTCTTCAAAATGGAGAAGAATTCGCTAATCCAATTATCTTTACAAACACTGGTAATGGTTCTGCAGTTGCAGCACGCGAAGTTGTTCAAGATAACCGCGATTTGATTATTCAGCAATTTGTTGATTGGATGGATAACAACAAAGAATTCTATGCTTATGATTCTGCTAAATGCCAACGCGATGTTAAAGAATACATCTTACCAGCAGTTAAGTATGACACTCTTCTTGATACGAACTATAACTCAGTAACATCTGGTTACGCTTATTACTTTAAAGCAACTAAAAATGTTATTGGAGCACAGCGTGAAGAAACAATCGCTGCTTACGAAAGACTACGTAAATCAACTGATGATCTTACACAAGATAGTTCTCCACTATTTGCTGCAGAAGCTTATGAAAAGTTCAATGAGATCATTGACATTCTTAAAAATGCTGGTGCTAAATACACACCAACTAACGCAGCGTACACACCAACAACAGGCGAATTTGTAATCACTATCGCAGATCATGGTTTAGAAGTTGGAAGATATATTCTTCTACAGCCTGAATCATTCACGTTTAGTTGCGATACAGACGGCAACGTATTACAATATTCTCATCCAAACGCATCTGATCCACAATTTAAAATGGCGATGCCAATTGTATCTGTAACAAATGATACAATTACTCTTAATGTTGGATCAACTGGTTATGCAGGTGTTCATACTCTTGTAAAGATTAAAGATGATGCAGTAGCAGTTCTTGGCTCAGCTATCGAATTCAGCGATGACGCGAATATCTCAGCTGATAAGAGAAATGCTCGTAAACAACTTCAAGCTAACCGTGAATTCATTCAAAATTATATGATGAACTGGGCTGATGCCGAATGGTTCTTCTATAATAGCGACAAATGTTCACGTGATATGAAGCAATACATTGTACCCGCAGTCTTAAGAGATACGCAAACAGGTACAAACTTCAACTCAATTCAAGCTGGTATTGCTTATCGTCAAGCAATTACAAAAGTTGCAGTTAACGAGCAACTTACTGAAACAGTTGGCGCAGTTGAACATCTTAAAAGAGAAACAGTTGCCACGGTTTCTGATCCTATTGTAGCAAATAGCATTGCAAAAGGATACGAAGAAATTATTGGTATTATGCAAACTGGTGGAAGAGCATTTACTCCTACAAATGCAACTTATAACCCAGCAACTGGTGATTCAATTCTTACACTTACAAATCACAACTTCGAAGTTGGCGATCAAATTGTTCTAGCTGAAAACGCATTAACATTCTCTTGCGCTAATACAGCAACATCAATTGTAACTGAGATTTCTCATCCAAGAGCTACTGATCCTGCATTTAATAGCCCAGTAACAATCACAGCAAAAACAGCAGAAACTATTACAGTTAATGTTGGTAATGCTAATGGTTATGTTGAGCCTCATACATTTGTAAGAGCTAAACTAAACGGTGTTAAAGAATATGGTTACTATAATGGTAGCTTTACTCCTACAAATGCTACTTATGATCCTCTTACTGGTATTTCAGAAATCACAATTGGTGCTCATGATTTCCAACTAGGCGAAACTATTAAGATTGCTCAAGAAGGTTTAACGTTTGAATGCGGTGCACCAGCTGTACAAATTTCTCATCCACGTATTACTGATCCTTCTTTTAACGCAGCCCTTCCAATCATTGCTAAAACTGCAACGACTATTACAGTTAATGTTGGCAGCGCAAATGGTTACACAGGAGCACATACATTTGTAAGTGCAAAAACTGATGCGGTTTCTAAAGTAGAAGTTTACAACGGCAAGTTCACTCCAACCGTAGCTACATATGATCCAATCAATGGTGATATGACAGTAACTATTGGATTGCATAATCTTCCAGTTGGCAAATGGATTGAAGTTGCAGATGAGTCAATTACATTCTCTTGCGCTAACACGGTAACAGCAGTTGTAACTGAAATTTCCCACCCAAGATCTGGTGATCCTGCACATAAAACACCGGTTAGAATTACTGGTATAACTGGAACAACTATTTCTTTCAATGTTGGTAATGCAAAAGGTTATGTAGAAGATCATACTTTTGTAAGCGCAGCAGTTGATGCTATTAATGCTAATGCAATTTACTGGACTGATCCAGCTAAAATTGATACGTTCCATACGCCATTAGATGTTACATACGATCCAACTACTGGTGTATCAATAGTTGAACTTGGTGCTGGTCATGGTATTACAACAGATGATCACATCGAGTTTAAACCACAAAGCATTGTGTTTAGTTGCGCTAATACAGCAACAACAGTGGTTACTGAAATTTCTAATCCAAGAATTGGCGAGCCTAATTACCAAATGCCACTTGAAGTATCCGCTGCTAATACTACACATATTACAGTAACTTCTAGCGCAGCAAATGGTTATACTGGCGCACATACTTTTGTAAGTGCTGAAGTAGGCTCCCTAATTAAAACTCCAGCTAACGTAACACGCCAAGGCAAACTAGCTGCTAAACAATTGCAATCAAATAGATTGTTTATCCAAGATGAAGTTGATGCATGGATTCGCGATAACTACTTTGTTTATAACGATGCATTATGCGCACGTGATACTGGCTTAATCTTAGATGCAGTTCGTAGAGATATTGCTACAAATTCAAATCTAAACTCAGTATTTGCAGGACTTTCATATCGCTCAGGTAATGCTTCTACAGAATCTGTTATTGCAAACGAATTAACAGAAACTGTTGGAGCAATCAATTGGCTCAAAGATCAAATTGCTACTAACATTGTTAATGGTGTAGGCGAAACAAGATCAAACGCAGCATTCGATGAAATTATCGATATTATGCAAAATGATGTTGCAGCCGCTGACACTAGAACAATGGGTACTGGTTATCATACTGATGAAAACTATGAAGCTGCAGCTGCGCTGAAAGCTAACAAAGCATTCTTTATTGACGAAGTTACTGCTTGGATTGCTAATACATATCCAACTGCAGTGTACGATGTTGCTAAATGCGAAAGAGACGTTGGTTGGTTCATTGATTCAGTATCTTGGGATGTTCAACATAATTCAAACGCAGCAACAGTCAATAACTCAAGATTGTATTTTGATAAAGCAGTAAGTGTTCTTCCTGAAAATGAAAGACCTACTACAGCAGCATCATTTGAGCACATGGCTAGCCTTGCTGGACAAATTGTAAGAAACGAACTTATCGTTAACCTACAACAAGCTGTTACTACACAGACTAGAGCTAATAATACAGTTTACACACCAACAAATGCAACATACGATCCAGTAACTGGTATCTCAGAAATTACTATCGGTACGCACGGTTACGAAGTTGGTGATAGAGTTATTCTTGCAGAAGAAAGTATTACTTTCTCTTGCCCAGATGGTGCAAACACTGTTCAGATTTCTCACCCAAGAGCTACTGATCCAGCATTTAATACTCCAATCACAGTCCTTGAAGTTACTTCAACATCGATCACACTTGATGTCGGTAATGCGAATGGTTATACTGGAGCACATACATTTGTGGCAGCTGATCCTAACGCAGTTAAAACTGCAACAGTTCAGCCTACATACACGCCTTCTAACGCGACGTATGATCCACAAACTGGTATCTCGGTACTTACTATTGCTGATCATAGATTTGAAGCTGGTGACTGGATTATTATGGATGAAGAAGCTATTACATTCTCTTGCGCTAATACAGCAACACAAGTTGTAACTAATATTTCACACCCAAGAGCTACTGATCCATACTTTAATCGCCCAGTTGAAATTATTGAAGTAACAGGAACTACAGTTAAAGTACAAGTTGGAGCAGTTCCAAACGGATATGCCGGTATTCATACTTTTGTAAGTGCTGATGCAGATTCAATTAAGAAATCTGCTCCACCAGCAATTGGTGCTCAAGTAGAAAATCTGTTTAATATCATTACAAATATGGTTCGCAATAATGACTTTGCAGAATTACCTGCAATCAAAGAGCCACCATTAACTGGTACTGGTTATAACGCAACTATTAATACTTACTTTAAATCAATTGCGGGCAACACAGTTAAGTATCAAAAAGAAATCATTGACTTTATCCGTGATGAGTACAATGGTCTTGGATATAACACTGAACTTTGCTACAGAGATGTAGGATTAATTGTTGACGCGGTATGCGAAGACATGGAATATGGTGGCGATGCTGCTACAGCAGATGCTGCACAATATTACTTCAAAAATGCAGTAAGTATTCTTCCATATGAGCAAAGACTACCAACCAGACTAGCTTTTGAGCACCTAGCAGACGTCGCAGAAGACGTTATTACTAATGCTGTAGTTACACCAACAGCAGGAAATACTACTCCACAGATCACCTCTGGTGCTGCGGCTAACGGTGCTAGTGCACTAAGAGCTAAAACACTAGTTAACATTATATCTGATGTTGTTGATAATAGATTAGTTATTCCTGGATACGCTGGTTCTCTTGATATTAGTGTGGGTCAACAAACACCAGAAGCTCTTCCACAAGCAACACTTGCTACAATACCAGCTATTGAACCAAGTAGAACATTCGCTCGTAAAGCGCTTCAACGCAATAAAGAATTCATCCAAGATGAAGTTGTTGCATGGATTAACGATGCATACTTTGTCTATAATGAAGATAAATGTGCAAGAGATGTTGGTTACATCTTAGATGCGGTTAAACGCGATATCCAAACTGGAAGTGATTACCCAAGCAAATATGCAGGTAGAGCTTATAGATCTGGAAATGTTGGAACTGATATCGTACTTAATGAGCAATTGGCTGAAACAATTGAAGCTATCAAATATGTTAGAAATGATATTTTACCAAGACTATCTGGTGTAGCTTTAACAAGAGCCACTTCTGCATTCACAAACATTATTAATGTTATGAAAGATGGTACAGTTGGTCTTACATATAGCTCATATGGTTCAGCAAACATTGGTTCAAGCTATAATAGCGCAACAGATGGTTTACAGCTTAATAAAACATTCTTAGCTGCAGAATTGGTCGCATGGATTAATGTTCAAATAGCAGCTAATGCTACTGGATTTGTTGGGTTGGTATATGATGAAGCAAAATGTATAAGAGATGTTGGCTACATGGTAGATGCTGCATCTTACGACATTAGACATGGTTCTAATGTTGCAATGAGAGATGTTGCAAGATTCTATTTTGAAGGTGGTCAATCAATTCTTCCTGCAAATCAAAGATTCGCAACAGCAGCAGCATTCACTAGAATCGCGGCAGTAGCTGAGCAAGTTGTTCTTAAACAAGCTGTAGCTAAATCAGCGGGCAACGCTTTGGATCCAGTAACATCTGGGTTTGGTAACGTTGTTGGAGCAACCGCGGTTGTAGTAGAAAATCTCTTTAACATTGTTTCAAATCTAATTACTGCCGGCGATCTTATCGAGATGCCAGCAGCTATTGAAGCTGACTCAGATAACGGGGCGGCTACAGGTTACCTATACGAAACAGATGTTGCAATTGTTGAAGGTCGTAAATCAACCCTTGCTATTAGTGTTAATGACTTCTTGCAAGAAACATTCGATTATCTAGAGTACAATCAAGTTAAATGCCGCAGAGATGTTGGTTACATGGTTGATGCAATTTCCCACGATATTCAATATGGTGGCAACTCAGCAATGTGGAATGCAGCTCAAATTTACTTTGTTAATGCGGTGAATTTATTGCCAAAAGAGCAAAGAGAGCCTACAAGACGTGCGTTTACACACATGGCTAATACTGTTCAGCATGTTATTAGACATGAAACAATTACTAGAAAGTTTGGTAGAGTATATACTCCAACAAATGCAACTTATGCTCCATTAACTGGTGTAAGCATAATTACTTTAGGCGCAGGCCACAACTTAAGAGTTGGTGATTATATCCAGCTTGCCAAAGAAAGCTTAACGTTTTCTTGCCCAACATCTGATGTTGATCCAACACCAATTAATATCTCTCATCCAAGAGCTACTGATCCAGCTTTCAATAAGCCAATCAGAATCACAGCTGTAACATCTACTTCTGTAACAATAAATGTTGGAAATGCTAAAGGATATGATGGTGTACATACATTCGTAAGTGCTGCTAAAGAAGCAGTTAAGAAAGTTGTTGGTAATACACAAGTTCAATATACAAATGGTTTAACTGCAAGAAGAGAAATTGCTCAAGAAGCAAAAGATCTTGCTCTTATGGTTGCTAATATTGCTAACGATAATAATCCAACAAATCTACCGGCACGTGTTGAACCACACACAGCTTGGATGAGCAATATCCTTATTACTGAGAAAGATAAAGTAGATGATGCGCTAGAAACTCTAGTAACAAGCATGATTAACTTCATCTCAACTGAATACAAAGGCATTAGCTATCCTAAAGAGAAATGTCGTAGAGATGTTGGCATTATCATTGATGCTCTATCACACGACGTTCAATATCAAACTAACTATGCTACAAGACTTGTAACTAACATGTACTTTGATAATGCGGTAAGTGTTCTTCCATTCGATCAAAGAAATCAAACTGCTGACTTCTATGAAGAAATGGGTAACCTACTTGCTAATGTTGTTATTGAAGGCCAAGCTGGTCAAGATGTTTCAAATGCGCCAGCAACAGTTGTTGAAGGTGATGCAATACAAGATCTAGTAAGAATGATTGAAGAAGCAATTCGTAGAGATAATTTAGATGCTTTGCCTGAGCTTATTGAGCCAAATACTTCATGGGTTGTTGCTGATAAAGTAACTGCTGGCGAAGCAATTGATTCAAACTTAGATCAATTAGCAGATGATGTAACAACGTTTATTGCAGACAACTTCACTATCATCGATTACAGCAAAGCAAAATGTCGCAGAGATGCTGGTTACATTATTGACGCAATGAGCTATGACTTGAACTATGGTGGTAACATTGCTTCTAAGTGGAATGCAGATTTCTACTTCTGGAATAACCAATTACGTATTCCAGAAAATACAAGAGTTGCAACAGCTCAAGCTTACCGCGAATTAGGACGCATCGTAAGTGATGTAACTATTGGTAAATTAGCTGGCCAAAAACTTCGTCCAGAAATGGGTGCAGAAGCTCAATACAACCAAGCATATTCACTTGGTATGATCTTCTATAACGCGTTATTCTATAATACACCAACTAAGCTTGGGCCAACAATTAATCCAGACTTTGCATGGGAAGAGAGTAAACAATTTAGCTTTGCTAAAGATATTCTATCTAACAACAAACGTAGATTACAAGGCGAAGTTCAAAGATTCATTACTTCTGAATACAAGTTTATCGATCTACCTAAAACTTATCGTGATGGTGGAAACCTAATTAAAGTTCTACAAAACGACTTTAATGGCCGTGTGGCTGATCCAGACATTGGTCTAGTTGGATCTGATAAAGCTTCAAGATCTTTTGTTGGCGCATTGTTTAATATCGATGCACAGCATGTATTCCCAGTATTTAATCCACCAGCAACATTTACTAACTGGCGCAAACTGAGATTCAAAGGTACGGTTGAAAATACTACAGTTCGTGATGCTTTAACAGGCATGAAGCGCTGGGATTCTTATATCATTCCAACTAATAACGCAACAAACCGCTATGTTGGAACAATTTATGTTTGGAATGGAACTGGTTGGGATACAGTTGGAGCGAATAACAGTGATCTTCTAGAAGCCTTCATTGGCGCTTGGGCACAGATGAAAACTTATATAAATACAAATATCGCTTCAGATCAAACACAAAGAGATATGGTAACCGAATTGATTGATAACGTAATTATTAATAGTGTCATTAGACCGAACTTCTTAGTATTTGGTTCATTAGTTGAATCAATTGCTCACCAGTTCAATGGTGCTTCAGCAGGCGTTAATAGAAATGCACTTCCATTGAACTTTAGAAACGTTGGTGCTGCTATTGGTGCAAATGCATCAGTATTATCAGAAAATGGTGGTCGCATCAGATGGTCTGGATCAGACGAATTAAATAACCAGTACTTCGCAAGAGGTCTCAAAATTAACGGTAGAACAGGTCGAATCGAAGGTCGTCCGTTTACTTCTTCTGTGAGAAAACTTGCAAGAAGGGCATCTAACTCAAGGGCATCACTATAATGAGCAATACAGCAATAATTACAACGACTCAGGCACCAGATGCTAAACCGGTTGCCAGGTCTTTTACATTGACCACCAATTGGCAAACAATGATCTCGGTGCCTAAGTACGAAGTACCGGAACTTGTATTTGGTGGATCAACAACAATTGAACCAGGGGTAGGCGAAGTTATTTCGCCTCTCATCTTATGCAATTTTACAGCTAATACTGTTTCGGTTGACGTAAGAACACACAGAGAATTCAGTGAAGGCGTATACGTTAACAATGAATTCTGGATTGTTAGAAATATGCAAATACCATCTTATGATACAATTCCTTTACCACTAAACGGACAGTTTTTTGGATCGGGCGATTTACTAGAAATTAAGGCATCAGAAAATGACGCTGTAGATGCTACATTATCATTTACACTTGGTCAGTCTGAAAAGGATGATGTATAATGGCATTTAACTCTTTCGGCGGAAGCAGGATAATTGGGCAGGGGCAGCCACAAGCGGTCCCTATTCAATTAGATCCAGTACCATATAAAGGCGCTATTGCTTATGGCGTAGATGGTCTAATTTATGTTTCAAACGGTTTAGCATGGACCGCAGTTGGTGCAGGCACTCAGGGTACTACTGGTATTCAGGGTGATGCTGGTTTGCAAGGTTTGCAAGGCGACTATGGTCCTGGCTTTACTATTATTGGATCAGTTCCAGATGTAGACGCAGGTGGAGATCAACAACTTACGTTAAATAACGCATTTCCTGGCGCAACGGTCGGCGATGGAGTTATTGATAATACTGATGATGAACTTTGGATTTATGACGGAGCATTGTGGGTAAACATTGGCTCGTTCCGAGGTGTACAAGGTTTTACTGGCTTCCAAGGTACTCAAGGCGCACAAGGTGCCCGCGGTGATGAAGGTATCCAAGGCTCACGTGGTTTCCGCGGTTTCCAAGGTCCACAAGGTGTTCAAGGATTTACTGGTATTCAGGGCGTTCAAGGTATTCAAGGTATTCAAGGGACACAAGGAGTACAGGGAGTTCAGGGTACTACCGGCATTCAAGGTGATGTTGGTTTCCAAGGTATCCAAGGTGTCCAAGGAGTACAGGGAATACAAGGTACTACCGGCATTCAAGGTGATGTTGGTATTCAAGGTACTACTGGTTCATACGGTGGAATTTCTTTTGAATTTGCGTTTGACACTAATAATGCTGCATCTGATCCTGGCTCAAAGAAATTAAGATTTAGCAACACATTAGCTTCTTCTACAAATGCTATTCACTTAAATGATATTGCAGGTCCTGGTACAACAGACATTTCAGCTATTTGGAATGCCCTTGATGCATCAACAAATCCTATTAAAGGTTACATCAAACTTACTAAAGTTGATGATATTTCAGTATTCGCAGTATTTCAAGTATCTGATGTAACAGATAATACTGGATGGTTTACACTAGCAGTAACTTATGTAAGCTCTAATGGAGCTTTTTCTCTTAACGATGATCTTATTGTTTCACTCGTAGAATCTGGCGCACAAGGTGTGCAAGGTCCACAATCTATTCAAGGTACTACTGGTATCCAAGGTGATATTGGCTTCCAAGGTACTCAAGGTATACAAGGCCAACAATCTACCCAAGGTATCCAAGGTGATACTGGCATTCAAGGAATGCAAGGTACTCAAGGTACACAAGGCGTACAAGGCGACACTGGTATTCAAGGTGTTCAAGGTCTATTGGGTCTTCAAGGTGTGCAAGGTGATGTTGGTATTCAGGGTAATCAAGGAACACAAGGTTTCCAAGGTGTTCAGGGTAATCAAGGTGTTCAAGGAACACAAGGCTTCCAAGGTACAACTGGTATTCAAGGTGACATTGGTTTCCAAGGTACACAAGGCGAATCTATTCAAGGTTCACAGGGAACTACTGGCTTTCAAGGTGCGCAAGGAACTCAAGGGCACCAAGGCGTTCAAGGACTTCAAGGAACACAAGGTTTCCAAGGTACAACTGGTATTCAAGGTGATGCTGGTTTCCAAGGTTTCGCTGGTGCATATGGTGGAGCTTCTTTTGAGTATGTTTTCACTTCAGATGTTGCTCCTACAGGCCCAGCAACAGGTAGATTAAAACTAAATAACGTTGATGTAACTGCGGCAACAATATTAAGAATTAACAATACAGATGCGAATGGTAACGATTTAAATAATTGGTTGCAAACTTTTAACACTGATGCAAACGCAATGAAAGGGTATGTTAAAGTTAGTTCTATTTCGAACATTAATGAATTTATGCTTTATTCATTAACTGCAACATCAACAACAGCAACTACTCATAATTTAACCGTTACGTTTTTGTCGAATTCAACTAATGGAGATGCTACTTATTTTACAGCTAATCCAGGTGTAATTTTTACATTCTCAAAATCAGGCGGTGAAGGCTTCCAAGGTACACAAGGCGCGCAGGGTACACAAGGTATTCAAGGTGATCTTGGCTTCCAAGGTACAACTGGTGCAGGATCACAAGGTACAACTGGTATCCAAGGCGATCTTGGCTTCCAAGGTGTTCAAGGTTTCCCAGGTCCAATTGGCCCACAAGGTATTCAAGGCACTGAAGGTTTCCAAGGCTCTGGTGGTCTTCAAGGTGAGACTGGCGGCTTTGGCGGTATAACTTTTGACTATACTTACAGCACAAACGTTGCGAATTCAGATCCAGGTCCTGGTATTCTTAAGTTTAACAGTGCTAACTTGTCCGCTGCATCTATATTGTATATTGATGATAGAGATGACGCTTTTAACGACATTCAACCATTCTTAAGAACGATTGATGATTCAACCAGCCCGATTAAAGGCCACTTTAAGATA
>TARA_R110000868_G_scaffold249662_2_pt1 | contig 10969 bp, 7 predicted proteins | sample TARA_R110000868 | Tara Oceans TARA_R110000868 (sample SAMEA4397489) | marine metagenome | biome: Polar Biome; feature: [SRF] surface water layer (ENVO:00010504); material: water (ENVO:00002006), including particulate matter (ENVO:01000060) such as... | depth 5 m | reverse complement strand
CTTCTCAATGAAAATCCCGGGTCACTTCTCAGTGCAACTCAACAATCTGATCACCGTGACGGAAGACTACGGCATCTCCGGACCGAAATTTGACAACGAAGAGAATTCGCATATCGATCAAGTGATCCGATGCCGGCTAGACGCCCGCCGGTGGAGACAGGTCGCAGCGCCGCTTCGAAGCGCGTTCAACGAGCGGCTGAAGAACCGCAAGTTCAAGCCGGGCCGCTGGGAAGCGGGGAAGAACCGCGTCCACCGCCTGCTCGGTCGAGAGATGTGCGTCCTGCTCTGGGCGATCGAGCGTTGCGACGAAGACAAGATCCCGGCGGCGATCAACGCCTGGACGGGCCTTCGTCCGGAGGAGCGCTGGTGGCTATACGCGATGGCTGCGCATAGTTCGGGCAAGGCGGGCGACTACGATCGTGGATGGCGCAAGGCCATCCAGTTCGGACTGACTGAAGGATCGACGCTGCCGGACTCGAGCCGGTCGACGTTGCTGGACAGGCTATGAACGACATGACCAAGCCGCCGCAGACTGTCGATAGCACCATCGTACCATTCTCGCTTGCAGGGACCCCGTCCTTCATTGAACGGGTCTGGCCCGCCCAGAAGATCTCGAAGGAATCCGAGGCCGAGCGTAAATCCGTGTCAGGTCAGACCCTGACGGGCCTGGGCGGATATTGGAAGGGTCGAAAGCCCTTGATCCTGAACCGCTCGTGCATCCTCGGCGCACTGTTGCCAGCGACCGACGACGCGGAAGCCGATCTGGCCGTGTTTGAGCGTCTGATGATGATGGACGACCACGGCTTCGTCCTGCGTGGTCGGGGGCGTTCCGCGGCCGACTATGCGCGGTTGGCGGTCGTGCATGGCGACTTCTCGCCCGAGGAACTCGCACGTCACTTCGAGCGCCGCGTCGGCCGCCCCATGATCGTCGAGCCTATCGCAGCATTGGACGAAGCGATCATCGCTGAGATCGGCCGCGACCTAGTTTGGGCAACACCGCTTCGCGAAGGTGGATGGAAGAACGTCGCCGAGGTCATCCTCTCGCATGTCCCGTACGAAAAGAAGGTCGATGACACCGACCGCCCTGAATATCTTGAGGCGGCTGGCTATCAGGGTGACGACGACGTCTGGCAGATGGTCAACGCGCATCTTGGCACCTCCGCCCGATCGATCCCCCAGCTCGTGGAGCAGCTAGGCATCATGCGGTTCGGTCGACTGCCGAAGGTAGGCGACGCCTTCTCCGGTTCGGGCCAGATCCCCTTCGAGGCCCTGCGCACCGGATGCGACAGCTTCGCCTCCGATCCAAACCCGATCGCCGCTCTGCTGACTTGGTCTTCCTTCGAACTGGCAGGGGCGGCGCCCGAGGAGCTCGAAGGCGTGATCCAGCGCCTGGCCGTCATCGAACGGCAGGTGGAAAATGCTATGGCGCCCTTCGAAACCAACAGCCAGGGCGATCGCGTCAAGGCCCTGCTCTACTGCGTCGAGACCCGCTGCCCGGAGACAGGCTATCTTGTGCCGTTGGCGCCCAACTGGGTGATCAGTCCCAAGATGCGCACCGTAGGACGATTGGTAGCGAACCACGCCGAGCGACGGATCGACGTCGAGATCGTGAACGACGCATCGCCCTCCGAAATGGCTGCGGCCGAAGTTGGCACGGTGACAGGAGACTATGTCACTTATCAGCTAGACGGCGAGACGCACCGTTTCTCGTTTGCACGGGTTCGTGGCGACCGTCGCGACGGCGAAACAAGAGTGAACCATCTCCGGCGCTGGGAGCACGACGAGATCGTGCCGCGGAACGACGACATTCTGGGCGAGCGTCTCTATTGCGTCCAGTGGGCCACCAAGGCCTCGCTGAACGACGGTCGCCAAGCCGTCTATTATGCCAGCCCGACGTCGGAAGACCTAAAGCGGGAAGCGCTGGTCCGGGAAACTGTCGAACGAGAATTGCCGGGTTGGCGTGCAGCCGGACTGGTTCCGGACATGCCGATCCAATCCGGTCTTAAAACCGAAGACCCGATGCGCACTCGAGGTTGGACCGACTGGCTGCACCTATTTAGTCCTCGACAGATCCTCGTGCTCGCCACGCTGCATGCCAGGATCAGAGAAAGCGACGATGCCGCCCGTCTCTACTTCTTCATGCCTAGGGCGCTGGACAACAACTCACGTCTGAACCGCTGGGCCAGCGGACAAGGTGGCGGCTTGGGAGGTCCGAAGGGGACCTTCGACAACCAGGCGTTGAACACCCTGCTAAACTTCGCTGTCCGCGGCAGCATCGGGCTTCGATCTCTCGTGGCCGGTCCGGCCCGGTCGCAACCGCTGCACGGGCCACGGCGCATCGACACCATCCCCGGCAACCAGGTGACAGAAGAGCGTGACGTCTGGATCACGGACCCGCCGTACGCCGACGCGGTCGTCTACCACGAGCTAACCGAGTTCTTCATCTCCTGGCTTCGCCGGAACCCGCCGGCACCGTTCGATGCCTGGACCTGGGACTCGCGGAGGCCTCTCGCCATCCAAGGCGAGGGTGAGGATTTCCGCCGCAAGATGGTCGAGACCTATGGGAATCTGACCCAACTGATGCCCGACAACGGCATGCAGATCGTCATGTTCACCCATCAGTCGGGATCGGTGTGGGCGGATCTCGCCCTCATCTTCTGGGGGGCCGGCCTCCGAGTCAGCGCCGCATGGTACATCGCCACCGAGACAGGAAGCAACGCGCCCGGGAAACGGGGCGTCGGCCTGGTGCAGGGCACGGTGATCCTCATACTGCGCAAGCGAACCGGTTCAGCATCGGGGTACGAGGACGAGATCGTCCAGGACGTGCGGGCCGAGGTCGCGCACCAGATCGACACGCTCTTCGGGCTGAACCAGTCGCTGAAGGGCACGGGCCGGATCGAAAACCTCTTCGAGGACGCCGACCTCCAGATGGCGGGATACGCGGCGGCGCTGCGGGTGCTGACAAGCTATACCAGCATCGACGGCAAGGACATGACGGCGGAGGCGCTTCGTCCTCGGCGCCGCAACGAGGTCGGCTTCGTAGATCGTATGATCGACTACGCCGTCTCGGTCGCCAACGAGCACATGGTTCCGGACGGGCTCACGCCGCGTCTATGGCAACAGCTATCGGGAGCAGAACGCTTCTACCTCAAGATGCTCGGCTTGGAAGGAAACGGGCTGTCAAAGCTGGACAACTACCAGAACTTCGCGCGGGCCTTCCGCGTCGGAGACCACGGTCCCTTCATGGCCAGCACGCGCCCAAACGACGCCAGGCTGAAGACGGCGGCCGACTTCGGCACCAGGACCGGATTCGACGTCGACGACTTCGGCAACGGGATCGTGCGTGCCGTCCTGTTCGGCATCGAAGCCCTGATGCGAGAAGTGGAGGCGGACGCCGTCCTCCTCCAGCTGCGCGATCTTGTGCCGGACTACTTCAAGCGAAGGGCGGAAATGGTGGAGATCGCCGAATACTTGACCAAGCAGCGCGGTCGTCAACAGGAGGAAGGGCGGAACGCCGCAGTCCTGTCGAACCTCCTCCGGAACGAGCGGCTCTGATCATGCACGATAGTCAGGCCACGTCGAGCATCACTAAGTTCGCCGATAGTGGCGGGCTGTCGCGGTTCTCGTCACGACATGGTCGATTGTCGCATGCCTATCTCGCCGACCGGCTGCGGGGAGCGAAGACGTACGACCGCATCGCGGGGTATTTCCGATCGTCGATCTTCGAGCTCGTCGGAGAGGAAATCGAAAATATCAGCAAGATCCGCATCGTCGCGAACGCGGATCTCGACGTCGAGGACGTCGAAGCGGCGCAGAAGGTGCGGGATGCCAAGCTGTTCCAGCGCTTCGTCGAAGACGACATTATCGTCGATGCCACGGTCCATCGCGGGCGGTACGCCAAGCTGCATCAGCTGCTGAGCTCGGGCAAGGTTGAGGTGCGTGTCGTACCGAGGACGGTGGCACCGTTCCTGCACGGCAAAGCGGGCGTGATCACCGGCGAAAGCGGTGCGGTCGCGTTCATGGGGTCGATCAACGAGACCAAGGCCGCCTGGGCGCACAACTACGAACTGGTCTGGGAGGACACCTCGCCGGAGGGGGTATCCTGGGTCCAGGCCGAATTCGACGAACTCTGGGACATGGGCAAGCCACTGCCCGACGCCATCATCCGCGAGGTCGGCCGCTTGGCGACCCGCCGCGAAGTGGAGCTCATCGAGTTCGCCGACACACCGGAGGCTATTGCGCCGGCGGCGCTGATCGAGACGCCGATATACCGTGACGGCGAATCCCTGCAGCCATGGCAGCGGGCGTTCGTGGCCCAGTTCCTCGCGCATCGGGCCACGTACGGAAAGGCGCGTGTGCTCCTTGCCGACGAGGTCGGGGTGGGCAAGACTCTGTCCTTGGCCGCGTCGGCTCTGCTGTCGGTCCTTCTGGACGACGGACCTGTGCTGATACTCGTCCCCTCGACGCTGACGGAACAGTGGCAGATCGAGCTGCTCGACCGCCTCGCGATGCCGGTCGCCCGCTGGCACAGCACCCGCAAATGCTGGATCGACCCATCGGGCCGTTCGATCAAGGGCGCTGGCGCGCAGGATGTTGGAAGATGCCCCTATGCTATTGGGATCGTCTCCACGGGGTTGATCGTCCATGGAATGGACCGCCACGGTGAACCGAGGTTGGGCAGCGAAGCCGAGCATCTCCTGCGACAGAAATTCGGCATGGTCATCCTGGACGAGGCACACAAGGCGCGCGGCGCGGAGCCTATGGGCGCGCCGGCCCGGTTGCCCAACAATCTGCTCAAGTTCATCGGGAAGGTCGCGACCCGATCACGTCATCTCCTGCTGTCGACGGCGACACCGATCCAGACCAGCGAACATGACCTTTGGGACCTGCTGCAGGCGCTCAACCAGGATGCTGGCTTCGTGCTTGGAACGGCTTTCTCGCCGTGGCAAAAGCCGGGCGACGTGCTGCCTTACCTTAAGGGGGAGAAGAAGATCGTCGATCTGCGAGAGGGATGGCAGCTGCTGACCAATCCCCTCCCGCCCGTCGCTGACGACGACCTGCTCGCGGACATCCGAGACGCCTTGAATCTCAAGCCAACCGATTGGACGACGACCAAGTTCGCATCGGACATGGGAAATTCCGTGATTGAGGCGAAGGCGGAGATAGAGCTGACGGCGGCGCCGGGGGGCATCGGCTACTTCCAGCGGGACAACCCGCTTCTGCGTCACGTCGTCCTGCGCAAGCGCCGAGATCTCGAAAGGCTTGGTCTCATACCGGTCCTGCCTGTCGACGTGCATCCCAACGTCGATTCACCGCCACCTAGCCATCTGTTCAACGGCCTCAGCCTCTACACGTCCGACGCGTTCGACACGGCGTATCAGGCGGTCGGGGCCTTCACCAAGGCGTACGCCAAGCGCGACAAGCCGGCCGGGTTTATGCGGACGCTTCTTCTTCAACGCCTGTGCTCGAGCCAAGCCGCCGCCATCGCGACCGCACGGGCGCTTATGGGTGACGGTGAGCTGGACGACGAGGTTCAGGAAGAGCTCGACCTCAACGTCTTCGATGCGAGGGTCGAGGAGCGGTCGCACCTCAGGACGATCATCGATGCGCTCGAGGGCGGAGACGATCCGAAGCTCAGAGCCATCCGGTACTTCCTGGACGATCATCACACGGCGAGGTTCACTTGGCGCGCTATGGGATCGATCATCTTCAGCCAGTATTACGACACCGCCGCCTGGGTCGCGAGTGCGCTGAGCGCGTCTTTTCCGGAGCAGGTCATCGCGCTCTATGCGGGCTCGGGAAAATCCCGGCTCATCGTCGGCGGTATGTCGACGTCGGTCGAGCGCGCTCAGATCAAGAAACTCGTCGCCCATCGCGAGGTGAAGCTCGTCGTCGCAACCGACGCTGCCTGCGAGGGACTGAATCTGCAGACGCTCGGCACTCTGATCAACGTCGACCTGCCTTGGAACCCGTCGCGCCTCGAGCAGCGTATCGGTCGGATCAAGCGGTTCGGCCAGACGCGCGACAGGGTGGACATGGCCAACCTGACCTACGCAGGCACGATCGACGAGCAGGTCTACAAGGTGCTCTCGGAACGGCTCCGCGTATCGAGCGACATCTTCGGCACGATGCCCGAGACAATCGAGGCGGACTGGATCGACGACTTGGAAAATCTCGAACAGCGCCTCAGGGAATATACGGTACCCCGCAAACGCTTCGATCCGTTCGAGAGCCGATATACCGCGGACCTGCTGGCCGACGACCATCGGTGGGACGAGGTCTCCGCAGTGTTCGCGCGCAGTGACGTCGAGCGTGCCCTCACGGCTTCGTGGTCGTCACCTCGACGCAGCATATAGATATTCCGGGCGTGGATTATGCGTTGCCCGTGCTGAAAGGAACGAAGTGGAAGGCTGGGTCTACATTCTGACGAACGAGGCGATGCCAGGCTTCGTCAAAATCGGGCTGACGCAGGCGAACGACGTCGCCTCGCGGATGAAGCAGCTCGACACGACCGCCGTGCCGCTTCCCTTCGAGTGCTTCTTCGCTGCCCGCGTGCCGGACTGCGCGAAGCTCGAACGCACCTTGCACTTTGTATTCGGCGAGAAGCGCCCACGGCGCGGCCGCGAGTTCTTCCGCATCGAACCGGACCTCGCCAAGGCGATCATCGAGCTTGTGGCGATAGAAGACGTGCAACTGTCGGACGCAGAGCAATCGATCGACCGCCAGCAGCGACAGGAGATCGAGGATGTGCGCAAGCGGCGGGAGGTCCGTACGTTTACCAGCATCGGCGTCCCGGTAGGCAGCGAATTGACCTTCCTCAAGGACCCGCAAGTCACCTGCATCGTCGCCGGCCCGCGGAAGGTACGATATCTGGATCAGGACCTCAGTCCCTCTCGAGCCGCTCTAATGGCCGTCAATGCCATGGGATACGATTGGAGCGCCGTCAGCGGCATGGACTATTGGCTTTATGACGGCGTCCGGCTCTCCGACATCGGAGCTCCGGATGCTGAAGGTGCGGCCCTGCTGGACGTCTAGGAGCGTTGGGACTTCGGAAGGGAACGAAGCCAGATAGAAGCGTCGTTCAGTGATCGATTTGGCGTTGGGAGTGGTCGACGGTTGGCCCGTCTCGCTGATCCTCGATGACCCGTTATTCTACTCCGACGAGGCCCGGCTCGACCTGATGATGGAGTTTCTCCTCAACGCCTCAAAGTGCATGCACGTGATCTTGCTGACTTGCCGCGAACGCGCCTTTCGTCATGTCGAGGGCACGCACTAATCGCTTAGCCCGAAATCGAAATGGGCGTCATTCGCGCAGGATTACGTGGGCGAAAATGGCCTGTAAATGTCGGCCTTAGCCAACTTGGCTCCCGGAAGCCGCCATTCCGGAAAGTCCCAAGATACGCAAAACAACAATGTCATTTGCTGACCGCATGACCGAGCCCATCGCTGCGCGACGGGTCCGGGGGCCTGAAGGGATATGTCGCGCAGGGCAGGGACAGCGCTGCACTGGGCTGATCGCTACGCGCTGCCCCTGCCTTCCTCTGGTGGCCATTGTTGGCGCCGAAAGTGACCACGCATGCCGCCCCTGGCCAATGTGGCATACCGACGGTGGTCAAAATGGATGCCCTTAACAAATACACGGGAACGACCATGTGCAATCAAGAATGTGTCCTCAATAATGCCGATATTGAGCAACGTAGCGATCACCGGCCGATGATGCTTACACCATTGCACGCCCTACCGCTGTGATCGCTAGAAAATCTAAGTAGAATCCGAAACTCGTATCCGGGGCTGGGGATGATATCCCAATAGCGAGCGCGTCCGTGATTTTGCGGTTTGCGCCATTCTTCAACCGCACGGCGATATCGCCCGCGGTGGAGAGATAGCATAATGAGGATAGCTCCATGACCAGCACGAAAGCCGATAGCGCCCCTGCCGTGGCCTCCGCTACGATGATGAATGTCGACATGGGCGGTGCCTTGAGTGGGCTTAAGGATATTGCCGACGCCTACAAGACAATCGCAACGGAAAACATGGAAACGATAACCAGCTCCGTTCAGGCGATCGCAGCCGTCAGGAACCCGACGGAGTTCTTTGAACTCCAGCAGAAGATGATGAAAGCGAATCTCACGGCAGCGATGAGCAACAGTAGCAAGCTCGCGAAGCTGACGTCCGCCTTTTTCACGGCGACCCTGGCGCCTATGCAAAATCAGGCATCGGTGATGCTCAAGACAGCGGGCCGCTAAATAGCCGGCGTGACTGGCTGCCAGGGATCGGTGTCACAGCATGTCAGCGGTGGCACCGATCAAAACCATATCTAGAGGAACTTCCGGACGTCATGCGCCCCGTTTGACGAGGAATGCCTGGATGCCCGATTTGATACTGGGCAGCATCAGTGGCAGGCAAACATCCTCCTCGACCGTCAAATTCACTGCATAGCCTACAATGTAACCTAATTTTATCGATGCATTTGGCCCTGAAAACTCAGGTCGAAACCGCCGATCAGTCTGCTGATTATCACATCCTTATAAGGCTATCCCTATTGACCGGCTTCAAACTCGCGTTGATGTCCACGGCGTTGTGCCTTGGCGTTCTTTCCGCATCCTCTCAGGCAATGGCGCAGGACATCCCTCACATTGACGTCGAGCGATTGCAGCCCGGCGAGTATCTTTGGGCGCCGCAAGTTGCGCCAGACGGCCCTGTAAGTATCATCATCAGCCTCCAAACTCAGATGGCTTATGCTTACCGCAATGGCGTTAGGATTGGAGTTTCCACGGTGTCGACCGGGAAGGCGGGTCATGAAACGCCAACCGGTCTGTTCGTCATCCTGCAGAAGAATATCGACCATAAGTCCAACCTCTATGACGATGCTCCCATGCCGTTCATGCAACGGCTGACATGGGATGGCATTGCCATGCACGCGGGCAACGTCCCTGGTTATCCAGCTTCGCACGGCTGTATCCGACTTCCAACGGCCTTTGCCAAATTGCTTTTTGGGATCACCAAATTGGGGCTGACCGTCGTCATAACGGATGCGCCAGATGCGCCAGTGACCGTCGCGACACCCGCTGTTCTGGAACTGCTCGAAAGCGACGATAGCTCGTTGCCGAAGGCTTATCGATGGGCGCCGCAAAAGTCCCCGGTGGGGCCTGTCTCGGTGATTATCAGCGGGCATGACAAGCGGGTCATCGTGATACGCAACGGCATCGAGATCGGATCTGGTACGATCGAGATCGACGAACCGATAACTGCGACCGCAGCCTTCACCCTCGGTGCCGTCGATGCAGATGGTGCCCATTGGCTGCGCCTACCTCTACCTGGACAGCAATCAGGTGACGGGCATGCAATGACGCGCCAGGAACATGGCCGCGTTCAAATGCCATCATCTTTTCGGGAAGCGATCATATCTGCTCTGCAGCCAGGAGCGACGCTGCTGGTCACCAATGACCCTTTGCGTCGCGGCAGCGCCGGAAAGCATCTCACGCTCATTGTGGGAGAGGGCGAGCAGGCGGAGACGACTCCGCGTCACTAGCATCTCCTGAAAAACCGTCAGATCCCGCGATACGGTGATATCCCGCCATTTGGGTGAGTACGGCTGAAAGAGATACGTGCTTTCCGAGGCCAGACGCAGTCGGTCACGCAGCCTAAGGATGCAGCGTCGGCTCCGAACCGACCGGTTGCCGCACCATGCATGGCCCCGGCGTTCCGCCGCTCAAGGAAAGTTATTATGAACGCTACGCATATCGAAATTCTGTATATCGAGCGCCGCATCCGAGACACTCTTGGCATGGCTAAGGCATGCGCCAGTTCTTGCGGAAAACGCGTCCACCTTCAACTAGCCGAGATGTATTCGGCCAAACTTGACCAGCTACGAGGTCCCTCTACGCCCGCCCCCGCGTCCATGACAAACACATCGCGAATGGCCTCGCGTCACGTGCTGCGCGCCAAGACACTTCGCAGCGCGACGGACAAGTTCACTCGGCAGACTGGCACCTTATCGCTTGTAACTGCCTGACAGGTCGATCGGCGCAGGTGATCCAGCGACCGGACGCCGCCGACGCGCGTGATCATCGGCAGCAGCACACCCAATTCAGATGTGTCGGGCATCTGATAACAACGTTTATTTGGGAAAATGAATTCCACAAAGCTTGTTGCCGTCGGGGTCACGAAAATAAGCCAATTCGATCGTTCCCATGCTTGCCGTATTGCGAGGCCCAGGGGTCGCCTCGATCGACGTGCCGCCTGCAGAGACTGCGACGTCGTGAAGCCGCTTTACTTGCTCAGGTGATTCGCATGAAAAGGCGACGGTGGCACCGTTTGCTACCGTCGCCGGTTCATCGTTAATAGGCTGCGTAACGATGAAATTCGTCCCGGCGCCATTACCGTAAATGAGACGCATATGGCCGCTGTCAGCGATGTTTGGCGTTGCCTCACTCATGCCCAGTACGCCAAGCACTTCATTGTAAAAGAGCTTGGATCGCTCAATGTCGTTCGATCCGATCATCGTGTGAAACAGCACTTATTTTCTCCTAAAGGGTAGCGGCCCTTATGACGGTCAGCTTGTCCGTCGTCAGAACATTTGGCACAAGTCACGGCGTAGATTAGCGGAGTGCGGGCCTCGTCTCAGGGTTGATGTTAGGCGGCGAGCTTGCGGTGTTGCAAGCGCCGATATTCGATGGTCTGTCGCTTGATCCTTTCGCGCCGTTTGATGATGGCGGGGGCTCTGCCGAAGTAGGCATCGGCGGGTGTGACGTTGTTCAGGCTCTCGTGATAACGCTGGTTGTTGTAGTGCTCGACGAAGGCCTCGATCTGGGCCTCAAGGTCGCCGGGCAGGAAATAGTTCTCCAGCAGGATGCGGTTTTTCAGGGTCTGGTGCCAGCGTTCGATCTTGCCTTGGGTCTGGGGGTGCATCGGAGCGCCGCGCACGTGGCTCATCTTCTGGGCCTCGATGTATTCCGCCAGTTCGCCC
>TARA_R110000868_G_scaffold239844_2_pt1 | contig 10969 bp, 12 predicted proteins | sample TARA_R110000868 | Tara Oceans TARA_R110000868 (sample SAMEA4397489) | marine metagenome | biome: Polar Biome; feature: [SRF] surface water layer (ENVO:00010504); material: water (ENVO:00002006), including particulate matter (ENVO:01000060) such as... | depth 5 m | reverse complement strand
CATGCTTCCTGTTGCACCAAACCCAGTACCACTAGCACCCAATGAGGGTGCGCCGGCAGAGGTTAGTGAGTTAACTCCAGCAGTGGGGCTATACGCAGCACCCGTAGCAGAACTGGTAGCAACATTAGCACCCGCATTAGCACCCATATTAGCTAGGCCAGTAGCCAGACTAGCCCCACCATACGCACCGAGGCCGGCTATCAGGCCTTCCTTCAAGCTGCCTTTAGCTAAACCCATACCACCACCCACTAAGCTAGCAGCCATAAGCGGGCCGACACCGGGGATAAAACTAAGTGCCGCACCGGCTACCATGGGGAGAATTGATTTGAGAAAACCGGCTTCAGCCAGCCCTGTTTCGGGGTTTATAGTGAGGGAGCCACCGTGTGCTACTGCAAGATTCTGCAGGCCGGCCACTTCCTTTGGCGTCATATGCACCAGCATCGTGTCTTCACCACGACCCTTCGACTGTACGGCTTTGGCTGCGTTATGTAAGCTCATGGCCCAATTTACCTCATAATTGCGTTAAATGGTACTTAATATGCTTCTATTACCCACAAATACGGTGGTTACTCCTCCATTACAGGAACTTTGTGGGTCAGTTGAACGCCTTCTTCGTCCACCACCGGATTACCCGCCTCATCGACCACAGGAATCTCCGTATACACTGGCTCGTCCACTTCTTCTTCCCCGGTTTTCATTACCGCTTTACCATCAATCATTTCCACCCGGCTGTACGGCTTCATTACTTTGATGGTTTTCTGTACCGGGCCTCGCTCTGCTTTTAATTTGGCCTTGTAATCTGCTTTTGCTTTAGGCGTATGAAGCGCGGAGCATAGCTTCTGCATACACTCGCAAGAGTCCTTTGCGGAATTAAAATCGTCAGTTGGAAAGATGCACGATTTATCGTTGCCGTTTAATTTCTTCATGTAAACCTCGCGGTCTGGGTGAACTTCCGCACGAGTCTTATACCCATCAGCAAAAACAATCTTGGCAGTTTCTTCTATCAGTTCTGCGTCTACCTCTGGAACCTCATCTACTTCTTTTGCTATACGGGTAATGTCAGCGGTAACTTTTTCAGCACTGAAATTACCAGCGTGATAACCCACCATCTTTGCCCCGAGTTCAACGTCATTGAAAACAAACCGCAGCCATAAACGTGTGCCACCCTCAACCTCGATTAAAATTTTGTCTAATCTCATATTAATTACCTATCGCTTGTGAAATGAGACTCCAATTAGCGCCTTGCTTCATTAACATAACCCTGTCGGCAACCGTTAGCATTGTAATGTTTGCGCCACAATCAATATTGCCACTTCCATTAACTACAGTAATATCTCGATTGTTTGCCCCTGTCCGTAAAATTAGAATGTCACCGTTACTGCCGCCGCTTATATTGGTCAAGCTATCTGTCCCTGATAAACCCTCTGGCTGAACAGTAAGGCTGGACTGTGTGTAAGTGATAACACCAGCAGAAATTTCTACTACTTCTACAGGGCCGATATTAAAAATACCACCGCCTAAAGTGAAGTTTCCGCCGACAGTAAGGGCACCAGCCGCACTAAGTGTCATAATCTGTGTGCCAGCCTCTGCCTCCCACTCAAACCCCCCGCCAGATATTTCACGGAACGTAAATTTGTCACCAGTATCTACGCTTATAATGGCATCACCAGTGGCAGCTAAATTTGAAAACTGTAGTGTGTCAGTGTTGCCAAGTGATATGCTAGTTGTTGCTGTAATGGCTGCGAAAGTCGGACTGTCCCCCGACTGATACGCGCTATCGGCTAAGTCGAGCGAGGCATTGACTGATGTATCTAATTTTGTTTCATCAATCGAACTGGCTATCAAAGAGGCCGTTATATTCTGCCCTGTCAGAGTAAAATCAATCTCTGCGGAATCGGTCACCGTTACAGCATCATGTCCACCGGCTGAATCTGCATACGCCTTAACTGCTGCGCTGGTAGGTATCGTGGTGTCGTTGTTATTAGCTGCGATAGTCTCTGCTGCTGTGACCAGCGTAGCTGCCGCGATAGTTGCTGTCGTTACGTCACCCGACTGCAGGGCGCTGTCAGCTAGGTCGAGTGACGCGTTGACTGAGGTATCTAATTTTGTTTCATCAATAGAACCCGCTACCAGTGACGCAGTTATGTCCTGCCCCGTGAGTGTAAAGTCAATCTCTGAAGAATCTGTGACAGTAACAGCAACATGTCTGGCCGAGGTATTCGCAGCAACGTCAGTGTTATTGGCAACCTCCGCATCAAAGTCACTTATTTGGCTGGCGGGTATGGAGATAGCGCCTTGCGTAAAATGAATCGTACCATCGCCTATATGCGAGTCTATCTGGGCGTGGGTATTGGTTCCAATGCTGGCAATGTTTACATGGTCTACTTGTGCCTCTACCGTTGCTGCCGTCAGGTAGTTAGCATCATTAGTAAAGATAGATACATTATCTCCGCTCTGAGCAGCCGAATCCGCGAGGTCTAGGCTCGCATTGACAGACACATCCAGCTTAGTCTCGTCTACGGATGCAGCTATCAAGGACGCGGTAATATCCTGACCCGTTAAGGTAAAATCAATTTCACTTGAGTCAGTTACCGTAACTGCAACATGCCTGGCCGAGGTATTAGCGGCAACGTCTGTATTGTTACTAACCTCGGTATCGAAGTCCGATATGGTGGCTGCTGTCTGTGTGCCTGTATGGTTTGCTCGTGCTCTATCTGTTGCATGGTAGTGGAGAGTAGAGTCACCAGCGTCAGTTAAGTCTGTCCAGTTCGCAGCGAATGTAGCTCTGTCTGTAGCTGCGCTGGCAAGCAGGTATTGAGAGTGGTCATCATCAGCAAGGCCAGTTAGCTCACCGTGGTCTGTAGTTCCAACCCCATTGAAGACTGTGGTGAAGGGGGTCTGTACTGTGGTAAAGGAAGACGCGCCCTCCTGAATGATTATCTTACCAACTAGCTGGGTGTGAAACTCCGTTATATTAGGCGGCTTTGTCAAAGGCTCCGCCGCTGCGTTTGCACTATTCAGGGAATAGTTGTCTCTGCCATAGAGAACATGGACGCCACCATCTAAGTCGAGATATACCCAAGCGTTACCATACTTATGAGTACCAAGTGTAGCAAGCGTACCGCTGCCATCATCATACTGGGTATTACTAATCTGTGTCTGCGAGGCTACCTCAGTAAAACCTCCAACACCATCCCGGTAGTAATAGATAAAAGTCCCTGCACCAGAACTATCGAAGGCTGCCGTTGAGAACTTGTCAATGCCCAACCAACACTCCCCGGCTGATAAGGATATGTTGCGCGTACCTGTCTCGCCAATAATACATCCAGACTCGCGTTGGATTCCGTCAACAAATTTACTTCGGATAGACCATGTTTCAGGGAAGTTACCCACCGCTGACTTGGCATTGGTAATATGCAGAGTCGTACCGTCACGGTACACAGTACAGAGCAGCGTCTTCCTTGCGTCCAGCACGGTAGTCAGGGTCGTTTCTATCGTAAAGGCAGGGGTGCCTGAATTGTAATCAGCAAAGATGTAGTTGTTCGATGCGTCAGTTAACGACACATTAGTTGAGGCACTTATCTCGGTTGATAGAGTTTCTGAGGTCAGGCTATCGGTAGCACGTAAGATACCTGCCCATGCAGATATGTCTACCTGCCCACTGCCAGAGTCGGTAATTACTCCACCTGATATAGTACCGATTGATGATGTAGCCCCGATGTATGAACCGAGGTCATCTATAGCGGGACTTCCGATAACAGGTATTCCTACTAGGTCAGTTCCGTCAGAACCGGGAGTAGTATCAGCTAAATCTGTGAGCAACACATACTGGGGGTGGTCGTTATCACCCAGCCCAGAGATTGAGCCGTGGTCTATCGAGGCTTCTGTGAAGTGTAGCGTAGCATCAGCAATATGGGTATCTATCTGTGCGTGGGTGTTCGTGCCAATGTTGGCTATATTTACGTGGTCTACTTGTGCCTCTACGGTGGTGGCGTCAAGGAACCCAGACGTGGAGTTGTCGTAGTTGGCCAAATTATTATCGACCACAAAATCCATGTTGCCATTAATGTCATCATAGGTAACTGTGATGAGAGTCTTAGTTCCGCCTGTTGCTACCAGCGCCCCAGCGTAGTCCTCCACCTGCTCCTGAGTTAAAGTTGCCGTTACGTAACCAGCGTCATTCGTTAAATCTGAAACATTGTCGCCGGGCTGTACGGATGAATTAGCCAAGGATAAAGATGCCTGAACATCGGCGTCGTTAGTTCTATGTATACTCACGCTGTGCTAATCTCCGCCCCAAAAATAGTTATTGTAACTGCATTAGCTAGACCACTAGAGTAGCCTATTGTGCCATTAACAGTGCTCATAGCAGTGAAAGAATCAAACGTGAGTGTTTCATCCGCAGGTAAATCAACATCGTAGAACAAAGCCGTGGACTGGTCGTATGTACTACCATCGTCATCAATAAATACCCTAAACGTAGTATCAGAACCAGACGTATTACATACAACAATGCTCTTTATTATAGCTGTTGTTCTCGAAGGCAGCGTATACACTGTTACCGCGCTAGTGCTATTTTCTCTAGCCTGCCCCATTATTTTTTCTTGTAAGTGGCTCATTCACCACCTACTAGCAGTGAGTATCTGCGGGCTTCAGTGTCTGTGCTCACCAGCTCTCCTCCATCAATCTGTCTGAAATAAATCTCCAGAGTACGGACCAAAGCCTGCATATACTGTAGGTCGTATTCGTTTGGGGGTACTGGTAAGGGGGAGGCTTTTACATTAGGTAGTGCCATTATTGTTCTCCGTCAGCCCTTACTTGTACTCTAGGAGTACCAAGAGCCCACTGTGTTCCTAATTTATTGGAACTAAGTTTAAGTGCCATCTGCCGGGCACGTACACGCATAAATAATTGTTTTGTATATGTAGTCAGGTTTGAGGACGTTATTGAAGCTGTGTCCGTACCATCCGTTAAGCTAGTACCCGGGAACTTACGTGACCGTATTTCAAATGTAACCGCAGGGTCAGTACCAGCAGTGGAGCCACCAAATGACACATCAGGCAATACCCGCCGGGTCAGCATCAGCTTAAACCCATCATCTAAGTCAACATCGTTTGTCTGTATGTATGCCTCCATAGCAGTCCCATCTGCATCTACACCGTACTCGTGGTTGTAAATAGTACCAAGCTGGGTATCAAAGTCAGTGGAAACTGCTTGTGGATACGAGCGTAACGGGGAATCCAACCACGCTGTACGCTCCATTGTTCCGTAGTACCACACGTTTTCTAGGTAGTTAAACACAACGTATTTATCATTTGTGCTACTGCCATTGCTGGGGTAGAACCACCATATCTCATGGAACTCCTCATTGGAACCAGACACCACTTGGTCTCTCTGCCCGTAGTCAAAATCATCAAACACATAATCAGTTACTGTGCATGGGAGGGTTTCTACTCGCCCGGAATACACATAGAACTTACGTATACCCATCCAGTAAGCAATAGTATTAACGGTAGTCACACATCGAGGAGAGGCTATGGTTATATTGTCACCATATTCCTGCAGCCCAAATACATCCGTATTGCCCAAAAACTGTAAGCCATACAAGTGGGACTCAGTCCAGATAAGCATTTCCTGCCGTGTTATAACTCCACATATAATATAAGACCCATGGGTGCAGCGTAAAAAACCTGCTGAATTAGTTACTTTGGGTTCCCACTCTGCTGGGTTGTCTTGAGTCGCCCACCGTATTAGCAATGGGTCAAAATCGGCTTCATCAGAAGACCCGTAAGGCACAGCACCCAGTGCCACTAGGTGTTTATCACTCTGAGATAATATCAATTTACCTACTTTCACTGGTACTTCATTGGCACCAGATATGGCAGTAAGGGACACTGCCCGAACAGCAAGTGACACTGCTGGGTCAGCGTTGGAACCACGAGTCCAATAGTAGGGGGCGCCGTTACGTATGTTCATAAACATATCGTTATCAAAATTCTCCACCCACCAATCCCGTTGGGCTATTTTAACAGGAGTAGTCGTACCACTACCGTAAGTACCACGGCTATAGGTACCGGCGCCAAAACCATACCCATATGTACCACCCGGCGTACCTATAGTTATCTCATATTCACCCACAACCGAAGCCCCACCATTACCAATATCGGAAGCGTTTGCCGTTGCTGTAGCAGTTATAGTGTACGTGTCGGCCGTAGGTGTGGTTACAACTTTGTAATTCTGGTTAAGAACATCCGCGGTTATTAGCCCACCCAAAGTAACAGCACCTGAGAAAGTCACATAATCACCCGCCCCAGCACCATGAGCGGTGTCAGCAACAGTTATGGTGGCAGACCCATCGGTAGCAGCAAAGGTAACGTCACCGGCCGCAGTTGTGGCTCGTAGTGGGGTTACATCATATAAGTTACCACCCACATCGATATAGACCTTCTCATTGGTCCCTAGGGCCACGAAGTTGTCGGAGAACGTAGTAATCCATCCCCACATCTGCCGGCATGTGCCAGCAACTGTAGTTACAGTATGTTTGCCCCAACCACCTATCTTCTGGGGGAACCCGGCGAAGAACCGTACCTTTTCTGAGTCCCAGTAACTACCCTCACCGGTGTAGTTAGTCTGGTCGCGGTTTACCCCGGGCCTAAACTGTAGTTTAAGAAACGCCATGGCAGTTACTTCACCTCTCCTATTTCAAAGTGGGGCCCGTCAAGGTATGGGCGTTTTCCGTTTTTACGGCGTAGGTCAATGTAGTTAAACATAGCTTCTTCCATTGACCCGGCCCAAAGGCGTATGTCATGTATGTGCCAAGCGCAACCCCAGCGTACGGGGACGTCCCACTTAATAGCAGCTATCTTCATAGCGTCAGCTATATTGTCGTATACGTTGAGCTCCCAGCTGGCCCGAGGGCCTATGTAGGCCATGAGGTCAACTGCCTCACCCGCAAGGTGTTTGCTTTTCATGGTCTGACTAGCACCGGATGCCACATATTCGCTTTGTTTCTCTATGGTACGTAGTCCTTCTATGACACCAAAATCAACCGTAGTGACTTCAATAGCCCGCTTGGTAACACACACCAGCCTGCTATCTACACCCTCAAGGTTGCCCAATGACCGCTGTGATAATTCAAACATTATTTCGCCCAGAGTAGTACGCCGCACCCGGCGACAGTTGCAAGATTCTTAACCATATTGGTTATATCAGCCTTATATGCTGCATCCTCAGTATTCTTCAGTGCCATCTCAATACGGGTATTAGCGTACTGGCAATGGGATAGTGAGTCCACACTCAAATTATACCGCTCCGTCCGCATCTCTGCGCTGTCATTCATGCCTGATATAACACTGGTCAGCCTGTTCAATGTGTCCTCGCTAATAATGCACATACCGTCATCATCGCAATCAGCGGTAAAATCCACCTGTATACGGGTGTATTCCGCCTTACGGGCCTCATTAGCCACAGCAACCTCACTGAATGAGGGTGGGGTAGGCTGGCTTGCACATCCGCTAATTAGCAGAAAAATGCTTGCGCTTACGGCCAGCTTCGACAGGCTCTTTGGGTTCCGTAATGTCATCAGCTATATCCTGTATATTCTTGTCATTCGCATCAGCTTCCTTGCCCACCTCAACTGCCTTATCCGCAGCATGGGCCGCTAAGTCCATATGCTCCCGGGCTACAGCCTTGTTCTTGCTAGCTTTAAGTTGTTTATTAGCCACTGCAGCACCACCAAGCCCGAATAGGCCCAACACCATCTCCATTGTTAAATCTAGGAAGAACCAGAGTGCTATGCCTACTACAACAATAGCAGCTATCAACAGAGCAGTGTTATCTTTGAATTTCTCTATCATTTTTTAAAGTTCTCCCCAGCCCGGTCTTCAGGATGCACAAATTCAGTGGGTGTGTCAGCAGGGGCTTTATACTCGGGGACTGTCCTAGTTACATTGCCCTGCCTGTCCATACGTATCCATTGGGTGGCGTCAGTCAACCCCTCGTGTGGGGGTATCTCAACTTTACGCTTGGCCCCAGTGGCCTTATCCTTCTCAGTTATACCCGCAGGTTTTGGGGATAGGAACCAAAATACAGCGTGGAAGAATTCAAAAAAGGCCGTGTTTTTGGTGGCCGACATACCAAACCTACATCCAAACTTCAATAGTTCATACATGAGTGGGGAGCCAATCATGGTCATAAAACTACCCCCAACCACCTGCTTTACCGTGGCATCCTCAAATGTGAAAAACACCATCAGGCCACCAATAGACGCGGCTACCGCCATAGTGACTAACATCAGGGTTCCTTTGCTGTACCACGCGGTGGAGGCTACGAAGCGGACAAAGATAATTGTGCATAACATGGCGTATATACCATGGGGTCCTACCATTGCCAGTATCTGGCTAGTTTGGTCTACTGCTACTGCTTGTGCGTCTGCATAGGCCATATAGCCCCCTCTAATGTGATGGTGGTGCTGCGTGTTTTATTCCATCAATACGCCCATGAACAATCTCAACACTTTTTTCTGTACGGCCAATTTCCTTAAACACTTCGCCAAACCGCTGTTCATTCAACGATATGTGCATATCCAGACTCTTATCTAGCTGTATAAGTTTACGCATTTGCACGACCATAATCACCATAACCACGATAAGAGCTAAATCCCCCAGCGCCTCTAGTAGGCGTAGGACTTCCGAATCAATAATTAGCCTTTCCATCCCTCACCCTTTATTTTTGTTATTTGTTTGAGAACCACACTGCGTAATCATCAGCGTATTTGGCTTTAATCCAATCTACCTGTGCTTGCGTAGGTGTAATAGGCTGTCCGTTATCTGTTGAATTCAAATGTACTCGTGGGAACGTCTTGCCATACTGGGCGTCGTACAATGCGAATATGGCATCTGTATCAGCCTCCAAATCGTAGACGTAATCGAACTTAGTAGGGTCACTACCTACACAATTTACCTGTGGGGAAAAATGGAACTCTATTTGTATATTTGGGGCCGTTGAGTCCAGTGCCTTTAGTTGGGCATTATAAGAGTCGAAGTTGGCAACAAACTCATCAAACGTAGGCGGTGTGTCCATAATAGGGGCTAGGTCATTGTTGTTCAGCACAACATGTTTGTAACCACTTACGAACCGGGATACGGGGTCTCGTATAACCGCCAGTTTGGTACCAGCAGCATCTCTACTCATGCGGTATTCCGCCCTACCTTTAAGGTAATCCAGTGAAACAAAGTCTTGAGTTACCACTGGCTCGTAGGTTAATGCCGTGAGGTATTTAATAGATGTAAGCCCACACTTAGGAGAAACATAAGCCACAATAGCATTATCCTTGGAGGCTATACCCTTAGCTCCGGAACAATACTTAGTATATATATCGAGTATCATTTTTCTTCTTCCGCTAAGAAGGAGAACGCAATGGAGTCAACAATACCTACATCGCTTGCAGTTGTGGATATGTAAAAAGTACCTGTACAGTCTTTAGCCCCAATAGTAGACCGAGATACGTAATAATCTCTGTTGGAAGTTAGGGCAACATACCCAGCCCCGGGGCTAGTAGAAAAAGTACCTGCTGACGCAGTACCTTTAACATAATAATTAGCTGCTTCAGTAGTAGGCGTAACCCACTCCTGTTCCGGGGAACGTGGTAACGTATAAGTTGCGCCATTAGTTATAACATATATAAGGCCATTGGAACCAAATCTAATTCCTGCATCGCAGTTACCAGACCGGGTTTGTTCGCAGTACCATTCGTCTACACCTGCGTACCCAAAAGTTGGGGCACCTGTAGCGGCAACAGCATCAAATTTCAACAGGCTCACCGTAACAGCCGAGGTTCCGTAGAAATCACTAAAGGCTAACGGGTCTGGGCTAGCTGGAACTCCAGCAGCCGCTTCGTAATACTCAGACAGGGAGTGAGGCGTAGTGCCGCCAAACTCACCACTAATACTTCTGTTCGCCCCGGCAGCGGTACCTAGGGATATGGCCCCTGATACTTCTATAGTCATACTACCCCCTTAAGCTCATCTATTTCCTTCTTCAATTCCTTTATTGCCTGTATCAGGAGAGGTACAAGTTTCTCGTACTGGACGGTTACGTAGTTTTCACCCGATATGGAGTTGCCATCTTTATCAGTATCGAATGGGGCTGGTTTAACCACATGGGGCATCACAGTTTGTACATCCTGTGCTATGACACCAACCATCTCACCCTCATCAGTAAACCCGTAGGCCTTGGCAATATCGTTGGCGTTGTAATACACACCCTCAATAGCATCAAGTTTGCTTAACGCACCCTGTATAGGCCACACATTTTCTTTCAGTCGTGCGTCAGAAAAGAACGCAGTTATATCGCCAGTAGCTGTTATTGCACCTGTTACAGTTAATGCGCCCGAGGCTAGTGTGCCAGTCGTGGCCAGCCTCTCATCACCAAACGATATATCACCACCAGCCGCAGTTATTGTGAGGTCGCCAGTTGTGCAGTTAATGGTGTTGGTGTTGATGTTGACATTATCGACCTGCAGGTTAGTCAGTGTACCCAGAGAAGTAATATTTGTTTGGGCCGCAGTAGTAACAGTGCCTGCTGTGGTAGCCGTAGTAGCATTACCAGACAAAGCCCCAGAAAATGTAGTAGCGGAAAGAGTGTTTGAGCTGGCATTGTAAGTAATCCCATCATCAGTGTGCGCAGCTTGGGTACCTGTCTGGGAACCCGCCAAAAGCACCCAGCAAGTAGTATCCGCGCCAGAATCAGTTACACCAATATTTGTAGCGTTGGTAGCTGTAGTAGCTGTAGTAGCTGAAGTGGCCGAGGTAGCTGTGGAAGCATTACCAGTTAGAGCCCCAACAAACGTAGTAGAGGTAATCGATGTAGCACCAGTGACAACCCCTGCGTCAACAACTATAGTGCCATCAAGCACAATCTGTTGGCCAGCTAATGGGGTTATATTTAAGTCAGTCCCGGCAGTACTCGA
>TARA_R110000868_G_scaffold171318_10_pt1 | contig 10976 bp, 12 predicted proteins | sample TARA_R110000868 | Tara Oceans TARA_R110000868 (sample SAMEA4397489) | marine metagenome | biome: Polar Biome; feature: [SRF] surface water layer (ENVO:00010504); material: water (ENVO:00002006), including particulate matter (ENVO:01000060) such as... | depth 5 m | reverse complement strand
ATTTTGGGGCTTTCGTCAGCCATAGAATTCAGTCCTATCGGGTTTCCAGCAGCCTTGCAGCATAGCGGGCCATGGTGTCGACTTCCAAATTTACGTCATCGCCCGTATCGCGCGTTCCCCATGTGGTAACGGACAGGCTGTGGGCGATCAGCAGCACGTCAAAATGGGCCTCAGACACGCGGTTGACGGTCAGTGAAGTGCCATCTAGCGCAACCGAGCCTTTCGGTGCAATGAATTTCGCAAGCGGCTCCGGCGCACGCAGCACGAATCTGGTTGCATCCCCCTCCCCGGTAATGGCTGTGATTTCGGCTTTTCCATCAATGTGTCCCGATACGATGTGCCCGCCCAGTTCATCACCGACCCTAAGGGCACGTTCCAGATTGATCCGGCTGCCGACGATCCAGCTTCCAGCCGTGGTGAGGCGAAGCGCTTCCTCCCAGGCTTCCACGGTGTAGCGCTCAGAGGCGGCATTGATTTCAGTCACTGTCAGACAGACGCCGCTATGAGCAATCGACGCACCGATCAAAAGGGTGCTGTAATCCAGATCGGCACTGATCTGGAAGCGACGCCCTTGCGGCAGCGTCTCAATCGCCGTGATCGTGCCGATATGGCTTACGATACCAGTGAACATGTTCAGCCCTTTCGCCAAAGCAGGGTCAGATGGTCTGCACCCAGTTGCCTGCTGTCTATCTCTTCAAACCGGTCGGAATCCAGAATCAAATCCAGTGGGGCCGCCACGCCGCCGCTGCCGATGAAACTATCACGGGACCGGATCAAATGGCACGCATCCACCAGTCCGGCCTTGAGAAAAGCGCGGGCAACCCGCGCCCCGCCTTCAATCATGACAGTCTGAATGCCCTGCTGCGCCAGAGCTTGCAGCACCTGCTCGCAGGATTGACCCTGGAAAATGCGCGTTTCGGCAATTGACTGATCCTGCAATATTCTGGCGGTTGCAGGCAGACGATTGCCGGAATCCAGCACGACGCGCACTGGCGAGCGGTCGGCAAGACCGGGCAAGCGGCAGGTCAGAGAGGGATTGTCGCTGATAATCGTGCCAACACCGACGAGGATGGCATCATTGGCTGCACGAAGGGTATGAACATAATTCCAGCTTTCCGGCCCGGTGATAGCAACCTGTCCGGTATCAGGCAACCCGATCATGCCATCTGACGAGACCGCCAGTTTCAACACCACATGGGGGCCCTGGCCCAGCCTTGCCGCAATGTGGCCGGCATGAAAGCGGCGCGCTTCGGGTTCCAGTACAGGGGTCACGACTGTCACACCGGCGGCGGTGAGCCGGGCAAATCCGGCACCCGCAACACGCGGATCGGGATCTGCCATGCAGGCCACGACCCGGGCAATTCCGCTGCTCAAAATGGCGTCCGTACACGGTGGCGTCATGCCATGATGACTGCACGGCTCCAGGGTTACGTAAAGCGTTGCTCCTGCTGCTTCTGCCCCGGCCTGCAACAAGGCCTGCGCCTCGGCATGAGGGCGGCCTCCGGGGCCAGTCACACCTCGACCGACCACGCGAAACGCATCGCCGGTTTTGCGCACCACGATAGCGGCAACGCAAGGGTTTGGACTGGTCAGGCCTTCATGCCGCCTGCCAAAGCGCAGTGCAGCGGCGGCAAAGCGCAGATCGAGACTGGAAACCGGGCTTGTCATGTTCGTCGATCACGCAGACAGGACGTGGTATCAGCTGTCTCTGTCATCATCTCCGCTGTCCTGGGCATCTTCCTCCATGTCACCCAGAAAACTGGAGAAGTCTTTTGCTTCACGGAAGTTTTGATAGACCGATGCAAAGCGCACATAGGCTACATCATCGAGATGCTTGAGCGCTTTCAAGACCATGGTGCCGATTTCATCGGCGTTGATTTCCGGCTCGCCGCGGCTTTCAAGACGCCGCACAATGCCCGACACCAGACGCTCGATGCGTTCCGGCTCGACATCGCGTTTGCGCGTTGCCACCTGAACTGATCGCACCAGCTTGTCACGGTCGAACGGTGCGCGCCGGCCGCTCTTTTTCAGCACAGTCAGTTCGCGCAGCTGAATGCGTTCAAATGTAGTGAAACGCCCGCCGCAATCGACACAGATGCGGCGCCGGCGGATCGTGGTATTGTCTTCGGTGGGCCTGGAATCCTTGACCTGTGTATTGTCAGCTCCGCAATAGGGACAACGCATGACTGGCTAACCCTGGTAAATCGGGAAGCGGTCTGTCAGCGCCAGAACCTTGGTCTTCACGCCGGCTTCGATGTCTGCATTGCCATCCTCGCCATTTGAGGCGATTCCATCCAGAACCTCGACAATCAGTTTTCCGACATCACGGAATTCGGCAACTCCGAAACCGCGGCTTGTGGCCGCTGCGGTGCCCAACCGGATGCCGGATGTAATGGTCGGCTTTTCAGGATCATTGGGGACACCATTCTTGTTGCAAGTAATGTTGGCCCGCTCCAGCGCCGCTTCCGCAACCTTGCCGGTAACATTTTTCGGCCGCAGATCAACAAGCATCAGATGATTGTCAGTTCCACCGGATACGATAGCCAGACCTTCTTCCGTCAGACTGGCTGCCAGGACTTTTGCGTTATCGGCCACGGCGCGGATGTAACTCTTGAAGTCATCGCTCAGAGCTTCACCGAAGGCCACCGCCTTACCGGCAATGACATGCATCAGCGGACCGCCCTGCAATCCGGGAAACACTGCAGAATTGATTTTTTTCGCGATGGCTTCGTCATTGGTCAGAACCAGACCGCCGCGCGGTCCGCGCAACGTCTTGTGCGTGGTTGAGGTGACGACATGAGCATGAGGAAACGGGCTTGGATGCAAGCCGCCCGCCACCAGCCCGGCAATGTGGGCCATATCGACCATCAGATAGGCACCGACCTCATCGGCAATTTCGCGAAATTCGGCGAAATCGATAATCCGCGAATAGGCCGATCCGCCGGCGATAATCATTTTTGGCTGATGCTGGAGGGTCAATTCGCGGATCTGGGCAAAATCCATCAAATGGCTGTCGGCCTCGACACCATATTGAACGGCATTGAACCATTTGCCGGACAAATTGGGCCGCGCACCATGAGTCAGATGCCCACCCGCATCCAGGCTCATGCCGAGAATCGTGTCGCCCGGCTGCAACAGCGCCAAAAAAGCCGCCTGATTGGCCTGGCTGCCGGAATTCGGCTGAACATTGGCGTATCCGCAACCGAAAAGTTGTTTAACCCGGTCTATGGCCAGAGTTTCCGCAATGTCGACAAACTCGCACCCGCCATAATAGCGTCGTCCGGGATAGCCTTCCGCATATTTGTTGGTAAGCACCGATCCCTGAGCTTCCAGAACTGCGCGGGAAACAATGTTTTCCGAAGCAATTAGTTCGATCTCATGCTGCTGCCGCCCCAGTTCGCGGGCGATAACATCGGCAATTGCCGGATCTGCCTGCGACAAATCTTTTGTAAAGAAACCGGAGAAAAGATCGGATTGTGCGGGATCTGAACTTACGGACATGGGCTTGACCTTTTTCATGGGTTGAGCGTGGCGTGGTTTGCGTCTGTGGGAACCAAACCGGTTTTCGGACGATTACCCTTTGGGATGCGGGCGCGGACATTGGTCCATTGCTGCTGGATTTCAGCCAGATAACACAAGCCAAACCACAGTCCAAGCAGGGATGACCGGACAGACAATTTATTATTTCGCAGTTTACCGCTATGACAACTCATTGTAACGCCCCTCCCTCACCATATTCACCGACACACGCAACGTTTACTGGAAAACATGAATGGAAAATCTCATAACCCTGTTTCAAGATCCGGCTGTCTGGATTGCGCTGATTACTCTGATCGTGATGGAGGTCGTTCTGGGGATAGACAATCTGCTGTTTATCTCAATTCTGACCAACAAGCTGCCCGAAGGCCAGCGCGACCGTGCAAGAAAACTTGGCATCGGCCTGGCTTTGATCCTGCGTCTGGTGCTGCTCAGCGCTGTCGCGTGGATCGTCAAGCTGACAACGCCGGTTTTTGAACTGTTCGATCAGGGCTTTTCCTGGAAAGACCTCATTCTGATTGCCGGTGGCCTGTTTCTGGTGTGGAAGGCGACCAAGGAAATTCACCATACTGTTGACCCGGAACCGACACCGGATATGTTCAATTCACGCACAGTCAGCATGACCTTCACTGCCGCAATCGGTCAGATATTAGTGTTGGATGTGGTGTTCTCAATCGACAGCATTATCACCGCAGTCGGCATGACACCGCATATTCCGGTGATGGTGATCGCCGTCGTCGTGGCCGTTCTGATGATGTTGCTTGCCGCCAATCCGCTGGCACGTTTCATCGCCGCCAACCCGACGATTGTCATGCTCGCCCTGGGCTTCCTGTTAATGATCGGCATGACACTTATTGCCGAAGGGTTTGGCGTCAAGGTGCCGAAAGGCTACGTCTATGCAGCGATGGCGTTCTCTGCCGGCATCGAGGGGCTGAATATGCTGTCGCGTCGCTCCAAACGCAGAAAACGCGAAGCCGGAATACAAAACCCATAGGGCTGACAACAATGCTGCTCCGATATTCGGAGCAGCATTCGGGCATCCCTATTCAGCCGTGACCTCAATTTCCAGCAGGTCGATCAGGGCACCCGGCGCTGTTGCGCCACCGGCGATGACCTGCATGATGGAAACCGGCGCGCCGGGTTTGGCAGTGGCTTTCAAAGTGCCACCTTCATCGAGCAGTTTTGCCACCACATTCCCGACCTCAGCGACAAAATCAGGATTGTTGAGGGCCCCCAGCAAAAATGGGAGCGCTCCGACCACTTCCTGTTTCAACTGCTCGGGTGCCTTGCCCTGCTGCTCTGCTGCCGCCGCCACCGCACGGTCCAGCAGCGAGTCGTCGTCAAACACGATTGAGGCCGCGTTGAAAGTCAGAAATGCCAGCACATTCTGCGCGGTTTCAGGATTTTCGAAAACACTTCGGGGAATGCCGCCGATTTCCAGATCGGCATCCAGCGTGCCGCCATCCTCAAGAGCGTTGCGGCTGATCAGCGACAGCACTTCCCTTGCTTCATTCCACAGAAGGGAAAGCGAATAGGATACATTGATTTGCTCATAGCCCATTCTTTCGAAAATCTGTCTGGCGTCTTCTTCCAGACCGGCGACTGCAATTTGAAGATTTTCAAGTGTTGAGGTGACTTTGGTCGGAATACGGTTGATGAAATCTGCCATTTCCAGACGGTTCACGTCCATTTTCAGACGGGTCCCGCCCACGACATTGATATCAACACCAAGGAATTCAATCAGACCCAGTGTCGGCAGGGTTGCGATGATTGCGCGAATATCGTTTTCTTCGTAAGCGCGTTCTGCATCCAGCAAAGCGTCAAAGGACGGGAAACCAACATCTTTGATCTGAAACACATCCGTGCGCACAACATCGCCAAACCGCTCAACATTCAAACCTTTCGCCGACAACTCGCCAAGTCCGCCGGACCATAAATCCGCGATGCGAAAACTTTCGAGTTCAGCGCTTATTTTGGTCTGATCCTCGGCTTCGATATCATCCAGTTTGATGCCGTTCATCTCGAACGCGCCGAGGCGAAACATGGAATAGAGCGAGGCGACCGCCCGCACTATGGTTTCATCTTCCGGTTCCGATCCCTCCTCCGATGCCTTCAGATACAACTCGTCTGCCAGCGCCAGTAATGGCTGACCTGACGGACGAATGCCGATATCAGTGTACGAGACTTCATCGAGTGTGACGGTCATATCTTCACGACCACGCAGTTTGCTGCCAAGTATAGCGAATCTGTCGAGCAACGGTTTGAACGGTGTGTTGCGCTGGCTCGCGGGTAGCTCAGGGTCAAACTGGCGCAGCAAGGTGCCAATATTATAGCCATCGCTTTCCAGCCGGGTGATGGTCAGATCAAATTGTTCCGCGTCTGTCTGGTCTGACTCCGGCCGTGCGGCGGTCCTGATGGTCACGCCGTCAACTGATACGCTGGAAAGATTACTGGCTTTCACCTCACCCACGACCATCGGTCCGTACTCGGAAATCAACAAAGTGTCCTCGTCCAATTGCTGTGCGCTTTGCGCCCCGGCAATGGCAAGTGACCCGAAATTCACATCAGCCAGGGCGGCAAAGATCGGATAATATTTCGATATCGGCTTTTTCGGGTCATTCACGATGTCAGGCTGTTTGGCCCACTCCGCGCCGCGCACCACCATGCCAATATAGCTGCCACGGGTTTCACCAGCGGGCAACTCGCCAGAGCCATCGTCAACGGAAAGCGAAAAACTGACTTCCTCCGCGACAATCAGTTCGGCAAGATAGCGGCTGCTGTTTTCGGTCAGGCCGGTGTAACGCAGCGTTGGGGCTTCGAAGGCGTAGCTGACACCAAGAGCGTCTTCACCGTCAGGCCCAGGAGACATCAATTCGGACGTAAAAACCGCCTTCAGGCCGCTCACCGATGTCACATCAGTGGCCTCGTCATAGCTCAGCCCCTGATAGGACAGCTCAAAAAACGAAAAAGCTTCTGACTCTGCCACCCAGCGATCAATGATGGCCGGTCCGTCGCTGGAGGCAAAAGCTGCCGGAGAAAACAGCAAAGGCATAATAACGGCAAGCCTTTGATATATATAGTGTATTTTGTGACTTACAGACATGGCAGCAGATCTCCGTATTAGTGCTCGGTCTTATCCTGTTCGCGCTCATCCTGTACGGCAGCATCGGGAGCTTTTGGAAGCAAACCAAGACGTGCGGCGCGTTCTTCCCACTGCTTGCGTGCCTGTGCCTGAAGGTCTTCTATAGTGTCTGCCTCGTCAACAATTTCAAGGCCCAACAAGGTTTCCACAACGTCTTCCAGCGTGACAATGCCGGCGGTGCCGCCAAATTCGTCGACCACAAGTGCTATATGGCGGTCATTCTCCAACAGCAGTTCGAACAATTCCCGCAGATGCATCGTCGCTGTGACATGGCTCAGATCCCGCCTCAGCTCGGAGACCGAGATGTCGTCCTTGTTCTGCACCGCCTTGATCAGAATATCGGTCTTGAGTACGAAACCGGTGACCTGGTCAACCGTCTCTTCATAAATCGGAATCCTTGAAAAGCGCATTGCCTCCAGATCGCCGAGCAAGGAGCCAATTGTTGTCGTCTGCGGCAGCGCATAGACAACGGTTCGCGGCGTCATGATGTCAGATACGGTCAATGCGTCAAACCGCAGAAGGTTCTGAACAATGCGTGTCTCGCTTGCATCGACAACCCCTTCGCGTGCGCCGACTGTCGCCAAAGCGGACAGTTCTTCACGGCTGATGACATGCCGCTTGTGCCCGCGCGCCAGAAATTTTGTCAGGATCTGCGACATTTTCACCAACGGCCACAAAGCCCAGATGAGCGGCGGCAATATTCGCGAGACGATTGGAATAAGGGCACTCCAATAGGTTGCTCCAAGCGTTTTGGGGATAATTTCAGACAGCACCAGAATCAGAAATGTCAGAACAGCCGAAAACACGCCTAACGAAGCATCGCCGAATACCACCGCAGCCTGAGCCCCGGCCCCTGCCGCGCCGACGGTATGGGCAATTGTATTCAACGTCAGAATGGCCGCCAGAGGACGGTCGATATCCTCTTTCAGCCGCGCAATCCGTGCTGCCAGAGCGGGCCGGGAATTTTCCAGCGCGGCCATATAGGATGGGGTAACACTGAGCAGAACAGCTTCCAGAATTGAACACAGAAAGGAAACGCCGATCGCCAGCGATACAAAGAAAACAAGAAGAATCATAAACAGGGTCCCTGCAGAGGCCGGCCCGCAACTTAAGTTGCGCAGTACTTATACCAGTGTGCAGGACCCGGCGCGGTGACGCAATCGCCTGCTTTAGCCTTTTTGGTCAAGACGCTCCAGAGCGCGTTGCAGTTTGCGCACTGCCAGGGTTTCCATATCTTTTCGCAAGGTTACGCGCGGCGCAATAATGCACACTTCGGTGCGCGTAATGGCGTCAATGGCACTTACCTTGACTTGCGCCCCTATGGGCACAAATTCAAAATAAACCTGACGCGATGGCTTCCCGTCCGACGCACTCGTCATATCGTGAACCCACTCCAACCGCTTCACCAATGAAAAACGAGTGGACCATCTGGATTCTCGCCAGCGCTATCATCGCGGAAATGCAAGCTGCCGTCTATCGTCCATGATATGTTCCATGCAACAGAGCGGCATAAAGGCACAAAGGGGTTCAAGCGCTTTGCACCAGTCAGGGTTACAGTAACGAAGGATGCAAAGCTCCGATGACGTTTGCATTTCGTCAGAGCGGATATTTTAACCGGTCGCTGACACTGCCGGTGGGCAATTCCGGAGCTGGAATTGCATCCACGAGCACAGCATCAAGTCTTGAGGGTACGGATACTCAGACTTTTGCTAAAGCCGGTACAGGATCTGGTCGGTCCAGAACCGTTCGAGCCGTTGCAGGGATCTGTTGAGATTCTCGAAATCTGCTATGGCCAGGCCACCGACCTTTTCGATCGAGCGCATGTGGCGCTTGTAGAGCCCGTCGACAACGGCAGCAATTTCCTTGCCCTTCTCGGTCAGCCGGACGCGGACCGACCTGCGGTCTGTGCGCGAACGCTGATGATGGACATAGCCCATATCGACCAGCTTCTTAAGATTATATGAGACATTTGAACCAAGGTAGTAACCGCGGCTGCGCAATTCACCTGCCGTCAGTTCCGCATCGCCAAGGTTGAACAGCAACAAGGCCTGAACCGCATTGATGTCGCCTTCGCCAGTGCGCTCAAATTCGTCTTTGACCACATCCAGCAAACGACGGTGCAGCCGCTCCACAAGCGTTACGGATTCCAGATATAGGGGGAGCCCGGCTTCTACTTCTTTGTCGCTTCCCGCATCAACCGGGGCTAGTTGTGTTGTTTGTTTCATCTTTTATCCAGCCAGTTTTTTCTTACAAATATGAAGGGAATATCCCTCGTTGATAAGTACAAACTAGGCATGGCGAGTCAAAAACCGCTTAAGTTTCAGGCTTAAGGAAACCTTACTCCCAAATGCTTGATTTGATGGTTTAGGATTTATGTATTGCGGATTCATTTTTCATTTATATTACTGAACCTTAACCAGATATTCTGAAAAATTGAATCATCCCGGGGAAAGCTGCTTTACCGCCCACACAAACCGGCGCTGCCTCTGGCGTTGAGATCGGTTTCAACGAAGCCGTGTGCGACGTATGAGCATGGTCAAAGTGACATAAATGATAATCATGATCAGGTGAAAAATCAGCGTCAGCGGCGAAATCCCGAAGGTGCCGGAAAAGAAAACCTGTGAGAAAAAGTCCGCGCCGACCGTTATCAGCCACACGACAATGCCCCATGGCATCTTGTTCCACAGCCCTACAGCAGCCGTGAAATTGAAAATTGTAAAGAAAATCAGCAGGACACGGCGCTGCATCGACAGCGCCAGAAAAGCGTCCTGCGGGTCGGACACCACGCCGAATATGACCATGGCGCGCATCAGGCCGGCCAGCAGCAGCAGCACGCCGAGAACACGCATGAAATTTTCCAGCGCTGCCACCAGATAACGCCGGGCGGAGAGATCGCCTTCGAGAATTTGTTCAAACATGAGTGCATCCTTGCCAGAAGCTGTGACCGCTGCCAAGTCGCTTATCAAGTGGAATTGGACATGCTATGGCGGTTTTGATTATTTTTTGGAGTTAGCCATGACAAATGACGAATTGCCACTCAGCCTGAGTGCTGCGGATGTGGCAGGTCCGATCCGGATGCGGCGCAACCGCCGGCATGACTGGTCACGCCGTCTGGTTCAGGAAAACAGGCTGTCGGTCAATGATCTGATCTGGCCGATCTTCGTCAGGGACGGCGACAATCAGAGCGATGCGATCGCATCAATGCCGGGTGTCTTTCGCTACAGTGTCGATCAGGCAGTGAAGCAGGTCCAGCGTGCCGCGCGTCTTGGCATACCGGCGGTCGCCCTGTTTCCCTATACCGATCCGGCTCTGCGCGATGAAACCGGCAGCGAAGCGCTGAACAGTGCCAATCTGATCTGCAAAGCCTGCCGGGCGGTCAAGGCTGTGGTTCAGGATGTCGGTATCATCACCGATGTGGCGCTCGATCCCTACACGTCGCACGGCCATGACGGCCTTCTGGTGGGAGATGAAATCGTCAATGACGCTTCGGTGGAGATGCTGGTCCGGCAGGCGCTGAATCAGGCTGCAGCCGGTGCCGATGTCATTGCACCCTCCGACATGATGGACGGTCGCGTCGGCGCGATCCGGCACGGGCTTGACCAGAATGGCTATCAGCATGTTCAGATTCTGGCCTATTCGGCCAAATATGCCTCGGCGTTTTACGGTCCGTTCCGCGATGCGGTTGGCAGTAGCGGCACTTTGAAAGGTGACAAGCGGACCTATCAGATGGACCCGGCCAACAGCGACGAGGCGTTGCGAGAGGCTGAACTCGATATTGCGGAAGGCGCTGACATGCTGATGGTCAAACCCGGCATGCCCTATCTCGACATTGCCCGCCGTCTGAAAGATACCTTCCAGATGCCAACCTATGCCTATCAGGTGTCCGGCGAGTTTGCGATGATTGAAGCTGCGGCTGCCAATGGCTGGATCGACCGCGAGAAAGCCATCATGGAAAGCCTGCTCGCCTTCAAACGCGCGGGTTGCGATGGGATTCTGACGTATTTCGCAGCGGAAGTTGCCGAACTGATCGGACAATAAATAGTTTTGGCTCTGCCGCAACGCTACCTATATCGGTGTCAGATACCAACACCCAAGGATAATCTGAATGTCAGTGCTGGAAGAAATGGATATCACGTCGCGGCGCGAGCTTTACGATGGAATCCTGTCGCGCCGTGTCTTTGCATTTGTGTTTGATTTCATCGCCATCTCGATCGTTTCGGTGGTCGCTGCCCTGGTTGTGTTTTTTCTCGGCATTTTCACCTTCGGGCTGGGATGGGCGTTGTATCTGATCTTCATG
>TARA_R110000868_G_scaffold6299_1_pt1 | contig 10979 bp, 11 predicted proteins | sample TARA_R110000868 | Tara Oceans TARA_R110000868 (sample SAMEA4397489) | marine metagenome | biome: Polar Biome; feature: [SRF] surface water layer (ENVO:00010504); material: water (ENVO:00002006), including particulate matter (ENVO:01000060) such as... | depth 5 m | reverse complement strand
ATTGATGCCCAAAGCCCCGTTTTCGTCATGCGAACAGATGGCCACTACCGATCGCGCAAAGCGAGGGTCTGCCATGCCCGGCGTTGCAAGGAGAAATTGACCGGAGAAGTAAACGCTATCGTTCATCGCTGGCAGCATAGCGATGCAAATATTAACTGCCCATGGCAAATTTGGCAGGCAGCCTGTTTCGCTGCGTTGCTGGCTTGTAATTTCATCGTCCTGCCACCACTATCAGCTACAGAGGCAATTGTTCACCGCCCGATCAAAACCAGGAGCAAGATATGATTAACAAAGGCGACAAGATTCCAGAAGTTAAATTGGTCAAGGCGACCGCAGAAGGTCCGCAGCAAATCAGCTCAAGCGAATATTTCGCTGGCAAGAAAGTGGCGCTGTTTTCGGTTCCTGGCGCGTTTACGCCGACCTGCTCCGCGAAACATCTTCCGGGCTATGTCGAAAAAGCCGCCGAGCTGAAAGCCAAGGGCGTCGATGAAATTGCCTGCACCGCTGTCAATGACGCGTTCGTAATGGGTGCATGGAATGATGCAGCGGGTTCAGAAGATGTCACCATGCTGGCTGACGGCAATGGCGAATTTGCCGAAGCGGTTGGCCTGACCATGGACGGTTCCGGCTTTGGCCTCGGCAAGCGCGGCCAGCGTTTCTCGATGATCGTCAATGATGGCGTTGTCGAGGAACTCAATGTCGAAGCACCGGGCGACTTCAAGGTCAGTGCTGCGGAATATATGCTTGACCAGCTTTAAAACGCTTAGGGTTCTGGGGGTCCGGATCCGGCTCCCCAGAACATACTAGTGTAAACAATGGACTCCGTTGGTTCGCCATTTAGTTGCCCAGGGTTATATTTGGCCCGCATCATCTGTTTGCAGGTCACCCTGTCCAGAGTTGCATAACCGCTCGACTGCGCAGCGATGCAATTCGTGACTTTACCTGTAATATCGATGACCAACTTGACAGATGTTGTGCCTTGATGACCTTTGCTCAATTCATAACGCGGATAAGAATTCGAGATCGCCATTGCGACTTTCTTCGAATTCTTGAGCTTTGGCGCGATGAATTCTCCTTCAAATTCTGGCATCAACCAAGCCGAAGTAACCGCATATAGCGGTTTAGTTGTCTTGTAAAAAGACACCGTTCGACAGGCCTGGGCATCAGCGCGTTTGTCACCGCTCGATTCCACTATCTTGCATGGTCCGCGGCGGTAACCATCGCTGACAAACGCAACGGTCACTTCCACTCGCGCCGCGTCGCCCGCAGCCAAGGGGTAGGCCAGTAATGATCCCTCCTGCTCATTGGATTGTGCAGGTGCCGTTACTGACCAGACCGCTAAGCCAAAGGGCGCGACAAGGCGGATGCAACGCCGAACGAGATAGCTGATCAGTATCACCATCCGCAGGACTTGCCCTTATTTTCTTTCTTCAGCCAGGTCATCAGCGGCGCGAAATAGCTGATCATTGCCGAGCCATCCATTTCACGCTTGCCGGTAAAGGCTTCGAGCGCATCGGGCCAGGGCTTGGAAGCGCCCATTTCGAGCATCGCGTTCAGCTTCGCGCCGACCTGCTCGTTGCCGTAGAAGGAGCAGCGGTGCAGCGGGCCTTTCCAGCCAGCAGCATCGCAGGCCGCCTTGTAGAACTGGAACTGCAGGATGCGGGCGAGAAAATAGCGTGAATAAGGCGTGTTACCCGGGATGTGATATTTGGCGCCCGGATCGAAGGCGTCGGCTGGGCGTTCAACCGGCGGCGCGATACCTTGATACTCCAGCTTCAGATCATGCCATGCGGTCGTGTAGTCGGCTGGCTTTATGCTGCCGTTGAAAACGCCCCAGCGCCATTTGTCGACCAGCAGGCCAAATGGGAGGAACGCCACCTTGTCCATCGCCTGACGGAGCAGCAGTCCGGTATCCTTGTCGGCGCTCGGTACTTTCTTGGCGTCGAGCAAGCCTACCTGCACCAGATATTCCGGCGTGATCGACAGTGCGACCGCATCACCGATCGCTTCGTGGAAGCCGTCATTGGCGCCATCCTGGAACAGGAAGCTCTGGTTCTTGTAGGCACGCTGGTAATAGTTATGACCCAACTCATGATGAATCGTGGTGAAGTCATCACCATTCACCTTGATGCACATCTTGATGCGAATATCATCCTTGGCATCAATGTCCCAGGCGCTGGCATGGCAGACGACTTCGCGATCCGCCGGCTTGGTGAACAGCGACCGCTGGTAGAAGGTTTCGGGCAGTGCTTCGAAACCCAGCGACGAGAAGAAACCCTCGCCGGTGTTGACCATTTTCAGGGGATCATAGCCTTTTGTCTTCAGCAGTTCGGTGGTGTCAAAGCCGATATCCCCTGCCCCTTCGGGTGCGACGATATCGTAGATATTACCCCATTCCTGGGCCCACATGTTGCCAAGCAGATCGGCGCGGATCGGGCCGGTTGCCGGCTGGACTTCATCGCCATATTTTTCGTTGAGTTTTTCGCGCGTGTAGCAATGGAGCTGGTCGTAAAGCGGCTTGACCTGCTCCCATAATTTGTCGGTCAGCTTGGCGAAATCGTCCGCTGGCATGTCATAGCCGGAGCGCCACATCGCGCCGACATCGGCGAAACCAAGTTCCTTGGCACCCTGATTGGCGATTTCGACCATGCGGGCATAATCATCCTTCATCGGCGCGCCGACATTGGTGTGCCAGCTTGCCCACATTTCTGCGAGCTCGTCCGGATTGCGGTTCGTGCCCATCTCGGCTTCAATGTCGGAGCCGTTGATTTCCTTGCCATTCAGCGTGCCCTTGCCCTTGCCATAGGCCGAGTTCAGCTTGGTCGCGATCTCGTTCAGTTCGGTGGCTGCGCCCTCTGTTGTTGGCGCGGGCAGCACGATGCCGCCACGCAATTTGTCGAGCTTGCGGGTGGCGTCGGTATCAAGGCCCGGAACGTCCTTGAACCGGGCGGCGTCCAGGGCAGCCTGCACCGCCATGGTTGTGCCTTCTGCCCCCACTTTGGCGGCCAATGCGTCGGTGTCGTCGGTGATATAGGTGCTGTTGACCCAATATATCCGGCTGGCGTCTACATTGAATTCGGACATTTTCTGTTCGGTGTCAGCAATGAATTTCTGGGCATCGGCCACAGTGGGTTTGGTGTCCGCTTTTGCGGCATCCGCTTCATGATCCTTGGCAAGAGCGGGCGTGGAAAGGGCAAAGGCGGCTAGCGCCAACAGGGAAGCAGTGGTTTTCATGGGGCGATCCTCAACTGATATTATTCTGGTATTATTTGAAACTTTATCGGGCGATGGTCAAGCCCGGCTTTCGCGCCAGCGCCAGAGCAGAGCGACGATCATCGCCACCGTGCCAATGATCCAGGTGACTATCTTTACCGGTCGCGCCAGCGCCGCAGTTCCGGCCAGTATATCGCTGCCCTGTTCGCGGATCAGTTGCACCAGCTGACAGACGGTTTCCAGATAATCGGACAGACCGAAGACAAAATAGACGAGCACCGATAGCAGGCCGAGTTTTTTTAACGTGGGCGATTTGGCTCGCTGCCAGATCAGCCGGCCACCGATGATTCCCCCCGACATATAGAGGCTGATAAAGACAAGATCGGCGATCATCCCCCATCGGGCGAGATCCATCACGCCGGCATCGGCCCAGCTTTGCTGGATAGCGTTCACCCGTTCTCCCGTCGCCGCGCTCTGATGGTCGAGGATGCCGTTGGGAGCCGTGATGGTCTCCAGCGCCCCGCCCGAAATTACCAGATAGAGAAACAGCGTCAGACCGCCGCCCCAGAATATCCAGAAATTGCGCCAGCTATACAGATTCGACATGATCCCTCCTATCCGACCAGAAAGCGCACCATTTCCTGGCTCATTTCCGCTTTGGTCACACTGCTCATATGGGTTCCGGGAATGGCAACATAATGGCCGTTGAGCAAGATTGCCGCCAGTTCTTCCGGATCGCCGTTGTCATCATCCTCGCTGCCACAAAGCACCAATATCTCTGTTTCTATGCTGGCTGCCTCGGCCGGATCCATATCGGAAAAAGTCCCGAGCAAAAGCCGTGCTGCCACAGGATCGATTTTCTGGCTTTTCATGAACTGGATTGCGAGCCAGTGCGGATCACCACGCTTGGCGCTGTCTCTGGTATCGATCGCCTGGAAAAAGAAATCCCGCCGTCCGGCCCAGCCCGCCAGACCCTGCAGGCCCATGCCCGCCAATATCGCCTTGCGGGGCATGGTGCCCGTTGCCAGCAATTTGGCGGTCGTCCGAGCGCCGAGCGAAAATCCGCCCAGATCAAAGTCGGTCAATTCCAGATGTTCGATTAGCGCCCGTATATCCTTCACCAGTACGTCAGCGGGATAAGCGACCGGATCATGCGGCGCGGCGCTGTCGCCATGGGCGCGCAGATCCGGCATGATCACGCGGAACCCGGCGTCGGCCAGCGCCCGCGCATGACCAAATTTTATCCAGTTGGTGTTCGCGTTGGAGAACAGGCCGTGGAGCAGGATGACCGGACGCCCCTGACCCATCTCATGGATTTTTAGAGTAACACCGTCAAAGGATGAAAAGTCCCAGTTTTTGGTGGACATCAGTTAGTTCTCACAATCCAAAGTTTGTCAAAGTTCGGGCCAATGAAGGCATTTGGTTCGCGCTTATCGATATCCAGATTTCGTGGTTTAGAACTCCTGGTCTGGACAAAGATAATTTGCGGGTTTCAGGCGCAGCCTAACGCTGCAAACCGATGTAGGAAAGGTTGAAAATCTAGCGCTCGGCCAAACCCTTCTGCTTCATCCGCCAGACCGCCAGTTCGATCCGGTCCTGACCGAAAAACGGCTCGCCATCAAATACCAGTGTCGGCACGCCCCAATGACCGGCTGTTTCCAGCGCTTTTTGATTGTCGGCGATTTCAGCGTCCAGTCCTTCCGACTGGGTTGAGGCTTCCACCCGCAGTTCGGTCAGGTCCAGACCGGCGCGCTCGGCAGCCTTTTCCAGATAGTCCCCTTCGTTCCAGCCAGCGGTCCCGCCCCAGATCAGTTGTGACACTTCATTGGCAAATTCCAGCCCCTTGCCGCGCCGCGAAGCCGCCTGCCCCATCCGGGTCAGTTCGAAAATATACGGCTGTTCGGCAGCGATCTTGCGGGTCGCAATATCCTGCACGATCGGATCGGGATTGGGCGGTGCCATCGGAATTCCCATATGCTGGGCCACGCGGAACATGTCGCGAAACGTGTAGCCGAGCCAGTTGGGGTGGTTTTTCTCGAAAAAATCCGGTTCCCGGATCGCCAGCGGATAAACGAAGCGCTGGTTGATCTGCAGATCATATTGCTCGGTCAGCGCAACATAACGTCGTGTCGCCAGATAGCTGTACGGAGAACGGAAGGACCAGAAGACGTCTGCTTGTAATGTCATTTCCATATCGTAACTCCGATTGCAATCTTCGCAAGCACATAGTGATTGCGATTAGTAAGCATTGCTATTATATATCCACTTATGAGCGAAGCTATCGGATTTTTGATACATGATACTGCGCGGTTGTTCCGGCGCGAGTTGAACGAACGCATGCGACATAGCGGCGTGACCGCGCTGCAATGGCGACTGCTTGCCTATCTTGCGCGCAACGAGGGCACCAACCAGATTAAACTGGCGGAATTCCTGGAAGTAGAACCGATCACCCTGTCGCGAATGATCGACCGGTTGGCCGATGCCGGCATGCTCAGCCGCCGGCGCGATCCTGACGATCGCAGAGCCTGGTGTCTCTATCTTGAAGCAAAGTCATTGCCGTTGATCGACGAATTGCGCGCCGCTTCGGCGATGCTGACCGAGACCGCACAGGACGGACTGACTGCCGATGAACGCGCGCAACTCGCCGACCTTGTCGAGCGCATGCGTCTGAACCTGTCGCGCAAGGCAGCCGATATGAAACAACCGGAACAGGCGGCCTGATGGATATGCTAAAATCCGAAGATTTGTCCGAAACATATGACTCGTCGAGCGCCCTGCCCGAAGAAGACAAGGACGAGACGCCTGCCGATGGCGTTCCGTGGAGCAAACCCCAGCGTCGCTGGAGCCGCTGGATCGTCATGGCGCTTGTACCGCTGGCGCTGATCGCCGTTGGCGGATATATCTGGCTGACCAGCGGACAAAGCGTGTCGACCGATAATGCCTATGTTCAGCAGGATCGGGTTTCGGTCGCCGCCGAAGTGGGTGGCAGAATTATCGCAACCGATATAAGCGACAATGACCTGGTGAAGGAAGGCGACATCCTGTTCCGGATCGACCCGGCTCCCTTTGAAATCGCACTGGCACAGGCCAATGCCGCGATCGCCGCTGCCGAAGTACAGGTTCAGGCCTTGCGCACAACGGCTGCGGGAAGCAGCGTCGACATATCGGCCGCCCGCGAAGATATCGCATTTGCCCAGGCCACGTTCGAGCGGCAACGAGCGCTTATGCAACGCGGCTTCACTACCAAGGCCGACTTTGAAGCCGCCCAGCATGCGGTCGAGCAGGCGCGCGAAAGACTGCGTCAGGCGCAGGCCGATGCTGCCGAATCGCAAAGTTTCGCTGCCAATGCGCGGTCAATGCCGGGTGAAAATCCGGCGATCGCCGCAGCAAAGGTGCAACGGGATCAGGCGCAGTTGAACCTGTCCCGTACGGTCGTGCGGGCTCCATCCTCCGGGCGGGTCGCACAGGCCGATCGTCTTCAGATTGGCCAGATGATGGTCAGCGGACTGCCTGCCCTGACCATTGTTGCCGACAAGAACAGCTGGGTGGAAGCCAATTTCAAGGAAACCGACCTGGACCAAATGCGAGTCGGGCAACAAGCTGAAATCAGGTTTGACGCATATCCGGATGTAACGCTGAAAGGCCATGTCGAGAGTATCGGCGCCGGAACCGGCAGCGAGTTTTCGGTATTGCCGGCACAAAATGCCACTGGCAACTGGGTGAAGGTTACCCAGCGCGTTCCGGTGCGCATCGCCATTGACGAGGCGTCACCGCGCCCGTTGATCGCCGGTCTGTCGACCGAAGTGACCGTCGATATCCGCTCCAAGGGCAAATAATGGCAAGCGTCGCGGCTGCCGCCGGTTCCGCACCAGAAATCAGCATCACCCCCGTAAACCGCGCACTTCTGACCGTGGCCGTCATGGGTGCCTCGATCATCCAGATCCTTGACTCGACCATCGCCAATGTTGCGCTGCCGCATATGCAGAACAGCCTCGGCGCTTCACTGGACAGCGTGACCTGGGTGCTGACCAGCTATATTATCGCCTCCGCCATGGCGATGCCGATCACTGGCTGGCTCGCCGACCGGATCGGCGGACGGCAATTGTTCCTGATTTCGGTTGGCGGTTTTGTACTGGCTTCGATGCTGTGCGGACTGGCAACCAGCCTTGAGGAGATGGTCGCCTTCCGGATTTTGCAGGGCATCAGCGGGGCGTTTATAGCTCCTCTGGCCCAAACCGTCATGCTCGATATCAATCCGCCAGAGCGCCACGCCCGTGCCATGGCGATTTGGGGCATGGGAATCATGATCGGACCGATCATGGGACCGATCATTGGTGGCTGGCTAACCGAAAATTACAGCTGGCGCTGGTGTTTCTACGTCAACGTGCCCATTGGAATAGCGACCATCACGGCCCTGTGGATGTTGCTCCCGCACAAGCGGGTGGTCAGGCGAAAATTCGATCATCTCGGTTTCTGGGCGCTCGCCGTCGGACTGGGAAGCCTGCAGTTATTGCTCGATCGAGGGACCCAGCTGGACTGGTTCGACAGCTGGGAAATCCGCATCGAAGCGGCGATTGCAATCGCTGCCTTCTGGATATTTGGGGTGCAAATGGCGACGTCGAAAACCGCGTTATTCGCGCGTGAAATGCTGGCCAACCGGAGTTTTGCCACCAGCCTGTTCTTCATGATCGTCATCGGCATCGTGATGTTCGCCAATATGGCATTATTGCCACCGATGATGCAGAATCTCTACGGCTATCCGGTCATCGACACCGGTCTGTTGCTGGCACCGCGCGGCGTTGGCATCCTGCTCAGCATGGCGGTGGCTGGCAGGCTGGTCGGGAAAGTGGATGCCAGGCTGCTGGTCGGGACCGGCTTTTCGATTGCGGCCTTTTCGATGTGGCAGATGAGCCAATGGTCGATGGAGATGGACTGGCGACCGTTTGTGGTCAGCGGCCTGGTGCAAGGGCTGGGCATGGGACTGGTTTTCATTCCCCTGAACACACTGGCTTTCGCTTCCCTGCCGCCGCATCTGCGGACCGATGGCTCAAGCCTGCTCAACCTGTTCCGCAGTATCGGCGCCTCTGTCGGCATTTCGATCGCGTCCGCTCTACTCGGTCGTAATATCCAGACCAGCCACAGCGATCTGGCGGCCAATATCACTAGCTCGACGATCAACAATATTGATGCGAGTACCGCAGACCGGTTCCAGGGTCTGGGCGATCAGGCGATGATGATGGCCGACGCACTGATCAACAAGCAGGCGGCGATGATCGCCTATCTGGATGATTATTGGGCGATGATGTGGGTCACGATTGCCGTCATCCCGCTGGTGCTGCTGTTGCAGAAGCCCAAACCGGGAGCGACAGCAGCACCATTGATGGAGTGATCAGCCCTTCTGCAAATGCTTTCGGCCCAGCAGTTCGGCAATCTGCACGGCATTGAGCGCCGCGCCCTTGCGCAGGTTGTCGCTGACGCACCAGATATTCAGGCCATTTTCGACCGTCGGGTCCTCGCGCACGCGGCTGATGAAGGTAGCGCCGTCGCCAACGCATTCGACCGGGGTGACATAGCCTTCGTCCTCGCGCTTATCGACCAGCATGATGCCGGGCGCATCGCGCAGGATTTTCTGGGCATCCGAAGCGGACAGCTCTTTTTCGAATTCGATGTTGATCGATTCGCTGTGGCCGACGAACACCGGCACACGCACACAGGTCGCGGTGACCTTGATCTTGGGATCGAGGATTTTCTTGGTCTCGACCACCATCTTCCATTCTTCCTTGGTCGAGCCATCGTCGAGAAACACGTCGATATGCGGGATCACGTTGAACGCGATCTGCTTGGTGAATACGTGGTTTTCCTTGGGATCACCCACAAAAATGGCGCGCGACTGTTCGAACAGTTCGTCCATGCCGCCCTTGCCGGCGCCGGACACCGACTGGTAGGTCGAGACGACCACCCGCTTGATCGTCGCGGCATCGTGCAACGGCTTCAGCGCCACGACCATCTGCGCGGTCGAGCAATTGGGATTGGCGATGATGTTGCGCTTCTTGTAGCCGTCGATGGCTTCCGGATTCACTTCCGGCACGATCAGCGGCACGTCCGGATCCATGCGGTAGAGCGAGCTGTTGTCGATCACCACGCAGCCGGCGGCAGCGGCCTTGGGTGCATATATCTTGGTCGCGGCGGAACCGGCGGCGAACAAGGCCATGTCCCAGCCAGCAAAATCGAAATGCTCGATATTCTGAACCTTGAGCATCTTGCCGGTGTCACCGATCTCGATCTCGCTGCCGTGCGAGCGCGAGGAGGCGACGGCTGCAATCTCGTCATAGGGGAATTCGCGCTCTGCCAAGACGTTGAGCATTTCGCGCCCGACATTGCCCGTCGCGCCGACAACTACAATTTTGTAACCCATGAAACTTTTCCTGTGGCTAATAGTAAAACAGCCGGTTTTCCTGATTTGGAGAACCGGCTGTTTGAAACTCTGGTGAAGCGAAGTCTATTTGGCTTCGGTGCCTTTCGTAGGCTGGTTCAAACGGCGTTCCGCAATACGGGCCCGCTTACCAGTACGGCCGCGCAGATAGTAAAGTTTCGCGCGACGTACGATACCGCGGCGAACCACGGTAATGCTTTCGATGTTCGGGGAGTAGAGCGGGAATACGCGCTCAACGCCTTCGCCGAACGACATTTTGCGTACGGTGAAGTTGGAGCCCATGCCGCGATTGGTCCGTGCGATGCACACACCTTCGAAATTCTGGGTACGAACGCGCTCGCCTTCGACGACGCGAACACCGACGCGCAGCGTATCACCAGCGCGAAATTCGGGGATTTCCTTGGACGCGATGAAAGCGTCGACGGCTTCTTTTTCCAATGTTTGAATCAGGTTCATGACCTATTCCTTATCTTTATCTTTTTCCTGCGCACCAGAGGGCGACTGATCCGGAGTGTCCCTGTGACGCTCCCATAAATCCGGCCGCCTTAGCCGTGTATCTTCCTCTGCCCTTTGTTTCCGCCAAGCAGCTATTTTCGCATGATCCCCCGATCGCAAGACTTCAGGGATGATGCGCCCTTCCCATATTTGAGGTCGGGTATATTGCGGATATTCCAGAATAACGTTCTCGAAACTCTCGTCATCTCCGCTAGAAGACGCGCCCATTACCCCGGGAAGCAGCCGAATGCAAGCATCTAAAAGCACCAGCGCGCCCATTTCTCCGCCGGACAGGATATAGTCGCCGATCGAGACTTCCTCGATGTCGCGGGCATCGAACAGGCGTTCGTCAAATCCCTCGAAACGGCCGCAGATTATGGTGATGCCGGGTCCGGCGGCGATTTCGCGGACGCGGGCCTGGGTGAGCGGTTTTCCGCGCGGAGTCATGGCGATTATGGGGGGTTTTGTTGGGAGCGCTACCGTTCGTGCTGAGCTTGTCGAAGCATCGCTCTCTCTGTCACCCGGTCCTTCGACAGGCTCAGGACGAACGGAGATTTGTGCCGCTACCTTTTTTTTCATCCGCTCCGCCGCATGGTCGAGCGCCGCCGCCATGATATCCGCCCGCAGCACCATACCGGCCCCGCCGCCCGCCGGCGTGTCATCCACGCTGCGATGCTTGTCGGTGGTAAAATCGCGTGGGTTAATAGTGTCGAGGGACCACTTACCCTCCGCCAGCGCCCTGCCCGCTAGCGACGTGCCAAGAGGTCCGGGGAACATGTCCGGGTAGAGGGTGAGGATTTGGGCGGTGAAGGTCATTTCTTTTTGCGCCAGTTTATCC
>TARA_R110000868_G_scaffold377841_1_pt1 | contig 10981 bp, 17 predicted proteins | sample TARA_R110000868 | Tara Oceans TARA_R110000868 (sample SAMEA4397489) | marine metagenome | biome: Polar Biome; feature: [SRF] surface water layer (ENVO:00010504); material: water (ENVO:00002006), including particulate matter (ENVO:01000060) such as... | depth 5 m | reverse complement strand
TGCGTCTTACAAGCTAATGAAAATATCTGGTACTAGCATGGCATCGCCTAACGTAGCAGGTATGATTGCTACTGTATTAGAAGCTAATCCGGGCATGACGCCAGCACAAATGAAAACGTTCATTCATAATAATGCTACACAAAACGTATTATATGATACAGGTGTTCCTAGTGGTAATTGGAATGATCAAAACAGTGTACACGGTGGCCCAAATAGAATATTTAAAACTCCATTTGTAAATCCAGATCCGTTAAGAATAAACAACATATCCAGTAGTGCTAGTTTCAAATAAGTTATTGATATATTTTATAAATAAAAGTAACATGATAGCACTTGCTGGACATACACGCATACTTGGACAAATAATTAATAATAACTATACAAGAATACAATTTAATCTCGGATTTAGCAAAAATATTGGAGAGTGGTATGAGATTTTTAGATAACTGGTTAATCAAACTTAGTCTAAGGATTATTATATGATTAAAAATAATAGATGGGCATTCATTCATATTCCTAAAAATTCTGGAAGTAATTTCAAACAATATATACTTTCTAGAAATGGTGCACAAAACTGTTTTGAAAAGTACGGAAGACATTTCACCCATCAACCATTATGGTGGTGGGAAGAAAAAGAAAATTTAGACGGACTACAAATAGTAAGTATTGTGAGAAATCCTTATTCGCGTATTCTCAGTTTATATAATTATCTTTCGGTTAAACAAAATAACCATTTTGGAGGGTTTGACAACTTTTTAAAAAACCTCCCACGTGATAGAATTAATGATATCGTAAAAGAAGAATCTGGCAATTTTGCGCATGAAATAGCATGGGATGTTTTTTGGCCGCAGTATAAATTTTTAGAGAGCAGAAAAGAAAGAGAAGTAAAAGTTTTTAGATTAGAAGACAGCCTACAGTTTCTCGAAAAAATTGTCGGTTATAATTTTTCAGAAACTAAGTTTCATGAAAGAAACTATAACAAAGATCTTAAAACTAGATATAACAAGTATACAAAGTCTATTGTCGACGAGCTGTACAAAGAAGACTTTATTAGATTTGATTACAAAACTGAATTATAAAAATATTTTAAATGAAAATAAAAATTAGAACAAAGATTCTAGGATTTGATGTTGTTCCAGAACATAGAAGCACGTCTGTGCTAAATTGGATATATTTCTTAGAAACCGGGTCTGTATTTAATGGCAATAAATTTGAACTACATTTTTATTTTATAAAGTCTGATATCACTAAAGAATATCAAGGTAATATCTATTATATAGATAGAGATGTAGTAGATAGATTTAAAGACGGTTATGCTTCGTTCGTTTCTAGGCATTTGCAACATTCTGTAGGACACGATATAAATGATTTTATAGAAAATATATATTATTATAGAAATATCGATTCAAAGAATTTTGATATATATCTAGACGTGTTAAATTCAGATAGATACTCAAAAGTTTATAATTATAACGAAATAGAAAAAGTTCGTGATTTACTTGAAGCACTTTATAATAAGAAAATTGACAACAGCATTAGATGTATGCATTTAAATCCGCATGGCGACGAAATTTCAATATTTGAACAATTAAGAAATCAAAAAATTACAAATAAGAATTTACAATACATTATAAATTATTATTCTTAAACAACGTATCAGTTTCGTATAGTTTTTTTATTTCATCTATAGAATATCCAAACCCTATTTGAAAGTTGATGCGTTCGTAATTATTGTTTTCAACACTGTGTAAGTATTCAGTTGGCATAAAAAAAGGCTTATTCTTCCATTCTACCTTAAAATCATAAAAGGTCGGAGGAACATAATTTTTAAAATTAGGAGTTAATGGAATACTAAACACAGTTGATCTATTTGTTTTGTTATCAACATGCTTAGGAATTACTGCGTTAGGCGATACCTTTACAAATCCTACAGTTCTAATTTTTATATCATCTTTAAACAAATTACACAGTTGTTGACATATGTCTAATTTTAAACTACCTTCCTTAACTCCAAATTGCTGTAATTCAGTTTTAATCTGAGTAGTATTATTACTACTGCTGCTTGTTGCATTCATTGGATTATAATACATATACTTATAATCCAATGTTAGAGCAGCACTGGTAAGTTCTGTTAACAAACTTCCAAAATTATAATCGACAAAAAAGATCATGCCAATCCTCAATTCCTTCACTAAATCCTAAATTAAACTGTATACGAACAATGTCATTATTTTGCAGGCCGTGTCTTTCTTGAGTGTTTATTATTACTGGCGTTGTACTAAACACTGCTTCATCTATAATATTTTTATCTTCATCGTAAAATTTTGTAGTTGTATAATGTTCATTAAGGGGATATATCGGAATTATAAGATGACTTTTTCTTAAAACTTTATCATCTCTGTGAATTGGCATTACTACATATGGATTTAATTTAATAAAGCTCGCAGTGTTTGGCGTAAAGGGCAATAAACTTATAATTGATTTTACAACAGGAATATCAAAACAACCGTCTTTTTCTGTATAGATAAGCATATCAGTTTTAATAGATTTATGATATTCTGGATTACTTTCTACTGTTTTTGCTGTAGTTTTATAAGGATAGTAAGGAATCTTATTTAAACCTACGTCATATAATTCATTATAATATTGAGTTAAATCTAAGTTATATATAAACCAATTCATGAAAATTTCCCTGTTAAAATTAAATGCTGGACTCTGCCGTTTTCTTGAATTACAAAATTAATACTGTTAATAACCGATTCCACTGCTAGTTTATTTCCTTGAAAATTTTTACCAAGTCCAATATCAATCGCACCTGGTGAAATAGCAGAAGACTTAAATCCTAGATAGTATAATTGTTTACTGCAATCGATCAACGATCTTTTATGTATATCGTATACCCGCAAATCATCTCTCACTAAAGTTTCAATACTTGACGAAATATTTATCACCAAACCTTTGAATCCTTTTCTATAAAATTCAAGAAGTAATTCTGTTTGAGCAAACCCGTTTTTAAAATCGTACGCATTATTTATAAACACATCACAATCCAGTGATTTACTTACTATTTGATCTACATCATTTATATCATATCCGTTTGATTTACTATACGTTTTTTGTACATTGAAATGTTTGCAAATTTCAAAGCCTAGTCCTCGGGTGTGCCCGGTTAATCCTATAATCATTGTTTACTCGCATGTGTTGTAATCCAGGGCCACGTTGAAATGTAATCTGTTAGTTCTTCCTTTGAAAAACAAATACTTTTATATAATTCAATAATATTATTACGTACAAGCTTCTTTTGTTTTATGTTGCTTTTTCCATGGTGATGGTGATATATAGAACCAGGCAAATTTATCCACTTGTAACCTAGCGTTTCAGCTCTAGCATACCATTCGTCATCTGCTCCGCCCCAGACTTTAAAATTCTCATTGCCCATGCCAAACTCAAAATAAGTATCTAGTCTTGTTACAACACATAGCCCCACAAAAAATGGAGTATTCCAGTTAATATCTAAGTTCCAATCAAACTGTGTTTTTTCTTCTTCATTTAAATTTTTTCCAATAGTTCGTACAAATCTAGAAAAACTAATATTGCCTTTCATATTGTTATGCAAGTCGTGTTTTTCTTGTAAGTATGCGGTATTATCAATAACATTATACATTTTGTCAAATGGGTTAACAAAATCTGCGTTGTTTTTTAATGCCGCCATCGAAGCCTCCAGTTGCTCGTATTCAAAATATACATCAATGTCAATAAAAGCAATATACTCTGTTGTGCATCTTTTTGCTAAACGATTATATACTGTCATAAGAGGAGTAAACTGATCGCAAATTTCGATATCAATTATTACCGGATATTGTTTCCAATATTCTTTAAATTTTATAAAATTTAATTCTCGGTCTTTGCTATCTTTAAAATAACTTGCTGCTAAAGTAATCATAATAAGCTATCGTCTGCCATTTGAAAACTTAACACTGCTCTACCAGCATCGGACCATGCGCTGTGCTTGCGTGTTACATCTATAAAATAAGAATATCCCTCAACTAATTCGTATTCAATATCTTCTACTCTTATTTTAAAACTTTTATTAAGCGGAACTAGTACTCTAAAACCATGTGTGCCTGTGTTAGTATAATCAATATGATCAATGGCATGCCAAGGCTTTTTTGTAAAATTGTATTGTGGCCTAAAAATATTAGTAGGCCAATCAGAAAAGAAAGCAGCAGTATGACTTGACTCGCTGAATAAAAAGTTATTATTTACGTCTCGTAAAGGATATACACAATAGTTTTCTTTATTAAAGCCTAGTGAATCCATATAATTTCGGTATTCGTTAATATCTATATTATTTTCAATGAAGATGTTTTTTCTATCACTTACATATTTTGCACTTTTATCAAAATTTAAAAAATCTTGATAAAGCACTTTGTGGCCTATTGGCAACAATTTTTTAAATGGAGGAATATTTGTCTTAGTAATAGTTACCGGGAGGGTTTCTTTTAATCCCAACGGCATTAAGTCTAATTTTTTTAATTTATTCTTAATGTTCATTTACCATTGCACCGTAGGTTGAATTAGTCCTATGTCCACATTTTTAATAAAAGAAGAAAGTTGTTTTTCAATTTTTAATATTTCTTCTTGACTTATTATTATTGGCTTCATTCCTAATGACAAAAGTTTTTGATTACTCGAAGTTAACTGATTTTGTTCGTTTTCAATTCTAGGATTTTTAATATTTTTTGGAACTCCTCCGACTATTGTAGCAATTTCTGCAATTGTTTTAATCTCAGTATATTGATTGTAAGTTTCCATTCCAATCGGCCTGTTTGAAATGGCAAGTTCAACACAATCAATACTATTTTCAATATGTATAAACGCTCTTTTTTGTAAGCCTTTGCCGTACAATGTTAGCGGTTCGTTTATCATTTTTTGTACTATAAATCGATTTATTACTGTACCAAATGTTGCATCATAATCAAATCGTCCGCCTATGCCCCAAATTATTCCTTGGTGCAATTCAGTAACAGACACTCCGTAAGTTCTGCTATAAAATTCTAAAAGATTGTTGTCCATGCATTTACTCACATGATAGATACTTCCTGGAGATCTAGCAATATCTCCTTCTTCAATATGATTAGTATATCCGTAAACTCCCATACTACCAATATGAATAATATGAAATTTGTATTTTTTTGCCATTTCGGCAACATTAAGTGTTGACAGTGTGTTGTTTTGTATTGTTTGAACTTTTGTATAATAATCTTTCATACTGTATGGCGCACTTCGTTGTTCAGCTAAATGAACAACCACATCTGGCAAAAATGAAGATATTATTTTTTCAAATGTTTCAATGTTAGTTATGTCACAAAATTCAATAGAACGATTATTTAACGGTATAAGACTTGGATCTGTATTATGTCGTCTCCAAAAATTATCTAATCCTAAAACTGTATGATTTTTAGCCAATCTATTTAACAACGGCCATCCGTAAAATCCGTCGGCGCCTAAAATTAATATCTTCATATTTTCATCTCATAACAATGCTGATTAATTCCAAAAATTTCTTGTACACCAGAATAAGTTAAATTTTTTAAGTGTCTATAATGTTTTCTCTTTTTTTCATAAACATTGACTATAGTTTCTGTTTTTTTATTAAAAGCGTGTATTGCTATTAACATTGTATCTAAATTTAGAGATAACGCAGTCTGAATATGCCTATCAATAAATCCATTTTCGCGTATTAGTAGATCTCTAAACTTAGGTCTATATTCTGGTATTGTATAATGCATTTGAGCAATTCGTAATGTAGTATCATTGAATTGACTACATCCACTTATTCCTATTATTTCGTTATCTATTAATGCTGCTTCGATATTAAAAAATCCTGTACTATCAAATTTTTTAGAAGTAAACCAATATCGGTATGTTGAATCCGGCTCTGTTCTAGATATAGTAAATTTAAATTTTAATAATAATTCATCATTAGGTAATAATGTGCGATATTGTATCATTTCTTTAACACTCGTTCAATAAATATGCCAGTTAAGTCGTATTTTCCATATTTATAATCAAATGGATATTTGTGATGATAGTTGTGTTTGCCTTCGCCTAATGTAACTATATCTAACATTAAACTATTACTAACTTCGCCGGATCGATGCGGAACTATTGCAATCAACAAAGCACTAATTAAATTTAGAAAATTTGGAATAGCATATACAAACACTAAACACCAAGGAAACAGCCAAAGAAGTACTACACTAAGTGTTATATGATAAGTAAAATAATGCTTATGCCACCAAATCAATTCTGGTGTTAGTAAGTCTTTAACAACTTTTTTAGATATTTTGTTTTCCCAGACTCCAAATATTATATGAAAATATCCTTGAATAGTTGGCGAATGTACGTCTAATTCGGTATCACTGTGTTTATGATGCAACCGATGGTACGCCGACCATCCGATCACACTACCCATCGGAAGATGATGACAAAGCCACCTTGACATTTTTTCTGCAGACAGTTTCATTTTAAAACTACGGTGGCCGTAATATCGATGTAACATTGCATTACCAATAATTACATTTGTTATTAGATAAAGAAAAATACTAACCCATATAGATAATACTCCATAGTAGTAGATTCCAATAATTGATATTAAAAGTATCCATAACTGCAACAATCTAACCTTCATAAGATTATGTACTCCATGTATCTAAAGCTAGTGGTAGCGTGTCTTTGTATTTTTTTTCAAAATAACTTTTCCAGTTATTTGGCAATTTCCAACTAGAAGATTCTATAAAATGATCACTGTACGCTAAGTAGCTCGAAGTTAACATATCAATATAAGTCTTATTGGTCAAGCTAGGTTCCCAAGGTGCACCTAATACTAATGTATATTTACGTTCATCACAGTTATTGTTCATTTCGTGCGGCCAGGCACCATTGATCATATAAGGTTTGTCTATACTCGGAATTGTTTCAGTTTTGTCTCCATTAAAAAATGTCAACGAATCTCTCTTGCCTTGAAAAACATATCTAAATTTGTGTTGCAATGTATTAAATTTTTCAGGAGCACAGTCTATATGCGGAGCATTACTTGAATACGGTTCGGTTACTAAGACTCTAGTACGAGTAGGAGCACTCCACGGAGTAACATACTTTTGTAGCCATTCAATTAACAACGGAACTCCTTTTCCGATTTCAGTAACATCGCCAGTAGGAGACACTAGTGGAATATGCATACATTTTCGATAATTGTCTACTATCATTGATTCAACCGGCACCGTGTCAAGATAAGATGAAATGTTTGGAGGATTTGGAATATTTATTGGTAAAAAGATTAAATTTTTGATTAATAGCTGCTTCATATGATTGTTTGACTATCTACGCTTATAATTAAATGATTTCTCGGAGTATCGCCGCCATTTACTGCATAGTGCTTAACTCCCGGATTAACTAACCAAACACTGCCATCTGCAGGTATATGATATTTAAATTCATTTCCGTCTTTGTCCCATCCGCCATTGAAGCAATGCTCGTTAGTTTCTAAAGCAACATGTATTCGAATACCGTAGAGTGTATCATAGTCAATATGGGGTTTAACTTCGCTGTGCGGAGCAAGACTAGCAAATCGTGTTCTATGTGCGCCTTGAAAGGTGTCTATTACTTTTTGCAAATATAAAGGAACGTCTTCTTTAATTTTTCTATACCATCGTTCATCAGCTTTAGGATCCTTTTTAGCCACTCTCGAGTCCCACACACTACCACTCATTTCGGTACGTTGTGATAAGTCGTATGTTTCATCAAACTCTGTAAGGCTTAGTTGTTGATAACTTGTATGCTCCCAGTCTAAATCACAAACGCAATCAACTCCCTCAAGTTCTTCTTCTTTGAAAAACATCTTAGGCAACTTAGTATGTGTTTCACACATGTGAGCATAATCAGATCCGAGTCCGTCCCATACTTTGTCTTGAGCAAATTGCGCAAGTTCTAATTTAAGTTGATTAATATCAAATGTTATATCAAGTTTCTTGATAACAGGTAATTCGTGGCGAGTTTTCCAATTTGTAGACATATTATCTCCGATATAGTTGTTTGTTATATTTAACCTTTAATTTTGTTTTATTTTAGTATTGTGGACAAATACTTTTTCAATAATCCATCCAATAAGATCATACTTATGTAATCTATAATTGTTTGGATTTTCATGATGTGTATCATGAAAAGCATCGCCAAAAGTTAAAAATGCAAGCCAAAAAACTGTACGAGGCTTATAATCATCATGTGCTAACGAAAGTATTAATGTTCCAAAAAACAGAGTAAGTCCAGCTGGAAATAAATACAAATATACTACTAACATCGGATTAACCAAAGCCAATACTATTGCTAAGCCGTAAATTAATTTTATATAATGAGCATGTTGCCATTTATAAAATTTACTTCGTATTAAATCCGTTGCATATTTGCCTTCTACTTCAGCAAATGCTGTTAAAAATTGTACTCTCCAAAATCCTAAATGATCAGGACTATGCGGATCTTTGTCTGTATCAGCATATTTGTGATGCTTTCGATGTATTGCTATCCAAGTAATAGCACTTCCTGTTAAACTAAAAGTTGCAATAAAACTTAAAATATGTTCTAACCACTTAGGGCAACTAAAACTTCGATGAGTTAGTAATCGATGATAAGTCATTATCATTCCTAATCCATTTAATATAAAATACATCAAAAGTGAGATTACCCATTGCCACCAAGTAGCGTACAATAACATAGGAATAATACTTAGATATGCAATTATTTGTATAATAAAAATTTGTTTTCTCATATTACTACCACCAAATGAATTCTATCTTCTTTACTAGCATTAAATGCAGTGTGCGTTTGGGTTGTTTTAGTCCAATACCATGTATTTAATTCCATATGTTTTATTTCATCATTTATAACCATAAAACATCCTTCCTGGGTTTTAATTGGATAATGTATTCTTGGTGTTGTATCTACATGCCACGATAAACAAGTTTTTGGTTTTGATTTCATTAGTCGAATTCTACCCAGTTGGTACCGACTAGTTAAATTATTATATAATTCTTCAAAAAGCGTTCCTTTAAATGCCAAGCATAATACTGAAAAATCTGTTTCTTTTTTAGGGTTTTCTATTTTTTCTACAATATATTTTTCAGCACCGTCATCTGTTATAACAGTTTCGGCACTCCAATTATATTGTAAACTACCGCAGCCGACTAAAAAATTATCAGGAGTTTCTGGCAGAGTGTTAATACAAATTTGGTTATACTTACTCCAATGTATTTTACCTTCATTTAGTAGAGTCGTTAGTTCTGACATTAAATCATACACAGGTAAGGTATCTATTTTAATAAAATTATTCATTTAATCTCCAATAATGTTTGTTTAAAATCAGTATCAAGTAAATTTCCTATGTTAGATAAAAAGTTTTCATTGTACACAGTTACTAGATGTTCGCATTCTAAAGGTACAACGTGCTTTATTTTATTATCAACTAGATAAAAGTACGAATCAGTATCAATAAATTCATCACACACACCGTAGTCTAATATTCTTTTATTTATAATCCAGTTGATAAATCTATCGTTAGATGAAGTTACCATTGTTATATAAATCTTACCAGTCGGAGTTAAATATTTTTTTAATGTGTTAATTGTTTCTAGAAAATATTCAAAAGTAGTGTGAGTAAAAACACTATAAGAAAATATAACATCATACTTTTTAGGAAAATCTATAGTACTGTTTCCTGCTGGATTATACATAGGGTTATATAAGTCTAAATGAATCCATGTAGCAGTAGGATAATTTTTTCTACCAACAGACAACGCATCGTCATCAACGTCAGCGCATGTATAATTTTCAGGAAGTATCCTGCCGTTACTGCTGCGAATTAGGTTACCGAACGACCCTCCAAAATCTAAAATATCAACGTTATCTAAATTAACAACTTTAGATAACGGAGTATACAGATCGTATTCCATAGTATGCTTCATATTTGTATTTATATGTAGCTAACATTAGGAACTATATTTCCTCGAAAACGCTTCTCTCCTGGACGAGTTCTTTCATAAAATACTGCTTCCGTTACAGTATTGTCAATTATATTTAATTCTTCTAATTGACATCTAGTAGTATTGGCAGCATCGTCTGTATCTTTTTTACCAATACACAACATTAATATAGCAGTCTCGTTATCTTCTATATTGATATAAGGAGATTGATTAACCAACGCATTGTCATGCTGACCGGCAATTCCAACAAAACTTGTATCATATCCTAGTTCTTGTGCTGCTAGTTGTGCCCAACTACATGCTATAGTCACGTCTCTAATAACACGAGCGATTGCTTCTAAATTTTCATTTTTCATAGCTTCACTAATTGTATAACTAGGAAAGTTTTTAGCGTTATCAAAAAATAAATTTTTGGAGTTTTTGTCATCAACAAACTTTCCAATAAATTGTAAAGTAAGTGGCGACTTTATTTGTCGTAAGCACTGGACCATTTTAATAGTTGAAGTTTGTACTTTACTGCGATCAAAGTCATAACTCAGCATATCATCTTTTTTAATGTTCCAAATAGTAGTACATACATTTCTATATAAATGTTCTTTAGCTGCTTTTCCTTCGTTAGATTGTGTATAAGCTGCTATTCTATAAGGAAATATACAATTTTTACTGGGGGCCTTTATAGCGCTTTCGATGATTAAATTTGTATGTTCTTCACAAACTGGCGTATCAGTATAAGTTCTACAGGTATACCTACTGTTAAATAAGTTTTCAATCATAGTGCCTTCCTTTTAGGTATCTTGCTGTCGGCACTGCTTACACAGCTATCTGTTATACACGGCATAGCCTTATCAAATAATTTGAACCCAGTTTCAATGTTACCAAGGGGTACATCGTGGCAACTGTAACTGCGCTTTACACTGCCATCAGGTTCTCTAATAATAATACCT
>TARA_R110000868_G_scaffold58025_6_pt1 | contig 10983 bp, 13 predicted proteins | sample TARA_R110000868 | Tara Oceans TARA_R110000868 (sample SAMEA4397489) | marine metagenome | biome: Polar Biome; feature: [SRF] surface water layer (ENVO:00010504); material: water (ENVO:00002006), including particulate matter (ENVO:01000060) such as... | depth 5 m | reverse complement strand
CGTCACCATGAACCGTCCCGACAAGAAAAACGCGCTGACGGCGGAAATGTACAAGGCACTGGCCGACGCGATTGAAAATGCCGATGCGGACCCGAAAATCCGCGTGACGCTTTACACAGGTTCCGGCGGTTCCTTCACAGCGGGCAATGATCTGGGTGATTTCGCCAAGGCCGGTGCGACACCGGTGGACGAAAAATCCAGCGAAAAGCCACATGTGACGCGGTTCCTTGAAAACCTCGCCAATGCGAAGAAGCCGATTGTGGCTTCTGTGAACGGTCTAGCCGTCGGTGTCGGCGTGACGATGCTGCTGCATTGCGACCTCGTTTATGCAGGCGCAAGCGCCACATTCCAGATGCCTTTCGTCAATCTCGGCCTTGTGCCGGAAGCGGGTTCGACATTCCTGCTCCAGCGCCAGATCGGTATTCAGAAGGCGGCTGACCTGTTCCTCACCGGTAAGAAGCTCGGCGCGGAAAAGGCCGAAGCCATCGGGCTTGTGGCCGACGTCTTCCCCGACAATGAATTGCCCATCGAAGCGCTCGCCCGCGCCAAGGCGCTCGCCGCCAAGGCACCGAACGCCGTGCGCGCCACCAAGGCGCTGCTCAAAGACAATGACCGTCCCCGCGTCGGCGAAGCGCGCGAGAGCGAAGGGCGTATTTTTGCCTCGCAGCTGCGGTCGGACGAAGTGAAAGAAGCCATCGGCGCCTTCTTTGAAAAGCGCACGCCCGACTTTTCGAAATTCTCCTAAGCACGAGCTTGAGGGGCAGGCGGACGCTGCAGCAACGGTATCAGCGCAAAACCCACCTGCCCCATTAGCCCGATGAGCCCGGCCGCCTCGCCGTATGCGGCGGCGATTTCCGCCGGGCTGCGTCCGAAGGCGAAGACGCCAAGTGCCCACTCCACCACCATCAGCAGGACGAAAGCGTTCGCGCCCATCGCGAGACGCGCGCCGATGCCCTCACCCACCGGCACCCGCGTCGTGACCATGCGGCAGACGAACCACGAAATCGTCAGAATCAGAGGTATTTCGAGAAGCACGGCGGGCAATTCGCCAAGCTTCGGCACGAGAAAGAGAACGCGCACAGTGCCGAGCAGGAAGCCTGCGGCGAAGACGGCGAAGAAATAGACTAGGGCTGCTTTGATGGGTATTCGCATCGGGATTCCTACAGATCGCAGATTGTCACAACCTGTCCCGTTTTCTGTGTGAGGCACCCTTGCGGGCGCATGCGAAAGACACGACATAGGCGGGACGATCATCACAACATATGCCTTTTTTGAAAAAGGCTATTTGAGGAATCCCGCCCATGTCGCTTTCCATGTATCAGGCATCCGTGCCGCCCATGCTGCAAATGTTTGGCAGCATGACCAATGTGCTCGACAAAGCAGTCGCGCATTGCGAAGCCCGCAAGATTGATCCCGCCAAACTTCTGACCTATCGCCTCGCCGTCGATATGAATCCGCTGACGGACCAGATTCAGGCGATCTCGGACCAGGCCAAAGGCAGCATCGCGCGGCTCGCAGGCATCGACATTCCCTCCATGCCCGACACGGAAACCTCGATTGATGAACTGAAGGCGCGTATCGCCAAGACGGTGGATTTCATCAAGAGCGTGAAGCCCGACCAGATCAACGGCACCGAAGACAAAGAGATCGTGCTGAAGCTCGGTCCGGCAGGCCCCAATCAATTCGAAATGAAGTTCACCGGCGCGCAGTACCTGCTGCATTTCGTGATGCCGAACTTCTATTTCCACCACTCAACCGCTTACGACATTCTGCGCCATGCGGGCGTGGCGATCGGCAAGCGGGATTTCATGGGATCGATTTAAGATTTTAGTCCGTCATTGCGGGGAGCGCAGCGACGCGGCAATCCAGACCGGTGTTGCGGCCCTGGATTGCTACGCTGCGCTCGCAATGACGAGATTAATAAGCCGCGGGCCGTGAACCCGACGACACACGTTCCGGCCAGAAGCGCGGACGGCCTGTCATGCCGAAAGCCATCGGGCGGCGGGCAGACAGGGGATTGGCACCGGCATGCGGTTGCGGCGTGTCGATGCGCAACGAGCCCATGCGGCGCTCGGCCATCTGCAATTCGCCCTGACGATCTTCGAGAAGCAACGGCAGGCCCAGCACACGGCCCCAGGAGCGCCAGCGCGCCGCCACATCGGCCCCGTCAAAGGAGACATGCAGCGCCACAGAGCGGCGTTCGTCGTGACGATGGACAAGCTGGACGAGTACAACAGGCTTTCCGCCTCTGTGGTCGCGCCAGGCGACACGCAGCGCAACGCCGCGATAGGCGGACATTTGCTCATCCCAGCAGAATTGACCAAGGATGGGCGACGAATCCGTCACTTTCACCGCGTCCTTGTGCACCACCGCATAGCGGATGAAACCGAACAGGCGGTACATGGTCTCGTTGGCCGGAATGGTGACACGGGCAGGCAGCAGGAAGGGATCTGCATCCACTTCGCCACTGATCCAGCGCATACGCGTCACATGGGGCTTTGCAACCGGGGCCATGATGATCCTCAAACTCAAAACTCGATTGAGCCGAGGCTAGGCGCTTAAGGTTTGCATCGAATTAACGAAATCGGCCAAAAAGGGTTAATGCCGGTCAAATTGAGCCGGATTGGCTTGGGGCCCCATTTCCGGCATTCTCCCGTCGGCTCGCTTGGGCCACGTTTCCTGTTTTCCTTTGAGAGGCAATCCCTTGTCCTATTCCTCGCTGCGCGATTTCCTCGACAAGCTCGAAGGCGAAGGCGAACTCGTGCGCGTGAAGGAGCCCGTCTCGTCCGTGCTCGAACTCACTGAAATCCAAACGCGCCTACTCGCTGAAAACGGTCCTGCCGTGATCTTTGAAAACGTGACGCGGGCGGATGGCACGCCCTCACCCATGCCGGTCCTCGTCAATCTCTTCGGCACGGTGGAGCGCGTGGCGCTCGGTGTCACGATGGGAGGTGTCGAAAGGCGCAACGCGAAAGACATGCGTGAAGTCGGCGAGATGCTCGCCTTCCTGCGCCAGCCCGAACCGCCGGGCGGCTTTCGCGAAGCCTTCTCCATGTTGCCACTTTTGAAAACCGTAATGACGATGAAACCGAAAACGGTGTCCTCGTCTTCCGCGCCCTGTCAGGAAGTGGTGTTGACGGGCGACGATATCGACCTCAACGCTTTGCCGATCCAGACCTGCTGGCCGGACGAGCCCGCGCCACTGATCACATGGCCGCTTGTCGTGACCAAAGGTCCGTCCGGCACGCGTGAGGATGATTTCAATCTCGGCATCTACCGCATGCAGGTGCTCGGCAAAAACAAAACCATCATGCGCTGGCTCGCTCATCGCGGGGGTGCGCAACATCACCAACGCTGGAAGGGCGAGAAGCGCGAACCGCTGCCTGTCGCCTGCGTCATCGGTGCTGATCCCGGAACGATCCTTGCCGCCGTCACGCCTGTACCCGATACGCTGAGCGAATATCAGTTCGCCGGATTGTTGCGCGGCGACAAGGTCGAGCTTGTCGATTGCAAAACCGTGCCGCTCAAAGTGCCCGCGCAAGCTGAGATCATTATTGAAGGCCATGTGTCGCTTGACGAGTATGAGGACGAAGGTCCCTATGGCGACCACACGGGTTACTATAACTCTGTTGAGAAATTTCCGGTCTTCACGGTCAGCGCCATCACGATGCGCAAGAACCCGATTTATCTCTCGACCTTCACAGGCCGTCCGCCGGATGAACCCTCGGTGCTCGGCGAAGCGCTCAACGAAGTTTTCATTCCCCTGTTGCAGCAGCAGTTCCCGGAGATCATCGATTTCTGGTTGCCGCCGGAAGGCTGCTCCTATCGCATCGCCGTCGTGTCGATGAAGAAGGCTTATCCCGGCCACGCCAAGCGCGTGATGATGGGCTGCTGGTCGTTCCTGCGGCAGTTCATGTACACGAAATGGCTGATCGTGGTGGATGACGACATCGACGCGCGCGACTGGAAAGATGTGATGTGGGCAATCTCGACGCGCATGGACCCTGTGCGCGACGTGACGCTCGTCGAAGGCACACCCATCGACTATCTCGATTTTGCCTCCCCTGAAAGCGGACTCGGCGGCAAAATCGGCCTCGACGCCACCAACAAGTGGGTGCCCGAAACCAAGCGCGAATGGGGACGGCAGATCCGCATGGATCAGGGTGTCATCGACGAGGTGACAAAGAAGTGGTCGAAGCTCGGCCTGCCGGGCACAGGCAAGCCGATCTGGAAATGATCGGCTCCGCCCGTTGTCGCCCCGCCGCTCACGTCGGCTTCCGCGTCTTCAGCAGCGACACAAGCATCCCACCGGCCAGAAGGCCGAAAGTGACGCCGAGTGAAAGTGCGGCAGGCACCTTGTCGAATAATTCTGCATAGAAAATCTTACCGCCGATAAAGATCAGCACAATGCTGAGAGCATATTTGAGATAGGCAAAGCGGTAGAGCACCGCAGCTAATGCGAAATAAAGCGCGCGCAGACCGAGGATTGCAAAAATATTGCTTGTATAGACAAGAAACGGGTCCTGCGTGATCGCAAGGACGGCAGGCACACTGTCCACGGCAAAGATGATGTCGGCGATTTCCACCACAATCAGGGTCATCAGAAGCGGTGTTGCAAAAAGCACGGCCCGCCCCGTGGTGGGATCTGGCAAGCGCACCAGAAAGTCATGCCCGTGCAATTTTTCGGTGATGCGGATGTGGCCCTTGAGCCAGAGAACGATGGGATGGGTCTGGATATCAACTTCACCGTGATCCTTCGCGCACAGCATGCGGATGCCGGTGACGACGAGGAAGCCGCCAAAGAGGAAGAGAAGCCAGTGGAACTTGGCCAGCAGCGCAGTCCCCAGGCCGATCATCAACCCGCGCATCACAATGACACCGAGAATGCCCCAGAAGAGCACCCGATGCTGATAGATGCGTGGAACGGCGAACGTGGTGAAGATGAGCGATATGACGAAGACATTGTCCAGAGACAAGGACTTCTCGATCGCATAGGCGGTAAAAAATTCCAACCCTTTTTCAGAGTCCAGAAAATTCCAGATGCCAATGCCGAAGAGAACGGCAATAGAAATATAAAAGGCAGATAGAAGAAGACTTTCTCGCACACCGATCTCGTGGTCGCGCTTGTTCAGCACGCCCAGATCGAAAACCAATAGTGTGACCACGATCAGAAAGAAAGCGCCCCAGGCCCAGATCGGGGTGCCAAAAAGTTCCATGATGAACCCTTGCCATACATACGCACGCCGCGGCAGCGCAAATGCAACTCTAGGTCCGACATCGCGATGGACGCCTCCATCGCCAGAGGGGCCCGGACCTCCTCACGTCATTAAAACATGGCGCGGCTCAGCCGCAGTTTCAACTAGACAAAATGGTTGAACTTTGCGGCTATCCCGAACTAATCGGATTTAGGCTTAACAAATTCCGCCTGAATGGAAACATGAACCTCGGTCCCGACCGCAGGCCACCAGTTGCCAAGGCCCCATTGCGCCCGGTCAAACCGGCCTTCGGCTGAAAAGCCCAGCGTGTCGAGACCGGTCAAGGGGTCCGGTGCGCCGCCGTTGAACGTCACCTTGAGTGTCACCGGATGGCTCTGGTTTCTGAGCGTCAGCAGGCCGGTCATATCGGCTGTTTTGGGACCGGTACGCGCGAGCGCGGTGCTGACAAAGGTTATGTCGGGGAAGCGCACGGCGTCAAAAAAATCAGGCCCTGTCAAAATGGTGTCGAGCGCAGGATCATTGGTGTTGACGCTTGCGGCCTTGATGGTGACCGCCACGCGACTTTTTTCCGGTGCGTTGGGTACGGCATCCAGCTTCGCCTCAATCTTGTCGAAGCGCGTGACAAAACGCGAATAACCGAAGTGATCAACATCGAAAATCACACTCCAGTGATGCGGATCAAGCTGGTAGGTGCCGCCAGCAAGCTTGACCGGATCGTCTCTGACACTGTGCGTTGCCACGTCGAGCGCCGTACAGGACGACAGCATGATTGCCAGAGCGAGAAATAGCGCGCGCCTCATTGACGCGTCGCCTTGAGATCGATCTTCACGGCGATATCGATGCTGGCGACTTGATTGGCCAGGAGTTCCGGCCCGTCGCCAACGCGGTAAACCATGCGCGACACCGATGTTTCACCGACCACATGCGCCTTGTCACCGTCGATGGTGAGCGTGAAGGGCAGATCAATATCGGCGGTGATGCCTTTGATCGTCAGCGCCGCCGTGGCGAGATATTTGTCGCCTCCGATATGGGTTATCTTTTTACTCTCGAACGTCGCGGTGGGAAATTCCGCGATGTTGAACCAGAGAGCTTGCGGCAAATATTCGTCTTTGCGTTCTTCGCCGGTCTGGCATTTCGCCATGTCGATGGTGACTTTGATGGCGGCATGATCGAGGTCAGCGGCGTCGAAACTTATATCTGCGTCAAATGCTGTGCACGCGCCCGCGAGCGGGCCGCTGCCTGCCGTGCCCGACCATGTGATCGTCTGCGGATCGGGCACCGCCTGCCATTTGGTGGCGGCCTGTGCGGGCAAGGTCCAGAGGACAACCAGGAGTGTCAGGCTTGCGATTGGTCTCATATGTCGGGCCTTTCGGAAAACAAAAAATGTCCGGGCAGCATGCGCCGCAGAACATCGTCGCGGTTCAGAAAATGATGCCACAAGGCGGCGCCAATATGGCCGAGGATGAGAAAGGATGCGGCCCAGGCCAGCACCAGATGAGCGAGCGAAGCGGCATCGCTGAAAGCTTGCTTGTGAGGACTTGCAACGATGAATCCAAGATGGGGCAATTCGATGAGACTGAAGAAGTAAGTCGGAATGCCATAGGGCGAGGCGGAAACGATGACCCAGCCGAGCAAGGGCATTGCAATGAAACAGCCATAAAGACCCAAATGCACCGCCTGCGATGCGCGGATTTGCCAATGCGGCATCTGCGCAGGGAGGGGCGGCGGCGCATCGGCAAATCGCCACAAAAGGCGCAGAACGGCGAGGACAAAAAGCAATATCCCCAGAGATTTGTGGGTCTGAAAGAGCGGGAAAGTGCGCGGATCAGTCAGAGACAAATTCGTCATGGCTATGCCGATGCCGATTTGACCGAGAAAACAGACCGCCATGAGCCAGTGGAACGTCATGGCAACGATCCCGTAGCGGTGGCCTCTGTTTCTAAAACGCATCCTCGACATACCCTGTTGTATCAGCCCATCATGTCCTCCGGGCTGAAAGCCCATCATGTCATTGCTTGGCGCGACATGGTAGTTTCGCGCCGCATAACGAATCACGCCAGAGCCGCATTCTGCCAAGGGAATCGAGCCGGCGCGGGTACCATTGGAGGGTCTCATGCTGAACTATTCGCTCGAAATCATCGGCGTCTATATCGGCCTCAATCTGTTCATCAATCTGTTTCTGGCCTATCGCGTGTCGGCGAACCGCCAGCGGTCCAATGTGCTGACCGGCACGGGCGATGATTCAGGTCTTTACAACGCCAACCGCGCGCATGTGACCAATGTCGAATATACGCCGATCATTCTCATCGGCCTCATCGGGCTGCATCTTCTGTCAGGCTCGATCTATGTCATTCACGCCGTCGGCCTGTTGCTCACTGTCGGTCGCATCCTGCATGCGATGGGTCTGTCGACTGCCGCGACGCAATCGACACCGCCGCGCCTCATCGGCACGGTGATGACATGGGCAGCGCAACTCGTGGCCGCCGTCGGCTGCCTCTATTACGCCCTGCTCTGAACGAGATTTACGGCTCAAGTCTTTCCGGCTTTACTATGATGACGGGGCTCTGGCTTGTATAACCAAGCCGGAGCCTGTTCTTTTTTGAGCCACCCTGCCCTCACCCATAGAAAACTTTCCGCGCATGTCCAAACCTGATCCCAAACCTTCCCTTCCCCGCAGCGTGCTTGACGACGCAGCCATGCTCGTCGAACGCGCGATGAAGGCCGGTGCCGATGCCGCCGAAGCCGTGGTGCTGGAAGGCCAGTCACTCGGCGTCTCGTGGCGCATGGGAAAGCTTGAGGATGTGGAGCGCTCCGAGGGCCGCGATGTGGGATTGCGTGTCTTCATCGGCAAGCGCAACGCGACCGTCTCGACCACCGATCTCAGCGAGCGCTCGCTCGTCCCGCTGATCGAGCGTGTGGTATCGATGGCGCGCATTGCGCCGGAAGACCCTTATGCTGCGCTCGCCGACAAATCCTTGCTGGCAACGCGCTTTCCCGATCTCGACATTGACGACGCGGCGCATGTGCCGAGCGCCGAAGACCTCGCCAAGGCATCGGCGGAAGCCGAAGATGCCGCCTTGAGCGTCAAAGGCGTGACAAATTCGGGCGGCGCAGGCGCCAGCTGGGGCCGGTCTGGCATCGCGCTCATCACGTCTGAAGGATTTTCAGGCGAATATGCAGGTACGTCTTTCTCCGTCTCCTGCTCGGTGCTCGCTGGCAGCGGCACGGGCATGGAGCGCGACTATGATTATTCGAGCACGCGACATCTGAGCGATCTTGAAGCGCCTGCTCCGGTCGGTCGATCCGCAGGCGAGCGTGCGGTGCGTCGCCTCAATCCGCGCAAGGTAAAATCGCAGGCCGTGCCGATCATCTATGACCCGCGCGTATCGGCGGGGCTCGTCGGGCATCTCGCCGGTGCGATTTCCGGTTCGGCCATCGCGCGCAAAACGAGCTTCTTGCAGCAATCGATGGGCAAGCAGGTTTTCGCGCCGGGTATTTCAATTGTGGACGATCCGCATCGTCCACGCGGATTGCGCTCCAAGCCTTTTGACGGTGAAGGCGTTGCCAATCGCCGCACGCAGCTGATCGAAGACGGCAGACTGACGACATGGCTGCTCGACACAGCGTCGGCCCGCCAGCTTGGTCTCACGACAACGGGTCATGCGGCACGCGGCACCGGTGGCCCGCCCTCGCCTTCGACGACCAATCTCTACATGGAAGCCGGAACGCTCACGCCTGAGGAATTGATGGCTGATATTGCCGAAGGGTTCTACATCACCGAGATGATCGGCATGGGCGTCAATGGCGTGACGGGCGACTATAGCCGCGGCGCATCGGGCTTCTGGATCGAGAACGGCAAACTCACTTATGCGGTGAGCGAAATCACCGTCGCGGGCAATCTGAAAGATATGTTTGCCCATCTCACACCGGCCAATGACCTCAAATTTACGCAAGGTACAAACGCCCCCACACTGCGCGTCGAGGGCATGACCATTGCCGGAACCTGAAACAAACCACTCACGCGCCGAAGACCGCGCCCTGCTCAACGTCACTGTGCGTGAGGCCGGCCGCATCGCGCTGACCTATTATCAGACCGAGTTGAAGACATGGACGAAAGGTGCCGACGATATAGTCACCGAAGCCGACATCGCCGTGAACGATCAATTGCACAAATCATTGGCCGTTGCGCGACCGGCCTATGGCTGGCTGTCGGAAGAGAGCAAGGATGATGCCCGGCGTCTGACCTGTTCACGTGTCTGGGTGGTGGACCCGATCGACGGCACGCGCGCTTTTGCCAAAGGGCGTCCGCATTTCACGATTTCCGTGGCGCTTGTCGAGGGCGACCGCCCTGTGCTTGCCGCCTTATTCAATCCGGCGACGGATGAATTCTTTGAGGCAGAAGCGGGTGCCGGTGCGTTGCTCAATGGCACGCCGATTAAAGTCGGCAAACGGGATGTGATCGAGGGCGCGCGCATGGCCGCCTTCGGGCCGATGTTCAAACATCCTGCGTGGCCCGCCCCCTGGCCGGAGATGGAAATCATCGAACGCAATTCCGTCGCTTACCGCATCGCCCTTGTGGCCTGCGACGCCGCGGATGCCGCGCTGGCGCTCAATTCCAAGAACGACTGGGATCTCGCTGCCGCCGACCTCATCCTGCATGAAGCGGGTGGGCGGCTGACGAGCCACGACGGCAAGTCGATGATTTACAACAGGGAAAAGCCGCGCCATCGGAGCCTGCTGGCGGCTGGACCGGACCTCTATGCCCCACTGTTTGAGCGCGTCGGGGCGATAAAACTGCCGAATGCGTAGTGTTGCTTGGTTATACATATTTAGGCTTAGTCGTGTTAAATTGCTCTTAGTTTGAGTCTCCAGCCATAAAGTTGAATGAGCAATGACAAAGCAGCTGCTCCATCTTGTTATCGGCGGCGAGTTAAAAGACATCGGCGGGACCGAATTCCGCGATTTGAATGCCATTGATACCGTTGGTGTTTTTCCGGATTACGCGAGCGCCCATGCGGCGTGGAAAACAGCGGCGCTGCGCACCGTCGACAATGCCCATACGCGCTATTTCATCGTCCATCTGCACCGGCTGATGGACCCTGAAGCGGAGCATTCGCATGATGATGCGAATGACCACGCCCATTGAACCGCGATTCACGCTCAACCACCGGCAAGACGTCTGGGGTCGCCTTATCCATTGTGATGCTGTTCGCCTTTCTCGGCGTCGTCTTCGCGGTCGCCTTCGCGGGCGCAGCGGTGACCACCGCCAATCTTAGCGACTGGTACAACAACATTGCCAAGCCTGAACTGACACCGGCAAACTGGGTCTTCCCGATTGTCTGGAATTTACTATTTCTGATGATGGGCATAGCTGGTTGGCTCGTGTGGCGGACAGCGGGCGGACTCAATGAGGCGGGCGGCGTGCTGTCGATTTTTGCCGCTCAATTGATGCTCAATTTTGCGTGGTCGGTGCTGTTTTTCGGGCTTCACAGGCCGGACCTTGCCCTTGCGGAAGTGATCGTGCTCGACCTTGCCATCACGGCGACGATTGTAGGCTTTTGGTGGCACAGCAAGCTTGCCGCCCTGTTGCTGGTTCCCTACCTGCTGTGGACCCTTTTTGCCACTTGGCTCACTGCCGCCATCTGGTTCCTCAACAAGTGACACAGACCGTCGGGCTGACGCAAAAAGCTCAATGACAGCCTGTATTTACCATTAAGAGCCGTGCCCCCGCGAGGTGGCGTGGCGCAGAGCAGCATGGTAAGGTCTT
>TARA_R110000868_G_scaffold83300_5_pt1 | contig 10984 bp, 6 predicted proteins | sample TARA_R110000868 | Tara Oceans TARA_R110000868 (sample SAMEA4397489) | marine metagenome | biome: Polar Biome; feature: [SRF] surface water layer (ENVO:00010504); material: water (ENVO:00002006), including particulate matter (ENVO:01000060) such as... | depth 5 m | reverse complement strand
CAGAGAAGGTAATTTGGTTATCACTATTTAATTGCGTCAGTGTGGTGTCAACAGTAGCATATGCAATATCATCTGTGACGATTGCTATCCTATTGTCAAACACTGTTGGGGTATTCGCGCTGTTTGCAGACGCACTAATGAAAGTTGGATTTTTGACAATTCCGATGTAAGAATAAGAATTGGTCGAACCAATTTGATTGTTGTCGGTTTCTGTGATGTAACCATAAAGAAGGATGTGGCGACATTCCATTTCATCAATAAGATTCCAACCATGACCACCCATTGGAGATAGAACTGGCCTTAACTTTGCCCTCACGTCAATAGAGTTTGGATCATCAGGGTTGAAGTCATAGGCTGGGTCAACAATACTTGCGACAATGTTTGTATAGCCAGAACCTTCGTTAAGAATTAGAAGTGAAGAGATGTTGCCCTCAATCACAATTGGTATTGCAACCGCGCCTGTCCCATCACCAGTGATTAGAACAGTAGGTACAATCGTGAATGTAGCCCCATTTAAAATACCATCTGCTTGAGGTGTGCCAACGACCTTTATTTTTCCGTATTGGGTTGCAGCTTGGAAAGTGTATGTGTCTATCTCGTATACTTGAGAAAAAGTACCGCCCGGATTAGTAAGATATATTGACATCCCAGTATAAAAGTTTGCAATTAGGCTAATGTCATTGGCTCTTACTGTCAGCGTACCATCATTACTTGGTGCAGCCATCAGGAACCCTGCGACACTTGGATACCCATTGTTATCAATTGGATTGTCTACAAATATATCACTTACTTCTGATCCATAAACAACATTGTTTGCATCAGCATTTGGGTCAGGATTGATTACTGTATCAGCAGGTAGTGGGATGTAACCAATGGCATTGTACGCTTCAAACTGTGATGGAGTAAGGGCGTACATGAACTTCCAAACGTATCCGTCTGCTAGTCTGTATATTTGCGATACAATCTCAGCTTCCCAATTTGGTGGAGTTGATGATGGAGTTTCGTTATTATTTGACAAGCACTTATAAACACGATAGTCGCCTGTGCTACTGCTTTCAGGTCCAACAACCGCATAGAACTTTTTGTCCACCATATCCTTAGTATCATCGTATTGGACATACACAGCGTCTTTTTGCCAAGGATAATACTTGACCATAAATTTCGTGTCTGTTGGCAAAACTTTTTTGCCAAACAAAGTGTTCTCCAAAAACTGGTTTTGGCTGTACTGTGAATTAGATGCAGAAACTCTGTCCGTACCTTGCGATACAGATGATATAAAAACGTAATAGTCATTGTTCTGAATGTCATCATAGAACATTCTAGTGGTATCACTTTTTAGTTTGCTTGTCAATACTTCTGTCATGTCACCTAAACCTATTCTTTCTAATATTTATAAGCATTTGTATCAACCTCTTCGACGAATACGTGGACGTGGGTATGTTTTTCCTGTAGAAGGTCTAGCTCTGAAGTTCTTTTGTGGAAAAGATACGCCAGCTAGTGCTCTTTGGTTTACCCAACGTAGGTATTTATTCGGAGCGCCTTGCAAACTATTTACATCCATAGGATCGTCTGTTGCTGTGTCTGCCATTTGGTCGCTATTAGCATTATCAACAATCCAAGATTGTGCTTCCGCTTGAGTAATGTTTGGCCAAGACTCTGCAAGGATAGCAATTACACCAGCAACCTGTGGACCTGACATGCTTGTGCCTTGGTACTTGCCCAAGTTGTAGTTATCATCACGCGGATCAGATATGCCGCCAGACAATAAACTACTTTGTATTCCTTCACCAGCAGCAAAAATATCTACTTGATTGCCACAGTTACTAAAATTAGCTTTGTCTTCATTGACGTCATTTGATGTTGCCCCAACGTTAATTACAGGAGCGTAACCAGCACCCGAACCTGTGCCTCTATGTAAATTCCAAGTATAATTGAACCCATTATAAACCATGTCATAAGTGTTGTTGTAATCTTGATCTGAACTGTTTACTGTCTTCCAAAAATCGTTACCAGCAGATGCAACAATGATGATTCCATCGTTTATGGCGTCCTGCATGTCAGCATTGCGTGAGGTAAAGAAGTTTGGGATGCTCATCTGAAGTGTTGGCGCAACGAAACCACGATCACGCAATTCCTGTGTTGTCAGGTCACGACCCGGATCAAAAGTGACGCCACGATAAGTTGCAGCCGTCACCTTGCCAGTTGTATAGCTACCATTGTAGTTTGATATAAGAGACGAACCATAACTGTTATTCGTGATAGTGGGGTTTCTACGACCAGTTTTTGGATTAATTGCTTTGGTGTTGTGCCAAGCACGAATATAGTCCCACATTACGCTACTAGCGATATTATTAGGGTTGCTTCCATATGGGCTTATGTTATATATTGCAGCGTCTCTAGCCCAACCTTGGGTGTTTCCAGCTACCGTACCAGCACAGTGTGTACCGTGGTTGTTGTCGGCTGTTCTATCTGCATCACCAGCATCAATATATGGGGTATACACATAAGTTCCGTTTGCACCGCCAGTAACTTGATTTGTTAATGAAAACCAATTGAATTGATTGACGCGAGATGATACAACATAACCAGAAACGCCAGCATCAGCATTTTGAAAAATAGATTGCATTGTAGCAAAGTTTGGTTTGCTTAACACAGGCGCAAAGTACGTATTGAATAGCGCATGCCCTAATGGATTATTTGATAGAATACCAGCAACAGTTCTTACGTTGTCGTTCCATTCAGGAGCGAGACTTCCGCCATCCCAAAATTGGCTCATTTCCCACATACCCCAATTAAGAAGGTACATATATTCTTTATATGCTATTTCAGCATCGTCTGCCACAGTTGCCCAATTAGGACCATAACCAGATGGACTAAACATACCGTTGTCGATGGCTTCTTTCATTGCAAGATGCAATTCAGTAGACTTCCATGCGTCACCAACCGCGTTCGTTGCCATCCAATTGAGTGCTGTTTCTGACCCATCAACTGCGCCAAATACACCCATTAAGTGGATTGTATGAAATAGGTGTTCTACAATTTCTTCAATGTCTCTATCACCAACAGATGGGCTTGGGCCACTTACGTTTCTATACCAAACCATATCATTATGGACGTGAGTGTCTAGAAAAGTTTGATATCCAACGTATGAAGAAACTCCTTCATCTGTCAAAAAGTTTGGTGTATATTGGTTGCCACCACCATAAGCAACGCGCTGGGCTGTAGGAAGTCCTGCATGAACAGTTCCTACATCGCCTCTGAGAGTTGCAATTAGATTTTTTTGGTCTGCTAGGACAATGCTTGGTCCTGTTGGGTCTATTAATAACTCAACCATTCTTGCAGTTTTTCTAGCCCATTCGTCTGGAACCGCAATTTGTCCACCAGCAGCACCAGCCACAACAATCTTCAACCCATTAACGGTAACTGATCTATCGAATAATGCACTATTAGTATTGTCGTTTACCAAATTACCTTTATAGTGATCTGACACATTTGCTGGTTTGAATTCTGGATGTGCGGGGTCGATATGTCCGTCAACAATGACAACATCAACGTTTCTGCCTGATGCAGTGACTTCTATATCGGCAGTAATAGTATTAGTGCCATTAGAACCCCAATTAGACCTATTAGAAGTTTCAGTATGCCTCAACAACCCCCAATTGTGGTCTGTTGCATCCGTAAACCAATCTTTAGAAAACTTATCATTTTGCATTCTCCAACCAGCAGGGCGAGTTGTAAGCTCAATGAGTTCAGCAAGCTCGACATCCCAAACACGGGGGTCATCTTTTAACTTCTGTGCTTCCTCATGGGTTAGCATATAATGAGTATTGCGACTTATTAATCTTCGATTAGTCACAGTAACTGCACGTCTAGGAAAGTCTGGTTCACTCAAGTAAACATGAATGTCGCTTTCAGCATCTTCGATGTCTTTGTAGAATTGTGCAAGATCATCCTTGTTGTGCAAGGTGACAATGTACTCATGTAGGTCAGACATATTATGCCTCCAATTGAAGTACGTTTAGAGTAACCGAAACTGTCCCAGCCGAACCAGATTTATTAGTGACTGCGCATGGAATTGTTGTTGTTGGGGTAGCTTCTAGATTGAAACCGTATGCTGCTGGTGACATGATAACAGTTGTAGCGCCCGTGGTGATAACCTCAGCAATAACGCCTGCATCTGGTTCTGGATCAGTAACCTCTGACCTACTCGCATCAGCAGTTCTGCTTGCACCGTTTGCGTAAATTCTTACCCATGCAGCTTTGTCTGTTGTGATTGTCAAGAGTGCGTAACCCTTAAAACCTGTGATGTCTAGGTTCGCAGAAGCATCGTTCGCTATTGAAGATGTGACGCCAACTACGTTTACTCTTGACTGAAGGCTTGAGCCACCGCCACCAGAAGGTGCATCAATAAATGTAAATGTGCCTTGGCCATTAGTCGAAAGAATTTGGGTGTTTGCACCATCCGAAATTCCAAGACTTAAAATCGTTGTTGGTATTACAGGTGGAGTATATACAAATACGCCAGTAGTGTTGTCATAATCAAGCCCACCATTATTTGCAGGACTTGCATCTGCACCAACACTCAAGTCAGTTAGTTCTATGGCAGAAACACCAGAACCTGCGTTGACGAAAGTAAAGTTTCCAGCACCATCTGTCGATAGGACTTGGTTGTTTGAACCATCCACAATACCAAAAGATGTGATGCTAGTTGGCTTTCCAGTCAAATCAGCATATGCTTTGGAAAATTGACCAGTGTAGAGTTCAGCAAAGTTGTCGTTAACTTTACCAAATGCGTTACGCAATGTATCGCCAGTACCGTCATTATCTGCCGTACCATTATTAATGATTTGATTAGCCATGTTTGCTCCTAAGTCTTTTACTTATTTATCTGCTAACCTACGTCAGCTTTCAAATTAACTGTGTCTACGGTTATAGTAGTTCTGTCTGAAGTGTATTGTGGTGTTGCGCTTGGTTGATTTGGCCCAACAATTTCATCACCGCCAATAAGATAATCGTCTTTCACGCTTGTATAGAACCTAGCGCTCACACCAATCGTTGCTTTCTTTTTGTATACAAAATTGCCAAAAAGCCTAGTGCCAGCGAGGTGGACGTTTTGCTTCAATATGGATTCGTATTGGGACAAAGCAACTGTAGACCTAACTTCATAGGAAAACTCTTGGTAATAATCGCTATCGTGCAACTTGTTTCGCGAGTCGTAATAAGACCCATCTGGGTTGTATCCATTTAGGTGAGAGTTTTCACTACCCCAATAGCCAGCGGTAATCCCCTCAGAGTCTGCTTGGAGTGTACCCTTTGCTTGGATTTCGTCTGCGTCATTTACAACGAACACTGTTTCGCCATCTATATAGCCAAAACCAGAATTGAGAATTTTCATCTCTGAAATTCTACCAGAACCGAACAAAGTTTTTGATATCATATTAGCATTTGCGCCGAATTTTTTAGAAGAGTAATCTCTTTCAGACGATATAACATCATAGGAAGTGCCTTTGTGCGATATCGGAGCAGTTGCAAACCCATAGTAAGCGTATGGAGTGACCTTGATGAATGAACGATCTGATTCCAATGCGGTTATGACACCACTCACACCAGTTGATGGTTGTGTGATTGTATCGCCAACAGACAACGCAGCACTAAAGACGTCGAGAATTAGAATTTGCTCATATCTATCGAACGCTATCATAACCTCATCTCTCACCAGAGCGAATACGTCATTGACATAATCAGCGCCCGGATTGATATTCTCAAACGCATCAATCGTACCAATATTAAATGGCGTGAGGTCAAAGGCATCTTCAAGAGGCGTTGCAAGCGTAACTGGGTCTGCTGTTCCTGACATAGGCTGTGTCGCTGGGCTGGCGTTAAAGTTAACCGCATTCAACGATACGCCAAGAAAAGGCAATATAGGGTCAGTTATTAATGATATTGTTTCTATGTTTGATAGTGTTTCGACTTTTACATGAGACGGGTCGCCAGTCAACGAATACAAAGAACCGGGGGAGGAAGAATTCTTTGTAGAGATCGTAGATATGCCTGTGATGGTTATATTGGGTGATCTGTCAAGAGTTGTGATTGCTCTCGACAGATCGAATTCATGACCAACATCCATCTGAACACCAACTGCCGATGAGTTTTGTCCCATTACAGTACCTATGTTTCCAGAAGTATCCGTCAGTCTCTCCATGTTAGTAAATGCAAATTCTTCATTATCTAGAATGAGTATTTGATCTGAAACTAACAGTGATGTATTTTCTATTGTATATCCAAAGCCACCATTAGTCAAGTTGTATTCAACGATACCTGTAAATTTATCTTCGGTGTTTGTAACAATGGCAGTCGCGCCATTTCCATAAACACTTTGGAGTTTGTATATATCCCCAATTTCATTGCCAGTCGTGCCACCGTATTCTAGGTCTATCGTGATGCCAGAAGTCGATCCATTCACCACACCAAAAGATATGTCTTGTCCGTCAACTCTTGCTATGATATTTTCGTACTTTTGGAAAACACCCTTGACTTGGTTTATGTATATAATTGGGGTGAGTGTATTATTAAGAAGAACGAAGTTTATCTTATCCACAGCGGCTTTAGCGCCCGATGTAGAACCTTCAATGTTTTTTGCTAATAGGTTTTTGTATTCATAATAAGAAAGCCCATCTCTTGCGTAAAATATACCACTGTTTGGGACTAACTGAAGGTATATACCAGTCTGCCACTTAGAGTCAGATGGTTTCAAAATAAATTGCGCAGGGTTTCTTATCTCGACATCTTCTTGGAAGAACATTCTAAAGAATAAGATAATACCACTTTCAGAACCTTTTCTTCTGTAGAGGTCAAGAATATTCTTAACGACAAGTCTTACACTTGCGTCTTCAAGTAGTGGCAAATCACTTAGAAACTTCTTCTGGAAGAAAATGAGCATAGATGACAGCGTAGTAGAAACATCACGGTATTCAAACATTCGTCTTGAATTGTAAATACCTTGGTTTGGTGTACTTTCTAAAAACTTATAGTAATCTTGAACAAGTTGCACCAACTCAGCATTTTCCTCACGATAGATCGCAGGGAATTGTTGTGGTATTTTAAACGCGATATTTTTTTCTATGTCTGACATTATTTCGTCTCAATAAGATTGATTGTTACATCAGCATCTCTGATGGTAAATATTCTACCATTTGGTGCAGTGATATCGTTTTTGCTTGTACTAGCCATGATCTTAATTCCAGAACCAACATATCCATCTGTTATGAAACCAATAAGATTGACTTCACCAGTTTCGTAATTCACCTTACCAATGGAAGGCTTTACAACTTTAGGATTTGAAACATCGCTGGTAATGATCTGGATATTTCCAACACCATCATCTTGAAGATACACGTTAGACCCATTATACGAATACACGCCACTTTTGATTGCTGGCTTGTATGTAGTAAACCCTCTAGCCTCATCAAAAGGATAAGGTTTAATAAGCTTAGCCACAAATTTGAATGAGGGGTTGGCAGAAACATTAAGTGTGGGGGAATACTCAATGTAAGGCATTACATCAACGTCATTACTTTTGACTGAAATGTCTACCGCATCAATAGCAGCCGATAGCTTGGACACTCTCAACTTAGTGTTGAAGTCATCAAGGTTTGCGTTGTTGTATGCTGTTACTGCATTTCTAGCCAAAGTTTCAAGATCACCACTAGACTTTCTTGTTAGCTTTGGATCAAAATACAAATCAACTACTGCACAGCCGTACATAAACAGTGTATCCACGAATATAGGTTCAATTGCAAGTGGACTTCTTTCTCTCAGGTATTGAATGTATGTATTGGAAAGTGTCTTTGACAAACTTTCTTGACCTTTACCCAAGTACACAGAAATAGCAACCTTACCAAATTGTGGCGGTTCCAAATCTTCGCCGCCATATGCTGCAACAGATTGAATTTCTGGGAATTGTGTTTTCAAAAGAATTTCGTAATCAGATGTAGTCACGGCTCTTTCTTGAATTTGCAAACTCTTGGGTGCAAAGTATCTAATGCTCTCAACACTTTCTCTTTCAGCACCACCAGCAGCTACTTGCGTTGTTGTAACTGACGTGCTACCATAGGTGGTTACCAGCGAGAAGTTGAATGCGCCATTGCCTTCAGTGCCAGACGTAATTCTATATCTTACACGAACATCTTCAAACTCTTGTGGTTGGAAGCCAAACACATTGTTACCAAAATAAATTGTATATCGTCCATCGTAATATGGCTCAATATAGAATACTTTATCAGTCGCCCCAACACCAAAGATATCGTTCTTGCGAAGGAATATATTTTCATCTTCTGTGGCCTCAGCATCAACAAAGACTGCAATGGATTCGGTATCAGCGTTTTCATTGGAGAGAATTACGCGCAAGATACCGTCTTCGTCTACAAAGAAGCCTTCACGTTCGAAGCTGGCCAACATCTGGCCTTCGAAGATTTCAACACCTTCAGCAATGAATGTGTTAGGTGCTGTCTTCTTGGCAACATATGCTACGTTAGTGACAAACTCAAAGTTCTCGCCATTGTAGATTGTGGTGAATGGTGAATACTGGGGTATTGTGATCGATTGACCCGTTGCCGTGCTATCCGTAATTTTAACAGTCACGATTGCCTTTGCTGATCTTCTTGAACGTGGCAGATAGTTCAATTCTTTTGCATGCGAAACAATTGAATTTCGCAGTACAGCAGAGTCTAGGAACATTTCGTTAATTGCCATGTTCGTGTAGAAGTTGTTTTGAAATGTGTTATATGACAAGACATCCAAAAGCACCGACATATTCGAACCATCAAAGTTATAGTCTTTGAATTGTGTCTGTGTTTGTAGATAATCTTTGAATTGAGACTTGACTGCATCAAAATCTAATTCTGAAATGTTTAGCTTAACCATTTTATCTGGTCCTCTCTAAAAATACCGATACGCTTATGGGCTGTTGATTGTTCAATATAAAAAATGAAACACTGATGCTGACTACGTTATCGTCTATGTTTGACGCTACTTGCACATCAATAATCTCTGCCCTTGGTTCGTATAACTCAAGAGTAGTGCGTACTTGATCTTCTATCAAAGTTAAAACGCCCGGTGTAATGTTTTCAAAAAGCATAGCCCTAAGGTTGCCACCAATATTTGGTTGCATAAGTCTTTCGCCACGATCAGTAAGAAGTAAATTCCTAATGGACTCTTTTACCGCATCTTCGTCTTTAAAAACCGTCAAGTCATCCGATATTGGGCTGACTTCAAGGTTTTTCTTGAAATCAGTATAAATCGTGATCTTTTTAGATCGTGCTGTTATTAAGTTGACTACCACAGTCTGTTCCTTATCCGCGCCAATATCTTGTTGGGCCTATGTCTATATGGGTAAAATCAGGATAATATCCAATTCCTTTGAACCCAAGTGTTTTAGCAATTTCAACGAATTCTGCCTCATAAGTCAGGTTATTCCCACGACCATTCCATGTTATATCTAGCGCCATGCCCTGATTATGTAATGAGTTCACCGCTGTTGTCTTGCCTTCTCTAATTAGCATATTTTGGTATGCTTGGCTTCTCCATCCGCTGTTCACTATAAGTGGACCCTTATCAAATTCTTTTTGCAGCCTCATCAGTAGGACCCTAACGTCAATATCAACTCCATTCCAACCCGCAGCACCCAGAATAGATACCCAGCGACCTTGTATTCGTATCGTGCCGTGGGTGTTGTTTCTAATCTGCTCCCATGTCGGAACCGCTGATCTTTCCTCTTCAGTTACAGGTGACTGATTGCCAGCCGCTACCCATGCTTCTCTACTTATATTTATCTGTTCTCTTCTGTGCTCATCTGACATTCTTATGCCACCAGCATCAATAACTTCAGCAGTATTTCTATCGGACGCAGATCGCAGCGCATTAAATGTGTTTGTGTAACGATCAGTGATGCTATCAAGTGGAGCTTTGACCCCACTAATAATTGCTTCTACGCCAGCGGCAAATCCACAGATACGCGCCATCAAAAACATAATTTCTTCCAATGAAGGATTTGCGAATAGCCCCACCGCGAAATCAATCATACCTTTAATTTTAGCTTCGATCTTTTCGAGATTTTCTTTGCTGAACATTGTAGAAATTTCTTCCTTCAGTTCACTTACTCTCTTACCAATCGTATTAGTAACAAAGTTTTCAACGCCAGCAACTACATTAGCAATATCAAAATTTTCAATTGCGTCCTTGATTTTATTGATAGCCCCCATGACAGCTTTTGATATCTTTTCTTTAATTGCTTCAATGAGCGCCTTTACCTTGATTGCTTCAAACAAAGCTTTGATTGGGTCTTCAATGTTTTTAATCTTACTAATAAAGCTAAGAGCATCTTGAATAAGTCCACCGACTTTACCAATGAGAGCGAAGAAGCCACCCACTGCAAGAAATGCACTTGGCATGAGAGCACAAAACCCACCCATTACGCTATCTGCAAAACTGCCTCTGTAGAAGTCATCAAGTTGCTTCAAAAATCTAGGAGAGTTTTGACTTGCAGAGAAATTAGCAGAAATTGGTGTATATGAATACTCACTAATAAATTGAGCAAATTCAATTGGCGTGATCGGTCCAGCTAACATTCTTTGCTCTAGCAATTCATAATTCGGAATGATGCCAACTACAAAATCTGATTTCAAAACAACATTGTTTATTGTATTTAAATTAGTATAGAACGATTCCCCATGCACCTTAATTGCTTCTACGATAGGGTTGTTCTTTTTCCCAGCAATAATATTATTTTTAAACGCTTCTTCGAAAACAGAAACTTGTGCAAGTGTGTACTCACCATTCAACGTTGCAGTTTCTTGCTTGGAAACTGGCACAAATTTCAATTCGTCTGGGCTTAAGCACCACTCTCTATTAGTTAGTTGCCTTTCCATTAGACTGTAATTCCTTCCATGAATGTCGCTCTGCGTTTAACTTCATCCAAAGCATCTAA
>TARA_R110000868_G_scaffold313856_3_pt1 | contig 10987 bp, 12 predicted proteins | sample TARA_R110000868 | Tara Oceans TARA_R110000868 (sample SAMEA4397489) | marine metagenome | biome: Polar Biome; feature: [SRF] surface water layer (ENVO:00010504); material: water (ENVO:00002006), including particulate matter (ENVO:01000060) such as... | depth 5 m | reverse complement strand
TGTTTCGCGCGCGCGGAAATTTCCTAGCGATAGAAAATTGCTTATGAATTATGTATTTAGTACAATCCAGCAAATGGGAAAACAAGTTGGAAAGAATAAAGTAGAGCGATTCTTGATTGATGGAGAGTCATTGGTCTGCAATGCAGATGTGATGATGGAAATCCTGAAGATTACTCAGCCAAGATTATCTCAATTGGTAAAAGACAAGCTGGTTACAAAGTTTGATTCCGGCAAATACGATTTATGTACATCCGTAAAGCAATATATAGAATTCCTGCGCTCTAGGACGATCCCTAACTCAATGTCCATGAACATTGACTATCATGAAGAGCGAGCTAGATTGACTAAGATGCAAGCTGACAAAGCTGAAATGGAGGTCGAGGAGCTTGCTGGCTCTCTAGCGAAGGTAGACGATGTTGTAAAAGAATGGGAATCCATCTTGATGGATGTAAAAGGCAAATTATTGTCTATACCATCTAAACTAGCAGCTATTATTGCAGACGAGACAAACACTGCTGTAATACAAGAACTTCTGGATAGTTATATCCGAGAAACATTATTAGAGCTGTCAATGTATGAAGGAACTAGCAAACGTAAGAAAATCGCTATTCCAAGCGATGAGAGTGCTGAAACCACCTCCGAAACTGACAATATCTGAATGGGCTGATGCCGAAAGAAGGCTAGACAGTCAATCAAGCTCAGAACCAGGTAGGTGGCACACATCCAGAGCAGAATACCAGAGAGGTATGATGGATGCTTGCTGTGACCCAAGGAATCAAGAAGTTGTCATCATGTCTGCTGCTCAGTTGGGCAAATCAGAGGTTTTGCTAAATATCATTGGTTATCATATAGATAACGACCCTTCTCCAATTCTAATGCTGCAACCAACTCTGGATATGGCTCAGTCATTCTCAAAGGATAGGGTAACGAATGGTCTACTGGCATCAACTCCATGCCTTAAAGCAAAGGTTAAGCCATCTCGCGCTAGGGATTCTGGCAATACAACACTACACAAGATGTTTGCTGGCGGGGCAATAACACTGGTTGGAGCCAACTCTCCATCTGGCCTTGCATCTCGACCTATTAGGCTTGTACTGTGTGACGAGGTTGACAGGTATCCAGCCTCGGCGGGGGCAGAAGGCGACCCAATTCAACTAGCTCGTAAGCGTTCAAGCACTTTCTGGAACCGCAAAGTAGTCATGGTGTCTACTCCGACAAACAGGGGGGCTAGTAGGATTGAAGATGCCTTTGAGCATTCTGACAAGCGAAGATTCCATGTTCCTTGTCCACATTGCGAGCATAAACAAGTAATAAAGTGGTCAAACGTAAGGTGGCGTGACCATGACCCTGATACTGCTGAATACTTATGCCAAGAATGCGGGGCGTTATGGAGTGAGGCTGACAGAAGGAGAGCTATTAGAAATGGAGAATGGATAGCTGAAGAAGAATTTAAAGGGATTGCTGGTTTTGCTATTTCAGCTCTATATTCACCTTGGATACCTTTATGCGATGGGGTCAGGGAGTTTTTATCGGTAAAGAAGAATGCAGAGCAATTAAGGGTTTGGACAAATACCTACCTTGGCGAGTCATGGGAAGATGCTGGCGAGGCTATAGATGAGCATAATCTATCCGAAAGAGTGGAAGAATTTGGAGGCAAGATACCAGCAGAAGTCGTATTCCTTACTGCTGGAGTTGATGTCCAAGATAATAGGCTTGAAGTTCAGATAGTTGGATGGGGCAGAGATGATGAATCTTGGATAATTATGCAGCATATCCTGTATGGCGATCCTTCCACTCCCAGCCTATGGAGCGACCTTACTACAATCATTTTTGATAGCTATGAAACTCATGATGGCAGAGAGCTGTTAATCAGAGCCACATGCGTTGACTCTGGCGGGCATTATACAAATAGCGTTTACCAATTCTGTAAGAAAAACGCAGGAAGGCGTGTATTTGCTATCAAGGGGGTTGGTGGTGAAGGAAGACCTATAGCTGGTAGACCGAGCAAAAATAACGTAGCTAAATGCCCTTTATTCCCTATCGGAGTTGATACTGCAAAAGAGCTTATTTTCACTAGGTTGCGTAATGTAGAAATAGGTGCTGGATATATACATTTTTCTGATATATTACCAGCAGATTACTTTTTGCAGCTCACAGCAGAAAAGATAGTTACCAAGTACCATAGGGGGTTCAAAAAGAGGATATTCCAAAAGGTAAGGCCAAGGAATGAGGCGTTAGACTGTTTTGTATACGCTATAGCTGCTTATGCTATAATTGGGTTGAATGTCAATAACTTAGCTGATAGATTGGAGATGCAAGTTAATGGGGCCAAGCCTGACAATATTAAACAAACTAAATTACAGATACCTTTTGTAAAAGGGAAGGGCAAAGGCTCTAACTTTATAAATTCATGGCGATAATATATGGCAAATTTATTTGATTCCACTAACGCTCCAGAAGGAGAGCCAGCAGAAATTGTGGTTGGTGATTTCATTCAATGGAAACGCACCGACCTAGTCTCTGATTACCCTACTAGCTTATATACTGCAACATATGTTGCTAGAATCACCGGCGGTGGCGCAAACGAAATACAATTAGAAGGAACTGGGCAAACATCGCATTATTTATTTACCGCAAGCTCATCCATTACAGCAGATTTCGCAACAGGTTACTATCACTGGCAACTTGAGATTGTCAGGAACTCCGATAGTGAGCGAATAGTAATCGACAGGGGAACTTTTACTGCTATCGCAGATTTAGATGTCAATCAAGCAGACCCAAGAAGCAATGCTGAGATAATGGTTGATAAAATAGAAAGCCTCTTAACTGGTAAAGCTGATTCTGATGTTTCGTCTTATTCTATAGCAGGTAGGTCTTTAACAAAATTAACATTTAGCGAATTGGTTGATGCAAGAAATTATTATCAGAGCCAAGTTAAGCAAGAGAAATCTAAAGCAGATGCAAAAGCTGGAAGAGCTGGCTCTGCAACAATTAAAGTGAGGTTCTAGGATGGGTTTTTTCGATAGATTCAATAAAAAGCCGTCAAAACAACCAGCATTCTTTAAGCGTTCTTATGCTTCAGCTAATTCTGGCAGGCTTTTTGCCGACTTTCAAGCATCTGAACGTAGCTCTGACTCTGAAATAGCACCCGTTCTAACTAAAATACGTTCACGTTCAAGAGACTTGGCTAGAAATAACGAATATGCCAAAAGATACCTTAACTTACTGAAAACCAACGTGATTGGCGGTAAAGGAATCAGTTTGCAAGTAAAAGCACTTGATTCCACAGGGAAATTAGATGTTGTAGGTAATCAGGAAATAGAAAATGCCTTTAAGATGTGGGCAAAACAAGGCAATCCAACAGTTGATGGCAAATTGTCATGGATAGATTCACAAAAGCTCTGTATGGAAGCCCTTGCGCGAGATGGTGAAGTCTTCATTATCAAGCATAGGAACAGCGCATTTAAGGATTCTTTTGCTATTGAGTTCATAGAAGCAGACCAGATTGACGAAAAGAAAACGCAAAGACTTGCTAACGGTGTCGAAATTAGAATGGGCATCGAGATAGACAAGTTTAAACGGCCCGTTGCCTATCACATCAAAACGTATCATCCAGGAGATACTGATTACGTTACTAAAAACAAGGAAACTAAAACAGTAAGAATCCCTGCCGATAAAGTAATACACATATTCCTGTCTTTGCGAGCTGGGCAAAGTCGTGGGGAGCCTTGGATGTCTCCAGCACTGTCTGGCATCAAGCAATTAGGCGCATATCGTGAAGCGGCTGTTATTAATGCCCGTATTGGCGCATCTAAAATGGGATTCTTCACATCAGCAAATGGCGATGGCTTTGTTGCTGACGATTATGATGGCAATGTCCCTATCATGGATGCAGACCCAGGCACTATGCACCAATTGCCCAACGGTGTTGATTTCAAGTCATTTGACCCACAATATCCAAATAATGAGTTTGATTCATTTCATAAGGCTGTATTGAAGGGTGTAGCATCCGCTCTTGGTGTCTCTTATACATCTCTTTCTAATGATTTAGAGGCTACATCCTATTCATCTATTCGTCAGGGAGCCTTAGAAGAAAGAGACTTCTATCGTGATATGCAGAATTTTATGATTGAGCATTTTGCTGCGCCTGTATTTGAGGCATGGCTCCAATCAGCTATGGAGATGGGTTCTATAACTATCCCGTTGCGCCAATATAATAAATTTGCATCTTCTGCCTCATTCAGAGGCAGGGGCTTTAGTTGGATTGACCCATTAAAAGAGATGAACGCCTCTATTAATGGCATGAAGGCTGGCATTCTATCTCTGCAAGATGTTGCCGCTCAATACGGCAAAGACTCAGAGGAATTAATGGCTGAGATACAGCGTGATAAGGCTCTAGCCGAACAATTTGGAATTAAATACGCTTTAGAGCCTTTTGGTGCTAACATGCAAGCAGTTTTGCCGGATATAGAAGACGGAAATAATATCTAAATAAATCAACACATTAAATAAAAACATGATAGATTTAAGTAGAAACGCAAGTGAGGAAAGAGAAATGGAAAATCAGGAAATACAAGAGGTAATTGACGAGCAAGTTATTGAAACTGCTGAAGAAATTACCGAGGAAGTTACTGAAGAAGTAATTTTGGAAGTTTCCGATGAGCAGGAAGACCGCAAAAGTTCTGTTGATGTGCAGCATAGAGCTATGGCAATTGACATGTCTCCAATCAACGAAGAAAAGCGAACTGTAAGGATTGCCATTTCTTCAGAAGAACCAGTTAAACGCTCATTTGGAAATGAAATATTAGAACATACGGCAGATGCTATTGATTTATCATTTTTAGCTTCTGGTCGTGCGCCATTACTGCTAGACCATGATCCTGAAAAGCAGATTGGCGTTATAGAATCGGTCAGCTTAGATAGCTCGGCTCGTAGACTGCGAGCGACAGTACGCTTTGGAAAAAGCGCACTTGCTAGCGAAGCATTTGCTGATGTTACTGATGGTATTAGGGCTAACATATCTGTTGGCTACTCCATCTCAAAAATGGAAAGGGACTCAAGAAATGGCGAAACATATATCGCTAAATCATGGCGACCTGTGGAAGCAAGTTTGGTAAGCATTCCTGCCGATGTGACAGTTGGCGTTGGGCGTTCAGACGACACTTCATTTAGTGAACCTTTAATAACTGTAAATGAGGATAAGACTATGGAAAACGAAACCGTAGATATTACAGCTATTCAGGCTGATGCCCGTAAAGCTGAACAAAAAAATGCTTCTCAGATTGTTGAATTGGGTGAGCGACACGGTAAATCAGATATGGCCCGTAAAGCTATCTCTGAAGGAAAATCAATTGAGGAGTTTCGTAATGAGCTTCTTGAATCAATAGGTAGTGAGGCCGCTATGAAAACCGAAGAAATTGGTATGACAAGTAATGAAGTTAAGCGTTTTAGCTTAATGAAAGCTATTCACGCTTTAGCTAACCCAACTGACCGTAGAGCGCAAGAAGCTGCTGCATTTGAATTTGAATGCTCACGAGCTGCGGCTGATCAGTACGGCACTACTGCACAAGGAATAATGCTTCCTCGTGATGTTTTGCGTAACTGGAAACGTGACCTGAACAGCTCTGATGATGCTGCTATCTTCACAGACGACTTCCGTGGTGGCGACTTCATTGATGCTCTGCGTAATGCTTCTAGCGTAATGCAAGCTGGTGCAAGAATGCTTAACGGCTTGTCTGGCGATGTTAAAATCCCACGCAAATCTGCTGCTTCTACTGCTGCTTGGATTTCTAGTGAGGGCGGTGCTGCTACTGAGTCAGAAATGACTGTCGGCTCTGTATCAATGAATCCTAAAACTCTGGGCGCATTCACTGACATTACTCGTCAGCTAATGATTCAAAGTTCATTGGATGTTGAAGGTCTTGTACGTGACGACCTAGCTATGGCTCTTGCTCTTGCAATTGACAAAGCTGGTCTAGAAGGTACTGGATCAAGCGGTCAGCCTACAGGCATCCTTGCAACTTCTGGCATCAATGCAGTAACAGACTTTGCTGCTGCAAACCCAACTTTTGCAGAGGTTGTCACCTTAGAGACTGCTGTAGGCGAAGATAATGCGCTTCTTGGCTCATTAGCTTATATCCTTCCAGCCTCTATGTACGGAGCCTTGAAAACAACTGAGAAAGCATCTGGAACTGCTCAGTTTGTAGTTGAGCCTGGAAATACCATTAATGGCTACAAAGCCATTGTGTCCAACCAAGCTACTGCTGGTAATTTGTACTTTGGTAATTTCAATGACCTGTTAGTGGGATTCTTTGGCGGTTTAGACATCGTTGTAGACCCATACACATCCAGCACAACTGGAACTGTACGAGTTGTTGCCCTGCAATCTTGCGATGTGGCTGTACGCCACGCCGTTAGCTTTGCACTTGGCAATGATGGCGCATAAAGCCTAATATATGGGGCGGCACTTGCTGCCCCATATTTTTAAGGAGTTCATATGAAGTATGAAGTATTAAAAAGTTGCATTATTAATGGCTTGTCTGCAAAAACAGGTGATGTGTTAGATATTGCCGAGCAAGAAGCTAAAGAATTATTATTGATGGGTAGAGTTATTCCGTCAAACAAAGCTCCTGTGGTTGAAAACCGCTCTGTTGGTTTAGAGTCATCAGTAGAAGCTCCCAAAACAAGAACAATTAAAAAGAAAGCTAGATAGCTATGGCTGTTGAAACCGATACAGATAGAAGTTTTATGCTGGCAGACTTTGGTGTAACAGCCACCTATACGCCTTTGGGTGGTAGCGCGGTAAGCATAGTCGGCATCAAAGATAATGTATACCTTGACGTGAATGTTGGGACTGCTGGAGTTGCTTCATCAGAACCTAGATTCATCACAAGGACTTCAGATGTATCTTCAGCTCAAGAGGGCGATGCTATTTCTATAGGCGGTGTTGATTACATAATTACAGTTGTTATGGATGATGGCACTGGTATTACTGAGCTTGCTCTTGAGGAACAATAATGGCTCATATTAGAGAGTTAATTAGAGACAGTATAGTTACCGCAGTGACAGGACTTAGCACGACAGGCGAGAGAGTTTTCCGTAGCAGATTGTATTCTCTTGCTGATAATAAAATACCATGTTTAGCGATTTACACTAACTCAGAAGAAGTTAGCTATTTAACTATGAGTCAGCCAAGAACTCAGCAAAGAACATTGAGCGTTAATATAGAGGCATTTGTTAAGGGCGTTGCTAATTACGACAATACTATAGATGATATATGCTCTGAAATAGAACAAGCGTTATATGCAGACACTACCCGTGGCGGTTATGCAAAAGATACTCTAATAAATAGCGTAAGCATTGAAATGTCTGCTGAAGGCGACCAGCCTATAGCAGTTGCTTCAATAACTGTAAATGTAGTATATAATACACAAGAAGGTAATCCAGAGGGCTAATCATGTCTAAAAGAGTAACGCTTACAAATGGAAAAGATTTCATTGAGGTATTCGAGTCCGACATGCCGTCTATGGAAAAAAAAGGCTGGAAACTTCCCGTTTTGAAGAAGAAAGCTGTTAAACCTAACCCCACTGAAATAACTATAGAAAATAAAGAGGAATAAACAATGTCTACATTTTCAGGCAAAGATGGAGTCATAAAATCTGGCTCAAACGCTGTCGCAGAGGTTCGTAGTTGGTCAATTGAAGAAACTGCTGGCACAACTAACGATACTGTTATGGGTGATGATTGGGATACTCACAAAGTAACTCAGAAATCATGGTCTGGTTCGTGCGATGTGTATTTTGACGATACAGATGCGGATGGTCAGGCTACTTTCGTTGCTGGAGCTTCTGTTACTGTTCACTTCCAAATGGAAGGCGACACTAGCGGCGACCACGACTTCACTGGTACTGTTACTATCACTTCACGCTCAGTTAGTTCATCTCACGATGGCATTATTGAGGCATCTTTCAGCTTCACAGGAAATGGCGCATTAACCGAATCTACGGTAGCTTAATATGAGTATCATTGATGCGGCTGTTAGTCATTTTAGTAGCAAAGAAATACGCTCGCGAGTTGTTCCTGAGTGGGAGTGTACTGTCTATGCTAAAAACCTAACTTTAGAAGATAAAGGAAAATTACTCGCAAGAGCAAAAGATAACACTACTGATTATCTTGTATATGCGCTAATTTATGGTGCTATAGATGGTAGTGGTGAGCCACTTTTCCAGCTTGAGGATAAAGCAAAGCTAAAAAATAAGGTTGACCCTGAAGTTCTTGCTAAAATTGCTAATTTCATTCTAGCCGCAGACTCATCATCTGATGAGGAAGTTGAAAAAAACTAATAGACAGCCAAGGAAGGCTGACTAAGATATATGGAATGTATCAATTAGCAGAGCATTTACATCAGCCTATATCAGTAGTCATAAGCATGACTGAAAACGAGTTCAATCATTGGATGGGATATTTCAGGATTAAACAAAGATTGAGTAAAAAATAATGGCTACTACCACTAATATTCAAGTTCTCTTAACTGCAGACTTCTCCTCATTAACCAGAGAGGAGCAAAGAGCAAGAAGATCGCTTGAGTCTATGAATAGGGCGCTTACCGAGCAAACAAAGGCAAACCGCACTGCAAGCCACGCTCAAAATACTACAGCAAGAGCCTTGTCAAATATTGGTGTATCTAGTGATATTGCCTCAACGGCATTGGTACGTCACAACACTCAATTAAGAAACTCAAACGGAAATTATAAGCAAGCCAACCAAGGCATGAGAATGATGCGTGGTGGCACAGCACAGCTTGGTTATCAAATACAGGATGTTGCGGTACAGCTCCAGATGGGGCAAAACGCATTATTAATCTTTGGTCAGCAAGGTTCTCAGGTAGCCTCTATTTTTGGTGCTAAAGGGGCTGTCCTTGGTGCTGTTTTTGCTGTTTCTGCTGCATTAGCAACGGCTTTTATGCCATCCGTGTTTGACTCAGGCAAAGCATTAAAAGAACTGAAAGCAAGGCTTGAAGGAGCTGCGGATTCTTTTGATGATTTAACGGAAGCTCAACAAAGATATTTAATAGAAGAAAGCAGTAAAAAAATAGAACAAATTAATGACGAGCTTGGCGACCTAACTCGCAAATTAAATATAGCTAACTCCGCGCAGAACTTTCTGAACAACGCCGCTCAAGCGAGCGTAAAAGACCAAGTCAATATGGCTATGGCTATGCAAGGCGCAGCAATGCAAGCAGGTAACTCTGCGGAGCAGACGGCGCTTTATCAAGCGCAGATAGACACGCTTAATCAAAAGCTCAAAGAACAGGCAGACATACAAGCAAGAATTCAAGGAGAGGTTGTTAGAGACGATAAAGCGATTCAATCTTTAATAGACTCACTTGAAAAAGAAGCTGACACGCTTGGTTATACTGAAACGCAATTGGCTTTATACGAAACAGCCTCACTGGCAGCAACAGGAGAAGACCTTTCCAGGGTTATTGCTATTAGAGCTGTTATTGATGCTTATGAAGGCGAACAAGAGGCTATCGAAGGTGCAGAGAGTAGTCTAAAAGAGTATAGGGATTTTAAAGCAGAGCAAGCAAAAGCTCTAACGTATATAGATGAGCTTTACTTCCAAACAGAAAGGCAGATGCTACTAGATTCGGCATCAGAAAGGAGGGATATACTTCTAGCAGCTCTTGATCAGAGGCACATTGACCAAGAGCAATATGATGCCGCTCTACTGCAATCATCAGCAGTTTATAATAATGATTTAACCAAATTAAAAGCAAAAGAATTAGGCATTTACTCTGATGCTGCTGGTAGCATTGCCGGACTCATGAAGGAAGGAAGCTCCGCCCAAAGAGCTGCCTTGGCGGTTCAAAAAGGTTTGACTGTTGCTAGTGCTGTTATGAATATGCACGCTGCTATTGGAGTAGCTAACGCTGCTGCCCCCTTCCCAGCTAATATTCCGGGTATAGCCATGGCTTTATCTCAAGGTCTTTCAGCTATTGCTGGTGTTAGGGGCGTATCATTTGAAGGTGGTGGTTTCACTGGTATGGGAGCTAGGTCTGGCGGCATGGATGGTAAGGGTGGTTTCGCTGCAATGCTTCATCCTAACGAGACTGTCGTTGACCACACTAAGGGAGGTGTTTCTGCAAAGAGTGTAAATGTCAATTTCCAGATTGTTGCAAATGATACTGCGGGTTTTGATGAATTGCTATATTCACGCAGAGGACAGATAATCAACATGATTAATCAGGCTGTAAATAACTCTGGTAGAAGGTCGATAACGTAATGTCAGGAACATACCCAACAAGCCCAGGATTCACTTCAGTAGGATTCACAAGCAGAGAGTACAATCTGTCCAGCACATCGCTCTCAGGCAGAATACAGGTACGAAGTTTGGGCAGTCAGAGATTTGAATTCACTGCTTCCTACCCGCCTATGGCAAGGTCTGATTTCCTGCCAGTGCTGGCTTTCATAGCTTCACAGAGAGGGATGGCAGAAACATTTACCATTGTTCTGCCGGACATTAGCGAAAACTCAGGCACTGCTTCTGGGTCAATCGTAGCTAATGGCGCTGGTGCTATCGGCGATACTTCCATTGCTGTAGACGGAATAACGGGCATCCTGAAAGCTGGCTCTGTATTTAAATTCGCAGGACATTCAAAAGTTTACATGGTTGTTGCTGACAGAGATGGAGTTGGAACACTTAACTTCATCCCAGCCTTGACTGCTGCTGTAGCAGATAATCAGGCTCTTGTGTATGATAATGTGCCATTTACTGTTCGACTTGCCAATGATGTGCAGGAGTTCGCTGTAAATACTAACCTACATTATTCCTATGAAGTTGATTTAATTGAGGCGATATGAGCAGAACAATTCATGCGGATACGATTACAGCCCTTGCCTCAGATAGTTTTAACCTTGCCACACTGGTTAGGTTCGATTTCGACTCGCCCATATATCTAACTGACCATTCTCGTGATTTAACTGTA
>TARA_R110000868_G_scaffold411642_1_pt1 | contig 10990 bp, 23 predicted proteins | sample TARA_R110000868 | Tara Oceans TARA_R110000868 (sample SAMEA4397489) | marine metagenome | biome: Polar Biome; feature: [SRF] surface water layer (ENVO:00010504); material: water (ENVO:00002006), including particulate matter (ENVO:01000060) such as... | depth 5 m | reverse complement strand
GTGGTGTAACGAGTGCAATTCAAACGCAGTTAAATGCAAAGCAAGACGCAATCACACTAACTACAACTGGCACTGGTGCTGCAACATTTGTTTCAAACACATTAAATATTCCAACACCAAGTAGTAATGGTGCAATAAATTGGACTCACACACAAGCATTGCCAAGTATTGGTTCTACAATAAAAGCAGAGCCATTGTATAATACATTGGTTTCAACTGGTACAACAACTATAAATTTAACATCTCAAAGAATATGTTTAGTTGGTGTATGGTTGTCGGCTGCTGCAACAATAACTGGTATTAAGTGGGTACAAGTTGCAATTGGAAATTTTACGGCAAGTAATTACAATGGTGTAGGATTATACACATTGTCATCAGGAACATTTAATCGTGTTGCATCATCAACAAATGATGGTAACTTGCTACAACAAGCTGGTGGAAGTACATTAAAATCAAAAGCATTTAGTTCACCATATTCAGCAAGTGCTGGTTTATATTATGCTGCATTGTTATATTCATCATCGGCAGTTGTTACTGCGCCAACTTTGTTAAACATTCCAAATGCACCATACACTTCATTTACATTAGATAATACCAATGGTGTTTATTTTACTATGTTTTCAAATTCACAAACTACATTGCCATCTTCATTAACCATTGCTGGTAATTTCTTGCAATCAAACATACCTTATTTAGCACTATACTAAAATGATTAGTCACATAAAAATACAACCAATTAAAATTGGTGAGTTGCAAGAAAAAGAAGCAAATGCGATTAGTTGGTATGTGCCACAATTACAAAGAAATGCAGATTCAGCAATTGCAATTTGTTCTTTAATCAATATAGTTGATTTAGAAAATTCATCATTTGTCAGTTCATTTCAAGTAGAGATTGACAATGAAACATTGCAATCGTGGGGCGATGATGATTCAGTAATTGACAATATTGTACTTGCTTATTCACCACTATTTCAAAAAATATAAAAATGCCAATACAAAGAAAACCAATTTCAATTCCTTCAAATCAAGGTGGATGTTGTGGCAAGTCATATGTGCAACGACAATTAATTACTGGAGGTAATACACCATTACCACCTTCATGTTGTCCACCACCTACAACAATTGAGTTCGGTGTATTTGATGGTGCATCACCAATTGAAAGTTTAGAAATGAACTTTCAACAATGGTGTCAAACAAGTTTATTAATTTCTTTTCAGTATAGCGGTGTAAGTAGAAGTACAAGTTTGTTTTATGAACAAAGTGGTCAAGGATATTTTTTAGCTGATTATACATCAACAATATTATTTGACATCAACAATAACACAACAGACACGCTGCGATGGAAATTAGAAAGTACAACACCAGTATTAATTGAAATATTTGCAGAGAATATAACTTGCGCAATCAACTATGGGAAAGTAGGACAACTGCAAATTATATAAATGATTGAAAGATTATTTACTTGCCGTTGTACTTGCATACATTGCATTTCTAACACCTATTCGTGATTACATTTTAATCAGCGAAGTAATGATTTGTGGTAACTATGTTTTGTTTAGTTACGTTAAAAAACAAAAAAGCAAAAAAGAAAAATATCCATTATGGTTGTTAATCTTTGCTTCGTTCATTGCAATAATTTCAACACGATTGATGGACATTTACATTGCGGAAGATGATATATTTTGCGATAAAACATCAAAGGCAATTTGTTATTACCAACTTTATTTGATTTCAAAAAATGTTGGTTTAATTTTAGGATTCGATTTAACAAAAACAATTAATATTAACTTCAAACAAAACAAGAAAAATGAAAATGATTAAAATTAATTTAGTTGCATTTGTAGTTATATCACTTTGTGCGACTGCGTTTGCGGATTCAACAATGATTGATTCTGTAATTGTAAAAGATTCCGTTGTGAATGTAATTGATTCAGCAAGTATTGTAAAACCAATTTCACCAGTAAGTGAGGAAAGCGGAATGTCAGTTTATTCCATTCTTACTTTTTTACTTGGTGCGTATGAACTTGTTGTTCGTTTGTTTCCAACAACAAAAAACTATTCTTTTGTTTCTCTTGTTTATAGTTTGTTGAATTACGTTGTTCCAAACTTTAAAAAGAATGGTGGCAAACACTAAATTTAGTTTCAGTTGGTTAATGATAGTGGTGTTGGTTGCACCACTATTTTTTTATTCATGCAAATCTGTTGAACGTACAATTACAAGTTCATCAGATTCAACGTTGGTATGTTATGATACAATCATTCAAATCAAAGAACGTTCAGATACATTTTATTTAAATTCAATTGTTGTTCGTGATACGATAATTAAGAATGAAAATAAAAGCCAATTGAAAATAAAGGTGATTGAAAATAACAAGGTTCAATTTATTTGCAATGAAGATGAATACAAATTGAAATTGGATTCAGTCATTCAATTAAAATCAGTTAAAACAAAAGTTGTTGAAACAATCATTATTGAAAAATGCACCAATGCATGGCATGATTTTTACAAAAAGTTTTTTGAAGTATTAATAACTTTGATTGTTGTTGCAATAATAATTAAGTCTTTAACGAGATGACAGAAAAAGAAGTTGTTGAAATTTTAGAACGTGATATTGTTATTTATACTGCATCATTGCATTGGAACGTATGTCGTTCAGCATATCACAACCAACAACCCAAAGTGATATATGTTCAAGAATTTATTGAACTGGTTGCAAGAAAAATATTTGCAACTTTCGACCCATCTATATTGACCAAAAAAAGTGTAATGCATTTGGCGCATTGGTATATTGAAGGGATGATTAGAGAGCAATATTCAAATTTGGTAAACAAACCAGATTAAAAGATATTAACATTTAACATCAAAACATTGTGATTTCACGCTAAATTCGCACTATTTGATTGTTAATATTTTTATTCTTTTTTCTTGCATTGCATTATATTGTTAGCGTATATTTGTCAAACAAAATCAAACAAACAAAAAACAAAAGCCATGACAACTGCAAACACCTACAAAGAGAGAATTGAAAAATTGGTTAGTGAGTGGAACAAAATTAGTTCAAAAAATGATTGGAACATTTGGAGTGAAAAAATTAAAAATGAAAAGTTTGGAACGTATGGGACAATATCAATTTTTGAAGTTGTTGAAAACACACAAATTAAATTTCAAACATCATGGGTTAAAGATTCATTTATAAATGAATGTAATGATGCAATAAAAGGAATTAAATTAGGATAAGTAACAAGGGGTGCAGCATCCAAAAAACTGCAATAAATTAAACAACTAAAAACCAAAAGCCATGTACGCAATTATCGAAAAACAAACTGGAAAAATTATCATTGCAAATGCAAATGAATATGACATTGAAACATTTTTTTCAATTGAAGATATTGATTTCTATGACGTAAAAGAAATACCATTAAAGAAAAAAAATACATTTGAGTTGATGCAACTTGCAAAGAATGGCAATCAAATATTTGTCAATGATGAGCAAGTTTCATTTATGCAGTTAATGAAAATGAATCGTGATTTAGTATTTGAAGTTCGCCAGATATTTAATTGTTCAAAGATTTACGCAACAATCTAATAGCCATGAAAAAGAAAATAGAATTGAATGATTTGCAACATGAATATTTGTTGTTTTATGTTGATGGTGTATTGTATGAAATCAATCAACGTGATTCAAAAGAAGATTTGTTTGAAACGATTTGTGATGATTTAGATGAAACGATTGATTCGTTTACTGATTGCTGGAATTATTCAAATGAATCACACTACACAAATGATACAAGTTATGATTTAACACCAAGTAATTTGGATGAGCATTTGGAATATGTTGTTGATTGGATTAAGGACAACGAAAAACGATGGACATTACCAACCGAATAAATAACCAACTAAAACAAAAGACAAATGGAATTTAAAACAATCGCAATTCTTGATGAAGAATTATTTGAACCAAAGGTTCGCAATGCTGGTGCATATCAATTTACAGATTACATAACAAAGAAAATAAACATTATTGCTCCAATTCATTTAGCTGAACAAGTCATTGAAAAAATATTTCATCATTATGAATTGATAAATATTTTTGATAAATATTATTTAATCACATCGAAAGGTAAAACGGAAATAACAGAAATGGAATACAATGAATTGAAAAGCCAAATATCAAAACGTCATGAATGAAATAAACTGGAACGGAAAAATCGTCAATGGAATTTTAATCGTTGACAAAAAAGATATGTTGGAAGAATCTATTTCAGCAATGTATGATTGCGAAGTTGAAATCGTTATTCGCAAAAAAATCAAACGACGTTCATACAATCAGAATGCTTATTATTGGGGCGTGGTTATTCCAGCAGTTCAACAAGGCATTAAACAAATAGGTGAACGATTGACATTGAATGAAACGGAATCATGGTTGATTGATTTTATTCAAAGTGTTGACAAAGATTTTGCGCATTTGTTTTTAAAACAAAAGTTCATTGAACGAATTTCTGTTGATGAAACAACGGGCGAAATCGTAGAACAAAAACAATCAACACGTTTATTAAATAAAGAAGATTTTTCAGAATACATTGAAAAGGTTATTAAGTTTGCGAATGAAGTTCTTGAAATAGAAATACCAGAATCAAACTAAAACAAAACAAAATGAAAACAGAAACATTAACACAATACGAATACAGAATATTAACCGAATCAAATTTGGATGAAAACTTTTTAATCAATTTAATACATACTGATTTTGTATGTGGTTCATCTGATGCGTATGAACTGGTGATTGGAAATGTTGTCAACAAACCAACGTTAAAAAATTTGCGAACAATTGCCAATAATTTAATATCGAAATACTACATTTGTCACAACAACAAACAATTGAAAAACAAAAAGCCATGCCAAAATTAACTTTGAATTTTGAAATGTTATTGCCAACGGCAGTAACAAAGGAAGTTGAATTTCCTTTTTATACTTATAGCAAGAAGGATAAAATTTACGTCATGTATTATTATGATGATTCATTAACTTATGCGCCATTTGTTAAACTGGAAATTTGCGAGTTCAGCGATGGCACATTACGTTTATATCGTTTTACTAATTCACAAAAAGAACTTGAAAGATTTTTGGCAGATGTTGAACGTGATTATCAATCAACCAGCAAATATGAATTTAGTGAACAAATAAAAAAATACATTGACCAAATAGTTGAGTTATACACATTCGTTACAATCTAAAAAACAAAAAAGCCATGAATCAAATTACAAAAAAACCGAGCATTCAAGATTTAGTTGTAAGTCCTGACATTAAATCTAACATTGGAAAATTTCAAGATTTAATAAATCAAACACCAAAAGCAGAATGGGTAAAAGACCATCCATTTATTAAGAACTACAAATACATTCCAATTGAACGTGTTGAATTTTTATTGCGTTCAATTTTTCAGCAATGGGAATGGAAGGTGAATGATTTTAAGGTAATAGCAAATGCAATTTGCGTACATGGTACATTGCGTGTATTACATCCAGTTACTGACGAATGGTTGTCGTATGATGGATTAGGTGCAGTTGATATTCAAACAAGCAAAGGAAGCAATCCAACAGATTTCAATTCGATTGTTCCAAATGCATTGCAGAAAAATTTACCAGCAGCAGAAACATACGCATTAAAAGATGCAGCGGAAAAGTTAGGTGAAATCTTTGGTGGTTCATTAAATCGAAAAGATGAAATTCATTTTCGTTCACCTTATTCAAAGTGGGATAATATAAATGATAAATAATATGGAACAGAAATCGGAAGAATGGTTGCAATTACGCAAAGGTAAATTTACTGGAAGTGAAATTTGGAAATTGCTTGTTGAACCAAGAAACAAAACAGAGTTATTTTCAGATACAACAAAATCATACATCTTTGAAAAGATTGCGGAAGAAGTTTCAACGGAATCACCAGAACGATTTGTAACAACTGCTATGCAATGGGGAAATGATTTTGAATCATTAGCAAAAAAATGGTATTCAAAATTAAGTGGTAATATCATAACTGAAATTCCTTTCATTCATCATCCTATTCATAGTGCAAATGTTGGTGGTTCACCAGATGGATATATTGAATCAAACAATTCAATCATTGAAATTAAATGCCCGTACAATCCATCAAATCACATTAAACACATTTTGTGTAATGCTGAAAATATGAAATCAGAATTGAAAGAATATTATTGGCAAATGCAATTTTACATTGAATGCATGAAAGCGGAGTATTGTGACTTTATTTCATTTGACCCAAGAGTAAACGAAGATTGGGGATTGCATATCAAAAGAGTTGAACGCAATGATTCAGATATTCAATTGATGAATGATAAAATAAAACAATCACTTGCATACAAAGAACAAATAATAAATAAACTAAAACCATGAATAAACAATACATTGATTTTATTGAATCAAAAAAACATATGTCAATAAATTATGGAATTGAACCTAATTATTTTCCAAATAAAATATTTGACTATCAAAAGTATGTTGCTGAATATGCAATTAAAAAAGGTAGATGTGCTATATTTCTTGATACTGGATTGGGAAAAACAATTATTGAATTAACCATAGCAAAAAATTATTTAGTAAATACCAATAAGCCAGTTTTAATTATTACACCATTAGCAGTAGCATTCCAATTTATCAAAGAAGCAGAAAAGTTCGGCATTGATGATATATCATATTCAAAAGATGGAAAATATAAAACTAAAATTGTTATTTGTAATTATGAAAGATTAGAGAAATTTAATTATAACGATTTTGATTGTGTTATATTGGATGAATCGTCAATACTTAAAAATTTTGATGGTGCTATAAAACATAATATTACTATGTTTTTAAAGAAGGTGAAATATCGTTTTTTATTTACTGCAACACCATCACCAAATGATTATATTGAATTAGGTACTTCATCTGAAGCGTTGGGTTATTTAGGATATACTGATATGCTAACAAGGTTTTTTGGCAACAATGATAATAATATAAGACCACAAGACATAGGTACAAAATGGTATTTAAAACCACACGCTACGGAAAATTTTTTTAAGTGGGTTAGTGGTTGGAGTTTGTCAATGCGTAATCCATCTGATTTAGGATTCAGTAATGACAAACATATTTTGCCAGAATTAAAATTGAATTTTCATTCAGTTAAAAATGAAAATAATTGGATTATTGATGGGCAAATGTTAATGTTTAATATTGTTGCTCAAAGATTAGGTGAAGTTAGAGAAGAGCAAAAAATGACTATTGAGCAAAGATGTAAAAAAGCAGTTGAATTATCGTCACATCATGACACATCTGTTTATTGGTGCAACTTTAACAGAGAAGGTGATTTAATTACAGAACTTGATTCGAGTGCTTTTCAAATAAAAGGCAATATGGATATTGATGAAAAAGAAGAAATGTTATTAAACTTTTTCAATGGCAATATTAAAAAGTTGGTTACAAAAGCAAAGATGACTGCATTCGGTTTGAATTGGCAACACTGCAATCACACTGTTTATTTTCCAACATTTAGTTTTGAGCAATATTATCAATCAATAAGAAGATTTTGGAGGTTCGGTCAAAAGCGTGAAGTGATTGTTGACCTTGTTTATTCTGATGGTCAAAAAAGAGTTTTAGATTCATTGCTACAAAAAACAGAAAAATCAAATGAGTTGTTTACAAAATTAAATAATCATTTGCATCAATCATTTGAGATAACAAATAAAGGATTCGACAAAAAAATTATTATGCCTAATTTTATTTAAACAAAAAAATCATGATAAAAGAACAACTAATAAAAGATAACTACGCAATTTATAATGCTGATTGCATGGCAGTAATTCCAGAGTTACCAAACGATAGTATTGACCTTTCAATATATTCACCGCCATTTGCTGGACTTTATAATTATTCAAGTCATGAAAATGATTTTAGTAATTGTGAAAGCAAAGAATTGTTTTTAAAGCAATATGAGTTTTTAGTAAAAGAAATTTCAAGAGTAACAAAAAGCGGAAGGATAACGGCAGTTCATTGTCAAGACATATTAACCAATGTTACTAAAAATTATTTATACGACTTTCCGCATGAAATAATTAAACTTCATTTAGAAAATGGTTTTCACTATGTAAATAAAATAACTATTTGGAAAGAGCCGTTAAAGGTTAGAATGAGAACGATGGTTCGTTCGCTTATGCATAAACTAATAGTTGAAGATTCAACAGAGTGTTTTACTGCAATGCCTGACTATGTTTTAATATTTAAAAAAGCTGGTGAAAACAAAGTTCCAGTTACTCACAAAAACGGATTGACAAAATATTTTGGTGATACGCCATTGTTGCCAGATATGATTGAACGTTATGGTTCATGGGAAAATTTAAATATAAAATACAAAAATTGGAATGATGCTAAAACAAATAAACTATCACATTTAATTTGGCAACGATATGCATCAAGTGTTTGGGATGATATTAGAAATGATAATGTATTAAAATTTAGAAGTGCAAAAGAAGAGGATGATGAAAAACACGTTCATCCATTACAATTAGATGTGATTGATAGATTAGTAGAATTGTATTCAAATAAAGGTGAAACAATATTAACACCATTTATGGGTGTTGGCAGTGAAGTTTATTCACCTATTTCATTAGGAAGAAAAGCGATAGGAATAGAATTAAAAGAGAGTTATTACAAACAAGCAGTAATGAATTTGCAAGACACAAACAATAGATTTGAAGGTGAAAAACAATTAACAATATTGTGAAACGCAAACGTAAATCAACTGGTGAGGCAATTGTGTTTTATGAAATATGGAATGAACGTCAACACATTTGCGAAAACTGCAAAATTTATTTAGGTGATGATGCGAGAACATGGTTCTTTAGTCATATTAAACCAAAAGGAAAATATCCAGAGTTAAGATTAGAAAAAAACAACATTCAATTATTATGTTACGATTGTCATTATGCACACGACTTTAAAACAAAGGAAAAATACAATGCAAGATTTAAAGAACAGTAAATTCAAGTATAAAGATTTCAGCAATAAGTTGAAGCAACACAAACAAAAAACACATTCAACATATTTCAGCATTTCAAATGAAACTGGGATTGGCATGACATTGTTATTTCAAATCATCAATGGAAAATACAAAAGTGATTTAAGCATTAACTATGCTTGTGTTCTTGCCGAATGGATGAATGATAACATTTGTAATTATTTAAAAGAAAAACCATGATAAAAAAAGAAGAGGTTACAACACATCGAAAGTTAAAATTAAATCCAGCTATGTTTGTTCCACACAATATACAAACACTAATGTATGCATATCAGCGCAAGGTTGATATATCATTAAAGAATCAATCAATAGTTGATAAGATGGACAATGATGATTTAAAATACGAAAATGCATATCGTGATTTAGTGAATAGCCAGATTGATTGCATAACACTTGATAAAAAACTAAACAGATTGATTCAAGAACTTGACTATAAAATAAACTAATGAGAAAAAAAGAATCAGAATTACAATCAATTTGTATTGAATGGTTCAGATTTGTTTATCCGCAATACAAGATGTTATTGTTTGCAATTCCTAATGGTGGTCATCGTAATATGTTAACGGCAGTAAGGTTAAAACGTGAAGGTGTTATTGCTGGTGTTCCAGATTTATTTCTTTCAATTCCAAGAAATGAATTTCATGGAATGTATATTGAAATGAAACATGGAAAAAATAAACTGACAGAACATCAAGAAAAGTTTTTTCAGTTTGCAATCAAGCACAATTACAAATGTCAAGTAGTAACATCACTTGACCAGTTCATACGAGAAATTACATATTACATAAATTCAAATCAATGAATAAAATAAAAGTTTTGAATCTTTATGCTTGTTTAGGTGGGAATAGATTACTATGGGAAAATTGCGAAGTTACAGCGGTTGAACTTGACCCTGAATTAGCAAGATTATATCAAGAACGATTCACATACGATAAAGTAATCATAGCAGATGCGCATGAATATTTATTAAAACACTATAAAGAGTTTGATTTCATATGGTCATCCCCTCCTTGCCCAAGCCATTCAAGAGCAAGATATTGGAATAGTTCAAATTATGATACTACAACTGAAGCAATTTACCCTGATATGAAATTGTATGAAGAAATATTGTTTTTACAGCATTATTACAGAACAGGTAAATATGTAGTTGAAAATGTGATACCATACTATGAACCATTGATACCAGCAAAAAAAAGAGGTAGGCATTTATATTGGACTAACTTCAATTTACCAAGCGATTTAGGAGATAGAAGAGTACAAATATCAGCAGGAACAGACGAACTAAAAAGACTTTGTGAATTTCATAAGATAGATATTTCAACTTATAAAGGAGAACAAAGTATGATTAAAGTTGCTCGTAATTTAGTGGACTTTGAAGCAGGGAAAACAATTTATAATACAGCAATTAATATTATCAATAATAAAACAATTCAAAAAGACTTATTCCAACAATGAAACTAAAACATGAGTTCGAACCAATTATTGATTGGGCAATCGAAAAAGGAATTACAAAAAAAGCAACACCAGAAACGCAGTTCATTAAATTGCAAGAAGAAGTTGGTGAATTAGCAATTGGCATTCTGAAAAAAAACAAAGATGAGATTCAAGATGCTATTGGTGATTGTGTTGTAGTGTTGACCATTCTTGCACACATGAATGAAATGACAATTGAAAATTGTATTAATAGTGCATACGAAGAAATCAAAAACAGAAAAGGTAAAATGATAAATGGAACATTTGTAAAAGAATCATAATGGAAAATAAACAGACCATGAATACTAAGAGAAAAGAAAAGATTAAGCAAGAAGCAAAAAGAAGATTAAACGAATGGTTGAAAAACTCAACATTTGACGAGATGTCTGTAGGTGGCAGTTTTATGAGATTTGATATGTCTATTGGGTTAGCTGGATATCCATTTGA
>TARA_R110000868_G_scaffold408928_1_pt1 | contig 10996 bp, 8 predicted proteins | sample TARA_R110000868 | Tara Oceans TARA_R110000868 (sample SAMEA4397489) | marine metagenome | biome: Polar Biome; feature: [SRF] surface water layer (ENVO:00010504); material: water (ENVO:00002006), including particulate matter (ENVO:01000060) such as... | depth 5 m | reverse complement strand
CTGCAATAGTACCGATGTTAACTCCAGCAACTAACTTCACACTTACTTTTCCTTCGGGATGGATTTGCTTCAAGTCGTTAATCAACTGCTTCAAATCTTCAATACTATAAATATCATGAAGTGGTGGAGGAGAGATAAGGTCAAATCCGGGATTTGCAAAACGCGCCTTAGCAATGTCGGCATCTACTTTTAATCCCATTAATTGTCCGCCTTCACCAGGTTTTGCACCTTGACAGACTTTAATCTGGATTTCTTCTCCAGAGACTAAGTATTCGGCAGTAACTCCAAATCTACCTGAGGCAATTTGCTTAATGGTTGCGCCGATACCTTCTTTAAAATAATAAGGATTTTCACCACCTTCACCGCTGTTACATCGGCCACCAATTTCTCGCATAGCAAGGAAGATATCTCTCTGAGATTCTGCGCTAATTGCACCGAACGACATTGCACCAGAACCAAAGGTCTTAAGTATGTGGTCAACAGGCTTAACATCTTTCAAAGTTACTGGAGAATCCGACTTTTTTACGTTGAACAAATGGCGTAATGCAACGGGTTCATCTTCTAATCCAAGCTTAAGATATTCATCAAAAAGCTCCATATCAGTTAAATCGAGACCCTCTTTCTGAACCAAGTCATGAATAACCTTTGTGCGAGAGCTCGTCATGGAATGCTTCTCGCCAGTAGCACCACGTGCATGTTCTTTATACTGAAAGCTTTTGATAGGTTTGAACTCGGCTAGATTCTCAGTATTAAGATATTCAGTTCTTTTAAGAACCATTTCAGCAATTTGTTCAATTTCTAACCCACCAATAGGACTTTGAATGCCAGGGAAATATTCATCAATAACACCTTGTCCAAGACCAAGTGCAGAATAAAGTTTTGCACTTTGGTAACTGCGAACTACAGAGATACCAGACTTTGCCATAATTTTAAGCAATCCGCTATCTAATGCTTTCAAGTAGTTTTTCTCTTTAGTATCTGCATCAAGATTTTTAAGGACACGATTCTCGTCATTCCGTGCAATATCTAGTGCTAGGTAAGGGCAAACTGCTTGTGCTCCAAACCCAATTAAAGCAGAAGCGTGATGTGTGCTTTTTACTTCACCGGTATCAACAACAACCGCAGCATTCAGCTTTAACCCTTCATCATTTAAAGAGTTCACAACTCTACGGAGTGTTAATAAACTAGGTAGCGGAATTTGATCGATGTTTGCAGTTCTGTCACTTAGTATTAATATCGTATGCCCTGCTTTAACAGCATTAATAGCTTCTTCACCAATTTGCTTTAGCCTTGCTTTGAAGCCTACAACACCGTGAGTTCGCTTAAAAGTAGTGTCAATCACATAGGGTATTACACGATCCAACTCCGTACGATTTTCTATGCACGAGTACACAAATTCCATTTGAGAAAGACTCAAAAATGGACTTTTTAGCTCATAGGCGGGAGCTGGGGGGATCAGTTCCTTTGGTTCAAAAATATTTGGTTTTTTACCAAGGTATACGGTTAGGTCTGTAACTATTTTCTCCCGAATGTAATCGAGGGGAGGGTTGGTAACTTGCGAAAAGTTTTGAAAGAAGAAATCAAAAAATGGACGAGGTTCAGTCGATAAAACAGCGAGTCTAGCTGTATCACCCATAGAACCAATTGGCTCTTTCCCTGATTCCGCCATAGGGTAAATTATTTTAGAAAGCTCTTCATCTGTATAAGAGAAAAATGGTTCTTTACTTTCAAAACGCTCAGTAATATCACCAACTTTTTCGGGGATTAATTCCACACGAGCATCAAAAGGAGCGTCGTAGTTTTCTCTAGAATGACTTGGATCTCTAAAAAGCACGTTCCCACTAGCAAGATCTACCGTTACGCCACGTCCGGCGTATAAAGTACCTTTAGCTTCTACCGTAGATTCATCTACCTCAAAAGTTCCTGCTTCTGAAGAAAGATAAAAGTGATCATTAGTTCTTGCCCATCGACAAGGTCTAAATCCATTACGATCTAATCGAGCTCCAATAGTATATCCATTAGCATAAGTGATAAGTGCAGGACCATCCCAAGGCTCCATTGCACGACTCCAAAACTTATAGAACTTATTACCTTGGGAAGCGGGAGGCATACAAATAGCTAGAATATCCTCTACATTTGGGATACTACTTCTATAACGAAGCGCTTCAACCATTTCATTCAAACTACCTGAGTCACTAATTTTCTCACGAGTTAGAATTTCATTCTTTTCAGCACCGATCATTTTTTCACGGGATTTTGCCCATGAACGATTTCCTGCAATGGTATTAATCTCACCGTTATGCCCGATCAAACGGAATGGTTGTGCTTTATCCCAAGAAGTAGTTGTATTAGTACTAAACCTACGATGAAATAAACAAAACCGAGTAGTATAATTAGGATTCTTTAAATCCAGATAAAATTCTTCTAGTGCATAAGATTGCGTGAGCGCCTTATATACAATAGTCTTAGCAGAAAGAGAGGTAAAGAATAAGCTATCTTCTAAATTATTCTTAAAAAGCTTCGATTTAGTAAGCTGTTTTGCAGTATATAATCTCTTATCAAAAGAGAGCATAGTTTTAGCGCGGTAAGGTCTTTCAATAACCGCATGCATGATTACAGGAACACTTTCAGCTGCGCTTTCGCCAAGCCCTGCACTATTAACTGGAACATCACGGTATTCCATAATATCCAATCCAAATAAAGCAAAAGTACTTTCGAAAATCTTTAATGCCTTTAATTGCTTCGATCTATCCTTCGATAGAAAAAGAGTTGCTACTGCAACCGTGTCTTTTTCGTAACCTAATAGCTCAAAAGGGATATCTGTCATTATACCGGCTCCATCGCCAGTTAAACCATCCGCAGCACAAGCACCACGATGTTCTACACAGCGAAGTGCGTGTAAGCCTTGAAGTAAGTGTTTGTTACTATATTCTTGATGTCTACTTACAATAAAACCGACACCACAAGCGGACTTCTCCGCGCCTGAATACCTAAATTTTTTCTGATGATCCTTCATTATACTGATTACTTTTTCTAGAGAGGGAACCTGTAAATAGCATAAAAATTTAGTGTTTGTCAAACTTTTGCCCGAACTAAAAAACTAAGTTATGACTAAATAAATAAGGTTTTTTGGTGATTCAAACTATTTCAATGGTCTGAGTCTTAAAGAGTAATCAAGAAACTGAATTTGGAAAAGCGCTTTCCAGCTATAATCCTAAACTTTAATTATTTAGTTAATAATATAAAAATACTTAAATAATTAAAATTTTATAAAGTGACTTTGAAAGCGCTATTATTTTAAGAAAAGAGGATTATTGACGAACTGGAATTCCATTCTCAGCCATTTTTGACTTTAAATCTGAAATTTCAATTTCTTTAAAGTGGAAAATACTAGCTGCAAGAACAGCGTCTGAGTTTGCAATTTTAACAGCATCAATACAATGTTGAATAGTGCCAGCTCCACCACTTGCAATAACGGGGATATGAACAGACTCATTTACTTTTTTAAGAAGTTCTAAATCAAAACCTGCTTTTGTGCCATCACGATCCATACTTGTTAGCAAGATTTCTCCGGCTCCGCGTTGTTCTACTTCTATCATCCATTCCAAAGCATCAAGACCAGTGTCTTCGGTTCCTCCTTTCACAAAAACATTCCAAGAACCGTTGGTTTTCTTTGCATCCACTGCAGCGACAATCGCTTGAGCTCCGAAAGCGTCTGAAGCTTGGTTTATAAGATCAGGGTTTTTAACGATACTGCTATTTAGCGAAACTTTATCAGCGCCAGCTTTTAATAACTCTTCAATTTCATCAACTGTTTTAATCCCTCCACCAACCGTAAAAGGAATATTGATATGTTTGGCAATTCGGGTAACTAATTCTACCAAAGTTTTCCTTTTTTCAAGTGTAGCTGTGATATCCAAAAAAACCAATTCATCAGCGCCTTCTTCAGAATAGCGCTGGGCTAATTCAACGGGATCGCCGGCATCACGAAGTTCGAGAAAGTTCACACCTTTTACTGTTCGTCCATTTTTTATATCGAGACAAGGAATGATTCTTTTTGTGAGCATAGTTTAGGACAAATAGATTATTGTAGTATTAGCGACACAAAGTTAACACTTCTTTTACATTGTTTTGAAGAAAGGATAGTATTCTTGAGGAAATAACAGAAATTATGACATTTGAAATTACATCGCTGAAAGGTTCTGGGAAAGATATTATTCGTAGAGTCATGAAATCGGAGACTTCGCAATTACTGATTCCACCTAAACTAACAGACAAAGCATTAAAAATAGACAAACCTCCATCGGATGGGAAATATATAGGACTTTTCTCTAGCGGTACCACAAGTCAACCCATTTGTATATGGAATAAGTTTGAACGCCTTCAAAAAAACGCTAAGTATTCTGCAACCGCTTTTGAAGTTAAACCCCGACATCTATTATTGATGATGGCGTTGCCTTGGCACGTGGCGGGTTTTTCGTGGATGTTGATGGCCGAGTATTTAGAGTGTGAGTATTTTTTTATTACTACTCAAAAAGGAGAGCATGATTTATGGATTCGAACTGTGAAAGATATTGAGCCGGATTACTTATTTACCGTTCCTGCAGTATTACGGGCATTGTATAATGAGGAATGGTTTGTTTCGAACATAGTATTTGGTGGTTATCCAATTACATTCGAAGAATATTCAACACTAGCACCGTATTGTAGGTTGATGTATCAAGGTTATGGTCAAACCGAAGCAGGGGGTTTGATCTCATCTTATAAAAGAAGAAGCACACAAATTCCTACAAAATTGGAAAATTTCTGTCAGGGAAAACCAATTCAAGGGGTAGAATTAAGCTGTAATGGCACGAAAGAAAATCCTCAGGATATATTTATAAAATCATCAACTGCATTTACACAGGAACTCTATAACTCTGGGGATATGGGATTCAAAGACCGTAATGGAAATATATTTGTGATGGGCAGATCGGTTGATTCAGAATCATCAAGACAAGCTGATAAAAAAGAGTTACTGGGTGATTAAACTTTTCTAAATATTTCCCAACAAAAAAGCTTTCAAATAGATGCTAAAGGTCTTAACTTTGCAGCCTTTGTTACGCCGCGGTGTAACAAGCTCGGGCCCGTAGCTCAGTTGGTTAGAGCAGTCGACTCATAATCGATTGGTCGTAGGTTCAAGTCCTACCGGGCCCACTTGAAATAACATACTCTAAAACCTGTTTAAAACGCCTTTAAACAGGTTTTTTTATGTCTTTCAGTTAAAATCTGCAATTATTGAATAATGAAAGAATTTCACTTTTAGCTACAAATTGCGTAAATAGGTGGTACAAAAAGTGGTACATTTATTGGCAAGTGAATCACTTTCATTATCTATTAACTCTCACATTTAGAACAATGTCTAGTCTTAGGAAAAGGGGAGAATCATATTATATCAGATTCTCTCGAACAATTGACGGAAAGAAAAAGACAAAAGCACTAAGCCTGGGTACTGGAGTTAAAAGAGCTGCAGAGAAGCTACTCATTGATTATGAAGATAAATTCGAAAGAGGAGAGATAGATCCTTTTAATGGATGGACTCCAAAATTAGAAGCAGAGAGAAAGAGACAACAACTAACAGGGAAGTATATTTCCTTAGAAAAAGCTGCTGAAAAGTTTATAAATGAAAGAAGTCAGGCTAACCAAAGAACAAAAGATAATTATCGAAAGCATCTCGAGATGTTGATGGATGCTTTAGGAAGAACAATGCCGGTGACCCAAATCTTAGAAAGTGATATTCGAAGTCTTTGTTTTCGATCTGACCTTGCACCAGCAACTCAAGCCAGTTATTTAAGGCACTTTAAAGTCTTTTTTAAATGGTTATATGAACATGAAATTTTAACTATTGATTTAACCAAGAAAATAAAATCTCCACGTATTCCTCAAAAAATCACTCAAAAAACACTTTCCAGAAATGAACTTGATATGATTTTTAAATCATTTGATGAATATTGTAAAGATGTAATTGAAAAAGGATATGTAACCAAGCCAGAACAACAAAGATTGTGGTTTAAGCCTATGATAAATACAATATACTATTGTGGACTAAGAGCAAAAGAAGCAGTAAATCTTACCTGGAAGGATGTAAGTATAAATCCTAAACCTAAAGATGGTGACTTTGGAATTATTCGAGTTTCGAATACTGATACAAATACTAGTAAATCAGGAAAAGAAAGAATAATACCAATAAGGAAGCCATTATACCCATTGATTTTAAAGTGGTTTAATAATCAGGGAAAACCAAGTGATGGCTATGTATTTCCAAGTGCAACAGGATTTGACAAATGGCATAAAATGGATACACTGGCTCTTTCTAAGTCGTTTAAAAAGTTCGTGAAACTTGCAAAAGAAGTACCTAATACTGTTACGCTGCATGGATTACGGCATTCCTGCGCTACTGATCTATTAGCCAAGGGTGTACCGGCAGTTATTGTTCAGAAAATTCTTGGTCATGCTTCCATAAATACTACTATGATCTATGAGCATTTAGACTCAACCAATATAAATAATGCAATAAGAGGGATTGATGAATAAAACTGATAGGAAAAAACTTGTACTTGATGTTTTATACACAAGTAAAGGAATTAATCGAATGATTGGTTTTGAACCTCCTCTAAAAGAAGCTGCTTTATTTATTATTAAAAATGAAGATATGATTTGGGAAGCTAGGAGAGTTACTAGGAAACAATATTCAGGTATTAATGAAGACCAATTAATAAGCGATAAATTCCAAAAGAAAAAAGAAGCAATCGATAGTTTAATAAAATCATTAAAAAGTGATTTACTCTCCTCTATTCCAGATTTTCAGGAAGATGATTCTGAATATACTGTTTCCTTAATTGAGTTAGATGAAGAGGGAATTGAACCCATTTTAAATACTCTTTATAGTCAATACAAAGTTGTACAAGGTAGTTCAATTTCAATTCGCTCGATGAACAATCAATACGTCAAAAAATTGGGCAATCTTTTAAAAAAATTAGGAAGAGCGTTAATAAAAAAAGAAGTGATTGACGAAGTTGAAAGAGAGGTCTTGTTAAATGGCATATATAATATATTTTTAGAATTCACGAGTGTTCCTGATGCATGTAATTATTATGAGAATAAAAATAAAGATGACTTTGATATCCAGCTATTAAAAGTATTCATAAGAGAGAAAGTTATTATATACGACAATGACGAAATACAAGAGAATTGGAGTGTAATAAATAAAAGGATTAATTCTTGGGATGATCATGAAAATAAAAAATACTCCCGAAAATAATTATACGCTCAAGGTAAAATTTTAGTCTGGGAGTCATCTGTCGTTACTAGGCAAATATCTGTCTAAAAATCAAAATATCTGTCATACATAGTAGATTATCTGTAATATAGATACAGAAATATATTTTATAATCATTTGATTATATTTCACTTATTAGGTTAAAATTAGTGAATCAAAACCACTAATTAATCCATTTAACAATGAGTGAACATACCTTAGTTAGAATTGAACAGAAGATCGATCTACTCCTCAATTCCAATGCCCATCGAATAAATACAAAGAAGTACATTTCTGCCAAAGAAGTCCAGGATCTTACTGGTTTAGATCATCGCACAATTCTAAATCGCTCTAACTTGGATAACTTTAATCCAAGATTTATACCATCCATTCAATTTGGTGGAAGTCGAAGAAAATATTTTGAGAGAATAGTTATCGAACGAATTTTCAGGTTGAGGTGAAATTATGAAGATTGATATGGTTAAAACATTTTATGAAAGAACGTTAGAAGTTCTGGTATTTAATCTGCCTCTTATTGGTCACTCAGAATTAAAATTACTATTAGTTATAAATAGAATAACTCTAAGTGAAAACTTTGGATCAGTAGCTTTAAGAATAGAAGACTTTATAAAAATTACTGGGATGTCCAGGAAAACAGTAATAGATGGTATGAAGAGACTTAAAGACTTGAGTCTGATATATGTTGATAAAAAAGATAAGCCTTATAAGTATTCAATCAACAGACATGAAGTTTTAAAAATTTCACAAATCGAATCACAAAGCTATAAAGAGTACAATAGAATAGTTTCTGATACTTCCTTAGTGGAAGAAGTAAACTTTAATCGTTCAGAACTTCCACCATTAGGGTTAAAGCTTACCAAATTATGGAATCAATACATGTCTTTATATCTGGATTTCAATGTTGAGCTACACAAAAAGTGTATTCAGAGTACTATAAATAAACATTCCAACACTTTGATCGGTATTGAAAACTATATATGTGATAATGTAGATTTATTATATAGTAATAACGATTTGTATGAAGTATTTGGGATAAAGGAAGAATAATATGAGTTTAAACTCATTTGAAGTCCCATTTACAAGAATGCCGAATATTATTATCGATAAATATTTACCAGACCTTCAAGGAAGTGAATATCAGGTTTTAACTGTTATAATTAGAAAGACCATAGGTTTTAACAAAGAAAGAGACAAAATCGCGCTTAGTACCTTAGAAAAAATGAGTGGTCAGGCAAGGTCGACAGTAGTACAGGCGGTGAAAGAGCTTCTTCAGAAACAGCTAATCACCAAAGACTCTAGTACAATACCGACGACCTATTCGATTAATCAAGAGGTATTAACCCGAGATACTCCGAATCCTAAGGAGGTAGTTCGAATTTCGAACCATAGTACGATAATACAACCACCAGTAGCAGTATTATCAAACCAACAACTAGTTCGAAATTCGAACACTCAAAAGAATACTTTTAAACAAAAGAAAGAAACTACTACTAGTAGTGATTTAAATGAAAATGTTTTAAAAGTAATTGAAGAATGGAATTTGAGGTTTAAGCAACAAGTTGGTTTAAATGATTTGAAAATGATAGGGCATATTAAAAACGCATTGAATCAATTTTCAGTAAGACAGTTAATTTCTGCAATGGAAAGGCGAAGTATTGATGAGTACTATATCCTAAGTATGTCTCATTTGAAGCACTTCCCAAAATGTTTTTTTCCTTATTTAGATACTATTGAAAATGATCTGAATAGAAAACCAAAAGGGATTCTTACTTATGATGAAATGATTAATAAAGTAACTTCAAGCCAAGGTTTAACTACTGAAAATTTTTCAATGGTTAAAGATGTATTAGACGATTCAGGTAAACCAATGTGGAAGTTGAATTCATAATATTATTTGGTCGTATTATTAAATTTCAATTTTGTATAATCCCTAATAAAAATAACTGAATACGGAATAATACAGATGGCAAAAAAGACCTCTAAGAAGAATGAGAAATCCATGGAAGAGCAGCTACTCGTTAGTTAAATAAAAGCCCTATAACGACCCTGCGTATAAGCGGCGAATCGAGTTGTTAAAATTTAAGTTCCGAATCCCTAAAGAATGCTATTAAGAAAATTGAATAATTGTTGCACTTCAAACTTGAACCTAGACAACCGATTAACTTTCCCAAGCTCCCCACCAAACGTATTCAATTTCATCTTCGTCGTCAAAGAAAATAACTGCATATGTATCATTTTGTGCATCAAAAACTATCTGGTCGGGATAGTTTCTAAGTGAATCCCAATCGGCAATTATATTTGGTGCCGGAGCTGGTAAATGTACGCTAATAGTTTTTCCAGTTGGCATTTCAAAAAGTGCTGGACTCCACGCTTCATCATCCGAAGGTAAATTCTTTAAAATTGTGGAGGTAATTTTATTTAAATGATTACTATGACGATTTTTCCATTTTGCAACTTCTTCCACAGTCTGATTAGAGTAGCCAACCAGCAAATTGTTTTCTTCCGAATATCTTCCATGTGAAGGAGATAACTTGGTAATTAGAGAATCAAATGGTTCTTCAAAAACTTTGCACGCCCAAACATGATCTAAAGTTGAAGAAATATAATCACTTGAACCCGGTCCTCTTAATGGGGATGTAGCAATACGATAAGTTCTGATGTTTTCTCTTAAAGTGTCAGTACGGAGTTCTGTACAACCATTTAAGGGGAAACCCCAGTTAATTCTATATGATTGAATATATTCTAAAGTTTTCTCAAACCTAATCTGTAATCTTTCTTGACTTATAAAACTTGTATCTGCCTGAATCCATTCACCTTTTAAAGATTGAAGTCTTTCTTCTGGAGAATCAGCACAAGAAAACAAAAAGACTAATATGCAGATGAATGCTGAATTTCTCATAGGTTGTATAACGACCCCGCGTTTAAGCGGCGAGTCTAGAGTTTAAAATTAAAGACCCGAACCGTGTTCGAGTCCGTTTGAAACGCTTGTTAGCCGTGCATTACAAGTTTTCAATTTCTGTGATGACATCTTTAATAAATGGTGATTCATTCAGTTTATCATCTTTTAGTTTGGAATGTCTTCCCCAAAATTTTTCAATCGGATCATTTTCTGAATCTGGATATGTATTATTTAAATAGCCCCAAGCCAAATGAAAAATTAAATCATCTCGAAATTCTTTCCTTTGTTGTTCAGCTAATTGAATAACTGATTCAGGGTAGACTCTAAATATTTCTTCAAAATCACTACTTCTCGCCTCACCGGCTGAATTTTGAGTCATTCTCAAATACTCAATGTAGTAAGAAACTAAAGAATCGGATGAAAAGTTGATGACGATATTTTTTAGGAATCCTGATTCAATATCTGTGAATAAACCACAGTGAAATTCTGAATCATCTATTGTGTATTCTTCAGCATGTTGAAAAGCTAATTTAGCTTCATCAAGTGACAAGCTGTCTTTTTCTGATAATTCAAAAAGACTTACAAGGCTTTCTCGACATGGGCTTTCAGCTTTTTGAAGAAATTCTAAATCCTGTCCAAACAAAAGACTTGGGATCAAAAAAACAGCAAAGAAAAGTGCCTGTTTCATAGTGTTGGATTTAGTACGGCTAACGACCCCGCGTTTAATGGGCGCGGAGTTTTTGTTTTCTTTGAAGTAACTGATTTATTTTATTGCACAC
>TARA_R110000868_G_scaffold20682_3_pt1 | contig 11000 bp, 9 predicted proteins | sample TARA_R110000868 | Tara Oceans TARA_R110000868 (sample SAMEA4397489) | marine metagenome | biome: Polar Biome; feature: [SRF] surface water layer (ENVO:00010504); material: water (ENVO:00002006), including particulate matter (ENVO:01000060) such as... | depth 5 m | reverse complement strand
ACGTAAAGTAAAGGGTGTTGAAATTTCTGTATCTGCTTTTTTTAACGGATCACAATTTCTGACCCCAATAAATATCACTTTTGAGCATAAAAAACTATTTCCAAAAGAGCTGGGAGTTTCTACAGGTGAAATGGGCAGTAGTATGTTTTGGGTGAAAGATTCCCCAATTTTTGATAGAACTTTAAAGAAATTTGAGCCCATATTAGCAAAGAATAAGTTTTACGGGCATATAGATATCAACTGTATCGTAAATGGTAATGGTATTTATCCTTTAGAATTTACATCACGATTTGGTTTTCCTCAAATTTTTATTCAAAGAGCTGGGATTACCGAGCCTATAGGAGAGCTATTATATAAAGTGGCTTCAGGTCGTAATTTTGCTATCAACGTTAAAAAGGGATTTCAAGTAGGGGCATTTGTAGTAGTGCCACCTTTTCCATACGATGATAAAAAAACATTTGAACTATTCTCTAAAGACGCGGTTGTAATTCTGAAAAAAGATAGTTTAGAAGGCATACACCCCATGCATTTAAAAAATGTAAATGATCAATGGTTAATTACGGGTAATACTGGGATAGCACTTTTAGTAACAGGCACTGGATTAACTATGAAAGATGCTCAAAAGATGATGTACAACCGTATTAATAATGTAATCATTAACAACTGCTATTATCGTACAGATATAGGAGACCGTTGGTTCGAGGATTCTGATAAGCTATGGTCTTGGGGACTTTTATAAATTAGTATTATGGCAGTAACCTTTGAGAAACATACCGATAATCCGTTAGCCTTTTTTAAAATACTTCCCCTAGACTGGACAGAAGCTTTAAATCTGGTTTGGGAAAATGCAAAAAGTTCTTCGGAAATCTATGTGATTAAGGAGGATGGCGATATTATTGCCGGAGGGATTTTATTTAAACAGTACACCCAAGATATGGCATTGTTTAAAAAAGAAGCAGAGGAGTTTTTAGCAGAGCATAGTTTTTATATCGGGTATTTATGGGTGAATGAAACCCATAGAGGTAGAGATTTGGGCACCCTATGGTTAGATTCAGTTAAAAGTAGCTATCCAAAAGCAAAGTTATGGTTGACTATTGAGGAAGAAAATCTTAAAAAATTTTATTATAAAAATGATTTTCAAGTAGTTAAAGAAATGGAAAATGGAGATGTAAAGGAGTGGTTATTGGTATATTAGAGACAATAATCCAGTAAAATACTGATGCTGTTATTGGGCGATTATAAGAAAATACCTACTTTTGCATAAAAAATTGTTCACTGACCATGAGTATTGATACCATATGCCTAATTGATGATGATCCTATTTTTGTTTTCGGTACCAAAGTAATTTTAAACAATAACAGTTTATTTTGTTCCTCTATTTTGGTTTTTGAAAATGGACGAGAAGCTTTAGATAGTTTAACGGCACTTTTGAAATCTGAAAATAAAATTCCGGAAGTAATTTTTCTAGATTTGAATATGCCTATAATGGATGGTTGGGAATTTTTAGACGAATTGTGTAAAATCCCAGATATCAACCTTAAAACAAAAGTATATATTTTAAGTTCCTCTATTTCTTCTAGAGATATTGCAAAATCTCAGGAATATGAAATAGTAAAGGATTTTATAAGTAAACCTCTTACCGAAGAAAGATTTAGCGCTTTACTTGAGGAAATAAAAATTCAGGATTCTTACGATTTTCTTTAAGAATATATTTAATAAAATTAGCAGAGCTATATACTAAAAAACACTAAAAATCATAATTTTATGATTTTTTTAATGACGTTTTTATGTTGTAAATAATTCATATTTAGTTAGTTATGTAGTGTGTTTGTTAAATTGGTAAAATTGAAGACTGTATTTTATTATATTAGTAAACTTTATCATAAATACGCATTTGAACGAAAAATTACTGCGAATTATGGAGTAAGCCTTACTTTCTAATATTTTTGGTAGTACTTTTGATAGTGAAAAGAAAATTACATTTCGCAAAGGATGCAGGGTTTATAGATGAATGATTGCGGTATTGTTTTTAAATTACTACTAACCTAAATTGCTATGAATTACCTACAAGACTTGTTTTCCAATCTTTATATATTGGGTTTTTTTGCAATTAGTATTCCATTACTGATTTCCTTAAGGATGTTTTTAATCATTATCTATTCTGTCCGACTTAAAAATCTGATGGACGACCCAGTGGATCGTAGTGTGCATGAAAGAAAAACACCAACAATGGGAGGTGTTGGTATATTTATTACTTTCTCTATTGCGTTATTGGTATGGGGAATGGTTGCGCCATTATTAAAAGAAGACCTTATTAGACTTTTATCTATTATTGTTGCTTGTATAATGTTGCTTTTTCTTGGGATAAAGGATGATCTTATTGGTTTTTCGCCAATAAAAAAACTTATTGTTCAAGCGTGTGCGGCATTTATTGTTGTAGGTATTACAGATTTGCGAATCACAAATTTGGATGGTTTATTTGGTGTCTTTGAAATTCCATATGCTATTTCGGTAGCTTTAACTATTTTTATATTTACTTTTCTAATTAATTCATATAATTTAATTGATGGTATAGATGGTTTAGCTGGCTCCATTGCCTTAATCTCATGTATATCCTTTGGGGCGGTTTTTTGTTTAAATCAGAACCATTTGTTAATATTAGTAACACTTACTTTAATAGGAAGTTTATTAGGTTTTCTAAGATTTAATATGTCAAAGAAACATAGAATCTTTATGGGAGATTCCGGTACTATGTTTATAGGGTTTCTATTGCCGTATTTTGCATTTTCATTTTTAATGGTCAATGGTCAAGAAAATCATGTTGCTGTACTCTCCAACGGAATTATTTTTGCTTTGGCGGTATTATCATTTCCAATATTAGATACGTTACGAGTTTTTATAATCAGAATAAGCAATGGGAAAAGTCCTTTCATGGCCGATAAAAATCATATTCACCATAGACTATTAAGCTTGGGCTTGGGGCATAGACAAGCTTCTTTTTGGATTGCAGTTACCAATTGCTTTGTAATCGTAATTGCATTATCCATAAGTGCATTAAACATAAATCTTCAGTTTTTAATAATTACCTTTCTTATTCCGCTTGTTTATCTTATTCCTTTTATAGTAGTTCGTGAAGAGGGTAAGATAAAAATTGCAAAGCTTAAGGAGAGCAAATAAGTTTTATAAGAGTAATTAGTACATAATTTATAGAAATTTTTAAGATTATACTTTCAATACAATTTTTAGATTAAAAAACAGTTAAACCATTATATAAAGTTAAAACACAGATTATTTTGAAAAATAAAGTAGCATTTATTACCGGCGTAACAGGTCAAGATGGCGCTTATTTAAGCGAATTATTATTAAAAAAGGGCTATACCGTTCATGGGTTAAAACGTCGTTCATCGCTTTTTAATACAGATCGTATTGACCATTTGTATCAAGATCCACATATTGAAAATAGAAATTTTGTTCTACACTATGGTGACATGACGGATAGTACTAATCTAATTCGTTTGATACAAGAAATACAGCCAGATGAAATATATAACCTAGCCGCTATGAGTCACGTTCAGGTATCTTTTGAAGTTCCTGAATATACGGCAAATGCAGATGGTATTGGTACATTACGTATTTTAGATGCGGTACGTTTACTAGGCCTAGAAAAGAAAACACGTATTTATCAAGCTTCTACCTCAGAGTTGTATGGTAGAGTACAAGAAGTTCCGCAATCAGAAACAACACCATTTTACCCACGTAGTCCTTATGCTGTAGCTAAAATGTATGCGTATTGGATTACTGTAAATTATCGTGAAGCTTATGGGATGTATGCGTGTAATGGTATTTTATTTAATCATGAATCACCTATTCGTGGTGAAACTTTTGTAACCCGTAAAATTACAAGAGCGGTTTCTAGAATTGCACTTGGGTTACAGGATAAATTTTATTTAGGTAATTTAGATGCGCGTCGAGATTGGGGTCATGCTAAAGACTATGTAAAGATGATGTGGATGATTCTTCAAGCCGAAGAAGCAGAAGATTGGGTAATTGCCACTGGAAAAACAACTCCAGTACGAGATTTTGTGCGTATGGCTTTTAGTGAAGTTGGCGTAGAATTAGAGTTTAAAGGCGAAGGTGTTGATGAAAAAGCATTTGTAAAAAAATGTAACAATCTAGAGTATCAACTAGAAATAGGAAAAGAAGTATTGTCAGTAGACCCTAAATATTTTAGACCTACAGAGGTAGATTTACTAATTGGAGATCCTACTAAGGCAAAAACAAAATTAGGTTGGGAAGCTACTTATGAATTAGCTGATTTAGTGAAAGATATGATGAAAGGTGATATACAGGTAATGAAAAAAGATCAGCATATTAAAGATGGTGGTTTTCAAACCTATAATTATTTCGAATAAAAATAACACAATTATTTTCTATCGAAAATCACACGAACTGACAAGTATAAGTAGCGTACCAACAAAATGTCACTTCGAGTGAATTATTTTGGAGCAATAGCGGAAGAATTAGTTGTATCGAGAAGCATTGTGTAAAACAAGGGTTCTCGATATACTATTTTTATACTAAGTAAGTAAAAAACATAACCATAAAAAATGCACAAAAATTCAAAAATATACATCGCAGGCCATAGAGGTATGGTAGGCTCCGCTGTTTGGAGAGCTTTAGAAAAAGAGGGGTATACCAATTTAATTGGTAAAACCAGTAAGGAGCTAGATCTACGAAATCAAAAAGCAGTAAATGATTTTATTGCAACCGAAAAATTTGATGCTATTATTGATGCCGCTGCAAAAGTGGGGGGTATTTTGGCTAATAATGATTTTCCATATCAGTTTTTAATGGAAAACATGCAAATTCAGAACAACCTAATCCAAGCAGCCCACGAAAACAATATTCAAAAATTTGTTTTTCTAGGAAGTTCCTGTATTTATCCAAAATTGGCTCCGCAACCTTTAAAAGAAGAATATTTGTTAACGGCGCCATTAGAGCCAACTAACGAATGGTATGCGATTGCTAAAATATCAGGCGTAAAATTATGCCAGGCGATTCGCAAACAATTCGGAAAAGATTTTGTGAGCTTAATGCCGACCAATTTATACGGTCCATATGATAATTTCGATTTAAAAACATCGCATGTGTTGCCGGCAATGCTACGTAAGTTTCACGAAGCAAAAGAGAATGGAAATACACCCGTTACCTTATGGGGTAGTGGTACGCCAATGCGCGAATTTTTACATGTAGATGATATGGCTCAGGCGGTAGTTTTTGCAGTAAAAAATATATTACCAGATTATTTGTATAACGTGGGTACAGGCACAGATGTGACCATTAAAGAGTTGGCAGAAACCATTCAAAAAACGGTAGGCCATACAGGTGAAATTATTTGGGATAGTTCTAAACCAGATGGTACCCCTAGAAAGTTAATGGATAGCGCAAAAATGAATGCATTGGGTTGGCAGGCCAAGTATTCTTTACAAGAGGGGATTGATGACACGTACCAATGGTTTTTAAACCATCAAAACGATTTTAAGCAGGTGAAATTGAGTTCATAGAATTCAAATAATATGGAAGAAAATACAACTTCTACTAAAAAAGTAGCCACTAATACGGCTATTTTATACGGTAGAATGCTACTTACTGTTTTTATATCCCTTTATTCAACTCGACTAGTTTTAGGTGCTCTTGGAGCTGATGATTTTGGTGTTTTTGCTGTTGTTGCATCCACTATTGCTATGTTTGGCTTTTTAAATGGAGCCATGGCAAGCGCTACACAACGTTTTATGTCATATAGTTTAGGGGTGAATAATTTACAAAATCAAAAAGAAACGTTTAATGTTAGTGTTGTATTGCATCTTGCAATAGGGGTTGTAGTAGTACTTATTCTTGAAATCATTAGTTTAATTCTTTTTGATTTTGTTTTAAACTTACCTCCAGGTAGTGTTGAAGTAGCCAAAAAGATTTTTCAATTTATGATTTTAGGCACTTTTTTTATGATAATATCTGTGCCATATAGCGCTGTTATTATGGCGCATGAAAATATGCTATTTGTTGCGTTATTGGGTATTCTAGAATCAATTTTAAAGTTTTTAATAGCTTGTACTGTGGTATATGTAAGTGAAAATAAATTGTTTTATTACGGACTATTAATGTCCATACTATCTTTGATAACATTGGTAGTTCATGTTATTTATTGCCATAGCAAGTATGATGAAGTAGTTTTTAAGATAAAAGAATATTTCAATTTTATAAAGTTTAAAGAAATGACCACTTTCTCAGGATGGTCTTTTTTAGGCATCGCAAGTACTATGATTACAAGTCAGGGACAAGGATTAATGTTAAATGTTTTTTTCGGTACAACTGTTAATGCCGCACATGGTATTGCAGATCAAATTAAAGGGCAATTAACAGTTTTAGCCAATATTCTATTAAAAGCCTTAAATCCGGCTATTACTAAAACAGAAGGTGGTGGTAACAGAGAAAATATGATAAGTTTATCTTTAATGGGATCTAGGATTTCATTTTTTTTACTTATGATCGTAGAAATTTTTTTTATAATTGAAATGCCTTTTATTTTTAATTTATGGCTAAAAAGTGTGCCAGAATTTGCTATAATTTTTTGTAGACTTTTACTTCTTAGAACATTATTAGAGCAAATGTTTATTCCTTTAATAACTTCAATTTATGCTGTTGGTAATATTAGAAGATTAAATTTACAATTTACTATACTGTGTTTATTTCCATTGCCATTAACTTATTATTTTTTCAAAATAGATTACCCGCCTTACACTATGTATCTTATTTATGTAATATACTCGCTATTTTGGGGTTATATAATATTAAGAGACGCCCAAAGAAAATGTGGAATAGATATAAAGAAGTTTATGGTTCAAGTGCTTGTGCCATGTAGTACAGTTTTTTTATTGACATTTATAGTTTCATTAATTCCATTTTATTTATTAAATCAAGGAATATATAGAACATGTTTAACTTTAATGGTAAGTGTTTTTTCTTCAGGTCTCTTAATTTGGTTTTTAGGATTGATGAGAAATGAAAAAGAAGGAGTGCAAAATATATTGACAACAATTTTAAGAAAATATAAATTATGATATTAGATTAATCTAAGTGTAATTATGATTATTTTAAAAATATTAAGAGGATTTTACATAAAAATATTCTCAAAGGGAAAATTATTGGAAGGGAGAAATTGGAGTTTTAATTCTAATAAATTATATTCTAATAATCTTATTTACAATATATTAAATAGCGATAATCCCTGTATGATTGGAAGGTTTGGATCTAATGAGCTCAATTGTGTTCACAATTATCTAGCTATTAAAAATGGTGATCGTAATATTATCAGCTTTATAAAAGGAAATACTATGCAATGGTGGTGGAACAAAAATATGTTAAAGCTAATGCAAAGAAATGCGGGATTTTTTCCAGCCACACCAGAAAACGCTGAAAGATTTTCTGAGCTAATCTTGCAAGATATGCAAGAGCTAGATGTTTTAGGTTCATGGTTAAACCAAGAAAAAGCATTTACAAGAACTTTAAAAAATGTGAAAAGAGTAGTTCTAGAAGATTTAGAGCCCTTTTTTAGTGATAACCCTTGGACTAAAGCTTTAGAAGGTAAAAAAGTATTGGTTGTACATCCATTCTCAGAAACGATAGAATCTCAGTACAAAAAACGGGAATTGCTATTTGAAAATAATTTATTGCCAGCGTTTGAATTAATAACCATTAAGGCTGTTCAAAGCATAGGCGGTGAAAATACAGAATACAAAGACTGGTTTGAAGCTTTTGATGGGATGAAAAAACAAATTGAAGCAACAGATTTTGATATTTGTATTTTAGGTTGTGGCGCTTATGGTTTTCCCTTAGCGGCACATGTAAAACGCATGGGTAAAAAAGCAGTGCATTTAGGAGGTGTTACGCAAATATTATTTGGTGTTATAGGTAGTAGGTGGGAGAATTTTGTTTTTTGGCCCTATATGAATTTGTTTAATGAACATTGGGTGCGCCCAGAAGACATTGAAAAGCCTATAAATGCTAACCAAGTGGAAGGGGCTTGTTATTGGTAATAATAAAAATGAATAGCATGAAAGTATTACATTTATTTAATGAAATTAATTTTTCTGGTGCAGAACTAATGTATAGTGATGCAGCTGAATATTTGCAGGAAAATGGAATAGAAATATATGCTCTAAGTACAGGTGATAACTTCGGTAATTTTGTTGCAAAATTTAGGGAAAGAGGTATTTTTGTTGCACATAAGCCATATCAAGCTAAAATAGTGTTGTCATTTTCAGGAATATCTTTTTATTGGTTTTTGTTTAAATTTTTAAATAAAAACAAAATAGATGTTTTACATATTCATAGGAGTAATATTTATTTTGCAGGTATTATTGCTTTTTTAAAGGGAATTCCTTGTATAAAAACACAGCATAGTGTTTTTTACAATAAAAAAATAACTCTATCTATAGCAATTTCAAGAAGAATGATACTACGGAAATTTTTTAATGTAAAGTTTCATACCATTGGAGAAAGTGTATACAGTCATGAACTTAATTACTATAAAAATCCAACCATTAAAATTAATAATTGGTTTAACCCAATGAGATTTTACGAGCCAACAGGTAAGGAAAAAGCTAATGCTAGAGATTTATTAAATATAACAAAGAATACATTTGTAATTATTTCTGTTGGTGGTTGTTCTTATATAAAAAACCATCATGATATTTTAAGAGCAATTGCTAAATTAAAAAATGAATTGGATGTATTATACTTGCATTTGGGGCAGGGAGTTACGGAATGTGAAGAGAAAGAATTAGCTAAAGAATTGGGTGTAGAAAATAATGTCAGATTTATAGGTAATAAGGAGAATGTACGAGAGTACTTAATTGCATCTGATGTATATGTAATGACTTCTAAAGGTGAAGGTTTAAGTATCTCATGTTTAGAGGTAATGGCGTGTAAAGTGCCTGTTATTTTATATAATGTTATGGGTTTAAAAGACATGATAAAGGAAAATGATAATGGATTTTTAATAGAATCGAATCCAATGGCGTTGGCGGACAAAATTGTTTTATATGCAAATTCCGAATTAATAAGAATTGAAAAAAGTACAAGTGCATTAGCATATGTCAAAGCCAATCATGATATATATAAAAATGTTAATTCAATTTTAGATTTATATTCAAATAAGTTTTAGTGTTTTTTTAAATAAAAGTTAATGATAATATTGAAAAGACAAATAGAAAATGGCTTGCTGATTTTTACGGTTTTAGCCGTTTTTGTAAAAGACTTTTTTGGCCAATTATCTGCTGCAAAAGTTTTTACTTTTGAATATGGTACCTACATGATTGCAATATTATTGTATATATCTATTTTTATTTTTTTTAGAACGAAGGTGATTTATGGTGTTGCCAATGTTCCTAGACCGATTAGGATATTATTTACTTTTTGGATTACTTATTTAAGTATAGCTTTGATTCGAGGCTTGTTTATAGCAAGCAGTTATTGGGAGTACAAATTTCTATTTTTACAGGCAACTTTATTTACTTTAATTGCAAGTGTCTTTTATGTTGGACAAAACCTTTTTTTTGCACACAAAATATTAAAATTCTATTTAAAGAAAGTTTTTGTTTTTGGCTTTTTACTTGTGCCTTTCGCTTTAGCTACTTATCCAGAGGTTTACCCATATTTAATGTTGCCTGTAGGTGTTTTTATATTGTGTATACCCTATGTGCAAAAAAAATGGAAAATTTTAATTATTATTGTTGCCGTGACTTCTATTTTAGTGGAACTGGGGTACAGAACGAACCTAATTAAATTATCGCTTTCCACTTTAATTCTTTGTTTGTATTATTCTAGAAATCTTATTAATACATTTTTAACTAAAGTAATTTGGTTTATTTTTTTTATTATTCCTTCGGTACTTTTAACTCTGGGTTTATCTGGTTATTTTAATTTTTTTGAAAAAATCGGCAGTAATGAGGAATATACTACCGTAAATGCCGCCGGCGAATTGGAATCATTAAGTGTTGATACGCGTACTTTTTTGTATGTTGAGGTAATAGCAGAAATGATTGATTCTAGTATTGAAACAATGTTGATTGGTAAGAGTCCTTCCCAAGGTTATGCCTCAGATTTTTTTTATGGAGCTTCAGGCGCAAATAATAACATTCGCTTTTTATCAGAAGTAAATATTTTAAACATTTTCCTTCATTATGGTTTAGTTGGGGTGTTTTTATTTACATTACTTTTAATTAAAGTTTCATATACAGCAATTACAAAGTCTAATAATAAATTGTCCAAAATGTTAGGTTTGTTAATTGCAACACGTTTTATGTTATCCTTTATAGAAGAATTTACACAATATGGTCTTAATTTTTATTTCTTTTGGCTAGTGATGGGCTTGGTGAGTTCATCAAAATTTAGAAGTATGACTGATAAAGAAGTTACTGGTTGGTTGCAACTGGGTCCTAAATTTTCACATAGAAAGGTGGTCAATTTTTAAATTTTATGAAAAAAAGTATTGCAGTTATTTTAACTTGTCATAATAGAAAACAAAAAACAATAACTTGTTTAAACGCTTTATTTGGTAGTATGCTACCCGATCACTATGGTATTAGTGTTTATTTAGTAGATGATGGGTCTACAGATGGCACCACAGAGGCAGTGTCTTTAAACTTTCCACAAGTAAATATAATTAAAGGTGATGGTTCCCTTTTTTGGAATCAAGGTATGCGTTTAGCATGGGAATCGGCAGTTAAATCGCAACCTTTTGATTATTATTTATGGTTAAATGACGATACTATTATAGATGAAGATGCGATTACACATTTGGTACTATGTTCAGAGGAAGCTAAAACTAATAATCGACAAGCAGCAATTATAGTTTCAAGTTGCCGAAATGAAGAAAAATCAAATGTATTTTCGTACGGTGGTAAAAATGATAGCGAAGGTCCCGTACTGCCAAATGGTAG
>TARA_R110000868_G_scaffold330021_1_pt1 | contig 11001 bp, 14 predicted proteins | sample TARA_R110000868 | Tara Oceans TARA_R110000868 (sample SAMEA4397489) | marine metagenome | biome: Polar Biome; feature: [SRF] surface water layer (ENVO:00010504); material: water (ENVO:00002006), including particulate matter (ENVO:01000060) such as... | depth 5 m | reverse complement strand
GTGTGCTGTCATCATTGCGATAATAGAGCGTGTGTAAATCCATTACATTTATTTAACGGAACTACATTAGATAATGTAAGAGATATGGTCAATAAAAGACGACATAAACCATTTGCTTCAAAGGGAGAAATAAACCCTCAATCCAAATTATCAAATGACCAAGTAAGGTCTATAAGAAAAGAATATGCTTCCAATATTGTTACACTGAAAGAATTAGCACGAAAATATGGCGTATCTTTTGGGTGTATAGGTCACATAATACATAGACGCAGTTATGCCTCCGTTACATAATTCTCCGCAAAACTATGTAACGCCCCGTGCCCATTAAAAAATTGAAATGCTTTTATAAGATGTTATTATACGCATCTTACAAAACAAACAAGCAAACGAAATGGCGTATCCTATGACTCCAGTCCAGAAGAATGAATATGTGATGCGGTTTATCCCGCCTCCGCCTCCTCCACCACCCGCTGTGGATATTTCCGTGACATTCAATCCAAAGTTTCAAATGTGTGACTTGGAGAAAGATGTCATCTCCAATGCTCTCGAGCGATTGATTACAGAGACAAAGTTCTTGGAACGTTTCCCGGAAAAGATTGTCAGTTTAAATATCCAAGTGATTACTTGCCTCCACAAAGACAAAGTCAATGACAAGTGCGACCACATCAATTGTCGATTCATTTGGCGAAAAGAAAATGGAGAAACAAATAAGTTTCAAAGAGGCGATGGAAACGAAATCAGTACTTCTCACGTTTATTTCAACGAGGCTCACTCTCGTATTTGGCAAGTGAGTGAAATGAAACACGAAAAATATTAAATACGGGGACACCCGACTACCAATTCCGCTTGTAGTCGGGGGCAAGGGGGCAGAGCCCCCAGCGGAATTGTTTTAAATAGGTATGAGTCGGTCTGTCATTTTCATCGTTATCAATCTCGGTTTAAAATATTTTAAAACCACTTTCGATACAACTTGTTTGTCGAAAGTCCGGCACGAAAAAACATTAATAAAAGCACTTCCAGTATCCTCAGAAAAATGAGCAGTTATGTTGCTAGTCTCAATCAGTTGGACGAGAGTATATCCCATTTTATCTTCCGTGCCAAAGTGGATAACAATCGGGTCGCCAAAGGCTTTCATATCTATCGCTACTACTAAATCCCGTGCGAACGCCTTGATATGTTCAGCATCTTTAATTAACAGAGGGTCGCATTTTCCACAATCCAACGTAAGTTCACTTCCCCACCAAGTCATATTAATTTAGTTAGATTTTTTTTCCCGTAATTCTTTCAATTCGTTTTTTATTTGCTTTATTTCCGCTTTAAGTAGTTTTATCTCATCATTTAACTCTTTCATTTTACCATTCGTATTGGTGATAAGAAACATCTGCTCGAAGAGTGGTAAGCGGGTAGGTGGTAAGCACATATTATATTACCTAGATAATTATTTTATTGGATTTTCTTAATAAAAAAGAATAGAAAAGAATAGAAAAGGGAAGTATACTATAGGGGTTTCTATTTGTAGGGGTTGTAGGGGTTGTAGGGGTTGTAGGGGTTGGGGAACTTCTGTATGTTTTGGTTACACGCCCGCCACTTTGGTCGGGTATGTAATTGAAACTTTAAGGGTTACTCCAACCCCTACAACCCCTACAACCCCTACAAATCCATAGTTTTGCGTATAACTATTCGGAACACTCATCAACAATTTCCTTGAAAGAGAGACCACTATAACCTTGAGGAGATACTTTCTTAACCTTGCCGTTAATTGTAACCGGATTACCAAACTCATCTACAGCATCAATCAATGTGCCTCTCTTTTGGACAAACCCTCTTGTTTTCAAGAAACTACTAAATTTAACATCACTTAATTTGGCGGGTGCTAGTATACGTTTAATATCCGCAGAACTGACCCACCCCTCGTCGTCTTTCTTAAAAGCAGAATTAAATAGAGCAATGGGATTGGTAGCATTCGATGCTTTGATAACCACACCGCATTCCGCTTTACTAATTTCATTCATATCACTTGCTACAACCGGCATATCCGTATAATTTTGGAAAATGAGATGTAAGAATATATCTGCCCAACGAGTATTCTTTTTTATTTGGTCTTTGATAGTAGGGTCAGCCTTGCGATACATAATGTCATCATCAACGAGACTTTCTTCTACAAACTTGTAGGGCATATCAAATAAAATCATTGTGTTCATCGCATCTGGTGGATTACACGAAGGAATTTTATTCATACTCATAAAAGCAGTAGTGTTGTTGCTGATAAACACTTCGTCCTTGAAAAGACAGCGAGCAGAGAATCCATCACCACCACTCGCAATGACTTTTTTAATTTCATTGCCGTCCATTACCAATTCCGCTTTACCGACAATATCTTTTGTTTCATTGGAAAAAGCAATCCGTTTAATATGTGCTTGGGAAGTGAGAACCCAGCGACGCTCACTCGCATCACCGCTATTATTAGACCGCATCATTGGTGCTTCAAACACACTGATGTATTCTTTAAAAGTAGCATTACCCATATCTTGTAGCAGACTTTTTCCACAATCCCGCATACCTTTGATAATATACCACACCTTGTCACTCGTATTACCACTTAAACCTCGTGCGATAGCACGGAGATAGAGGTTGCGATCTTCGGCATTAGCAAAGACATTCAATACCTTGCTAATAAAGTCGGCAATTTCTTCTTGGGTTATATCGGTAAAATCGGGTGCGGGTCGTTTAATATAAACGAGAGGAATGACCTCGTCAATGTCAAACCACTGACGCAATTTAAAATCCCAATACTTATCCTCAAAGAAGAGTTTATCCTTTGTGGCGACATTGACCTCGTTAATAAATTCTTTATTGACTGGATAGAGGGTATGTGCCGAACATAACATTTTGAAAATATTATTACAACCGGTAGCATTAGTTCCATAAGGAGTTGTACCCCCCGTTGCAGCACTTTTCCTTACATTCGCAATCATAATAAGATTTTTCACAAACTCTTCGCCTTGCTCGTAGCATTTCGTCTCGGGCATATTGACATACCACGAGTCTATTGCTCTTACAATCCGGTCGCCATAGAGTTTCTTTAATTTAATACACGCATCGAGGTCGTCCTCTACTACAATCATTCCCGTAGTAGGAGGCAGAGAATAATTGTGTTCCATTGGTTTCACCACCAATTTTATTTTATGCTCGGTAAGACCCAATACATATTCCTCTGCTCCTCTCAATAGCGAAGGAGGAAATTGTGTTTCATTTGGTAGTTTCCGCACTTCTCCGCCATCGTGGATATAAACGTCCATAGACCGATTTTGCGTTTTTAAATAGGCATCAATCAATGTGAGACAACGACACTCTTCGGTCTGTAAGACGAGAGCAAAGAGACTAAATTTGGGATTGTTTCTATTCTTGATACACGCTAGTTTTTTTATATCTTTATAAACGGGGTCATTCCAAATAGCAGTAATGAGAGGCAATATTTCCGCCTCTACTTCTTTTACTTGCGTGAGGTTTCCTTCCGGTTCAATCCCGTCGTCATTATAAAAGTCTTTATAAAGTTTGACATCACCACCATAACCCGTTTTCAAATAGGCGGTCTTGGCGGTGCGACGCACATCACTAACCAACCGAAGACACGCATCACGATTATTCACATAATATTTTATAGCATCATTGCGGACATTATACCTCTCGGCAATTTTTATCATAAAGACATAATGAGCGTTTTCCATATCTACGTCCCAGTAATATTTATCCAAAAGCGGATTGCGAATATCGTGTGGAAAGGATTGTAATCCTAAATTATTACGGGGAAACAGACGACCCATTCGTAAAGTTTCCATTCCCCGTTGGTGATGATACACAACCTCTACCTCATTAGCGTGAGTGCGACCTTTCTTATAGGCGGACAGCATTCGCCTATTGGAAGCAGAGAAGCGTTTGTCCCGACAAAGAACCTCCATAATGTCAGCATCAAAGCACTCTGTTTTGACGATTTTTAAATCCGCAGATAAGGTATTGGCTACAGCGGTTTGGATAATAGTAGTAGACATTTCACCTTTCTATATATTGATATATATATTTATTTCTAAATCATTTCAATTTTTTATTTATTCATTGATTAAATAAAAAAACAAAGGCGAATTGCTATTCGGGGTCGGCGACAATTTCTAGCGAGGTATTTATTTTATGTTTTTCATAATAACGACGGGCATATTCATTCCGTTTTTCTTTCATTGCGTCTTTATTTTCGTGATAATATTTGAGACAACGGGAATTATGTTTTGCTTTCGCAGCTTCGTAAAGACGTTCTTTTTCTTTGAGGCGAATGACACATTCTTTAATATCCGCTAAAGCACTTTCCATTTATGGTATATATATATTGCTATATATATTTAAATCATTTGGTCGGTAAATATTTCTTCATTTCAATACCTTGCGACTTGGCTTCGGCAAGTTGTGCTTTGCGAGTGCCGTGCTGCAATATCTTAATAAGTTTTTTGTGTTCGGCAAGCAAGTCCGCTTTACTCATCTTAAGCATTCCGATTTATATCTTAGTGAGATATTTTCTAGGAATGTGACACATTACTTGCCGTTTATCATTATAGTCCATTCTACCTTCCCTTTTAAAAACTTTTAATTCAAAGTCCATAAAAAGTTCTTCATCATATTTTATGTAAAAAAGACCATCAGTAAAGTTGAAAAGAAAATATTGGTTTTTTCTAATGGGTTGGATTTTATTATAACCTACCATTACATCGGGATAAGTATTTGAATTAACATTGCGAGATTTTAATTCATAAATAGCAAAGTCACTCTCAAAGTCCCATCGACAAAAATCAGTCGTAGGGTGTATTTCCTCATTAAAAAAACGGCATATTTTTTGTAATGCTTGCTCTTCTTTTGTTTTTCCAAAGGCATAGTCTGTTACAAAGGACATTTATATATATTGATATACATATAAATATGGATATTACTCCGCTTTCTTGCCTTTCTTCAAAGCACGCAGAGCGGCCATACGTTTCTTGTCTGCCTCTTTCTGTTCGTCAGTTCTCTCTTTCTTCACTCGGGGTTTGCGGGGTTTCTTCTCTTTCTTCTCGCTATCACTCTCACTCTTGTGTTCCTCTTTTTCCTCCTTGTGTGCCTCCTTTTTCTCATACACAACCTCAATTTCCTTAGTTTCCTTAATCTTTGGTTTTCTAGGTTTCTTTTCCTTCTCTTCCGCCTTTTTCTCCGCCTTTATTGCTACAATACTAGATGCGTTCGAGGGTAATCGCATAGAGACTTTTTTATACGTCCGCTTTTTCTTTTCCGGTTCAGCAGACATTATAAATTATACTGAGATATTAATTACAGAGATTCTGCTTTTTTTTTCAAATTGGTCTTCTTATCCAACTTATAATTATGGTAAATAGTATCGGGAGCAGTTCCACGATTGGAAGACATCTTCTCAACATTCTTTTTAAAAGTCGCCATAATTTTAAAATACTTGGTGCTTCCCATTTTCTCATACGTAAGGTTAGATACAGCACGATTGAGTTCGGTAGGAATAATATGCGACCCACCGGTTTTCAGTAAATAACCATCGCCAATAAGATTGAGTGCTTCCAGTAATTTCTTATTACGAATAATCACAATCTTTTCTCCATAGGTATCTGCCGTCTTGTATTTATTGCGAATAAACATACAACTTGCCTTATGGAGAACAATCCAATTGTGTTCTTTCGTCTCTTCCTCTGTAAGTTTATTAAAATCCTTTGGACTGATGATTCTTAAATCCACATCTTCATTCCGTGTTTGAAAGGTTATCAAAAGGTAATTGACCACAAATTTTACCCACTCCTTATCCTCAAATGCTTTCGCCATAAAGTCATTAAGTGTCTTGAGAGTGATGCCTTTAGAAAGGAGTTCAGTATCTTTGACCTTGCTCTCATCAAAGGCTTTCTCGGCGAGTTCATCACGAAACTTGACAAATTTTTCCAAGTCTAAATTGTGAAACTTGAATATAACGTGACAAACAGTATTCATAGATGCTTTGCTAGAAGCGGGCACGTCCATCTCCCGAATGGTTTTAATAATATCAACGGGGTCAAGTACAGCGATGGGTGTATCCACCCCTAAAGCAGTTCGCAATCTCGCCAACATATTTTTATAATTCGTTCTCGTTTTTTCACTCTGTGTGGTAAATACTTCTTCCAGTTCAGCGGGTATCTCTTTGGCGGGCATCTTATATATAGATAGAGTTAATCTTTATATGGTAAAGTAAAATCATTTCAATTTTATATAGATAGTATATAACATAGAATATGACAGAGACAAATGTTGTCCAGCTTGCGAGGTTCAATGCTACCAATTTTGCTTCCAACACCGAATGGACGACCACTCTAAAACAACCGATAATTTTAAATCAAGGTGACACGGCAGTCGTAAGCAAGGCCTATTTAGACACCCGATTGAACACGGGTGGTAATATTGTCATTCCCACAGATTTACCCCTCTCCATCACAATGTATTATTATATGATGTTTCCACCAGACGGCACATCATTAAATACCTTAGAGGGAACTCCCCCAATAGAATTACCGCAAGGCACTATTATTAATCCGACTGCTTATCCGCCACAGACAGCACCGCCCGCTATTTTTTCGGCAGCTAGTTTAAATCCTAACGATTTAACCTTATGGAGTGCTCCGTTTAATGATGTAATAAATGTAACTTGGAAACCCTATCAATTCGGTAGCAAACCCGATGGTAATTATGCTTTCAATGACGGAGTTCCCGCTCCACCTTATGCTGGTTTCAATTCACCACCGGTGTATGGTTACCCACAAAACAAATTAAATCCGCCTAGTTGTATGATAAATCAATGTTTCGCTGGAGAAGTGCCGTTATTATTGGTGACAACACCCGAAGAGTTTGACACTATAGATGATGTTATTCCATTTACGAAAATATGGAATTATACTTTAAAGGCGGGTTCTTATACACCCGACCAATTAGCAGAGATAATTACCCGAGCAATGTCATCTATATCCCAAACGGATAATCCGCAATTAAAAAATAATTACGATGCCTACTCGCAATTTGGAACTGGATTGGTTGGACCAAGTGATAAAAATGCCTTTTTAGCAAAAGGGCAAACAATCTCAAGTTTTTTAGAAGCTAATGATTTACCCGCCGCACAACCGATGGTGCCCTATAGAGATGGTGTATGGAAAGGTGGAATGACTTATAATTCTAATGACCCATATTTTTTTTCAAAGTTTAATGATTACCAACACAATTGTATATTATCAACTTTTGTAAATGGAACTCAAATACCTCCTCAATATCTAGACCAATACAACGTAGTAGCAGACAATTCGGCAAATCCACTATGTTTTCAGCAGACAAAGTTTCAAGCGGGGTGGTCGGGAGTTGGTGATACTCCTACACCGCAAGCAAGAACTGTTTATGATTACACGAGTCCCATCATTGGTTGCCCTCAGCCCGAATTGTTATACAACGACCAAGCGGGAGTATTTCAGTTTGGATACACGCACACACCACTCTTGGAATTACCAGCGGGCGGGGGTGTTCCCGGACAAAACACTGGTTCAAATCCTATAGAAGTGGTTAAAATAATTAAAACAATCAACATAGATTTAACAACTCCGGTTACAGACCCAGAAAATTATTTCAATTCCACACTTAGTAAAGTAAATATAACCGAGCATACCAAACATTCGGGCGTGCTTTTTAAGAGTATGGAACCCGCTTCTTTTTGGCAAGGCATTCTCGGGTTTGATTTACCCAATATATGTTTTCCTCAAGAAGCAGTTTATGGTTCAAATAAAACAATTACATATTCGCAATTCTTTAAAGCGACGACATCGGGGTTTGTAGGATTAGCCAATAATTTTAATTATAATAATATCTCCGATACCACCGACAATTTAAATCAACCTCCGTATTTAGGACCAGTGCCTCTGTATCCAGTAAAAGCGGGAGCAGACCCCGAAGGCACGGGAGAATTAACCTATACCAATTTATTAAACTCGGCACGATGGTTTGGCGAGCAGTTTGTATTACAAAACAACAAAGTATTTGGAGCACTAGGGCAAGGTGGAACGAATGATATTTTCACTTTCCCTTACTCTACCTTTTTCCCTTATTTTTACGAAGAATATGCGTCCGCTCTCTCTGCTACCAATCCAATATCCGCTATTACTCCTCCTTTATCCAATGTAGAAAATGTCGGTCATTTTTTAATAGAGATAGTCGCCTATGGTGCTGATAAAGAGTTCATCAATAACGAAACTGTTTATCAAGTAAAAAGTATTCTGAGTTCATATTATAATTCTTCGGGTAGTTTCCAAAGTTCTCCGTTCCCCGACTCGTACGTTTACACACACACGGGCGAGACGCAAATCATTCATTCTTTCAAGGTGCGGATAATAGACCCGTATACAATGAATACGGCATCGAACATAGGACCATCAACTAGTGTTTATTTACAATTTAATAAACAATTGACACCGGTAGCAGTAGCACAACCGGAATAAAACGGGGACACCCCGTCAACCCCATAAAGAATATGAGCAATAACCTCACAATTAAAAGCATTACCCAAACATTTATATCTTTGTGAATTGCTAACACCCGCTGTATAGTCATCGGGCAAAGATTGTAATCGTTCGCATTCAATAGGTGTAAGTTTACGCAAATCTATTGTATTGGGTCTGCTATTACAGATGGAATTTAAAGCGGGAATTTTTCCATTAACATCGTAAACCCTATTTGCTTGGTGGTCTATGCCGTCAACAAATCCCAATTTTTTAGTTTCATTGCGTCCAGTTTGAGCGGTCTTGGTAAATCCGGTATACAATCCAGTCTTTGCTCCCAAACCACCGCCATTCGCACACAAAGAAACACCTTTGCCTTCTACCGAATAAACCCGATTGGCTTGTGCGTTGCTATTACCAATATGACCGATATTTATAACCACATTATCTTTTTGAACCGTACTGAGACAATTCGATTTACCATTTGCGTTTGGTTCAATTTGAGTAGTGTATTCCAAACCTTCTTGTTTATCTTTTCTCACTCCGTTAGCATCTAATTTGCGATTTACAATTCTACCCACCAGTTCGTTATCATTTTGTAAAATATCTTTCACGAGAATACCTCTATCTTCCGGCAAGTCAAACTTTATATTAGTCCAAAACAATCTCTTACGGCATTGAGCAGAGACGAGAGAAGCATTAAACATAACCGGTTCAACACCCATTGCTTCGGTAATAATATCTCTATCTTTCTTGGGCATAGAGGCAACATTTTCCAAAATAAAAAACTTGGGATTAACCAAGTCTTTTATTCTAACATATTCCCAAAATAACCCACTTCTATCTCCCTCCAAACCTTTTCTACCTTTTTTTGCGATACTCAAATCTTGACACGGCGACCCTCCAATGAGTAAATCTATGTCTAAAGCATTATTTGAAAAGTCTTTAACATTTCCCAAATGAATGTTGTCACTCCAATTTTTTTTAGATATTTGAATAGCATATTTATCAATCTCACAGCAGTAGTAATGAGCAACTGGAATATCGAGGGAGAATAATGCTTGACGAGCAACAGAGATACCATCAAAGAGAGATAATACATTCATTTATATAGAGAGCGATTTATTTACAGAGACTTACAGCACATTCCCTTATGGCGAGCCCAATCTGCCTTTTGGCATTCTTTGTTACAATAATACATACGCTTACAAGCACCGCACTTGAGAGCATCTTTCGACAATTGCTCGCAATTACCACATTGCTTCAAGACCAATGCTCCGTCCAATTTTTCTTTTTTCAATTCATTGACTTCAAATAGTTTAAAAATGATTTTTGTATTCTTCCCATCATTCGATATTATTTGATGTGCCCATTTTCTGTTGCCGATTATTTTTCCCATTTCGGAAGGTTTGAGACCAAACTTGACGCAAATTTTAGCAAATATGACGTGACCGACATCAGCAAACAATTCCATATGTTCATCGATGCTGTTTCCCATAGCACTCGTCGATACATTAAATGACGATGTTCCATTGAACACACCTTTTTTATACCCATCGTATAAATTATTCGCCGCCCGAGTGGAAAATTCCTCCATCTTAAATGATGACATTTCTTTTCGCTTTCGATTTCGTTTCTGTTTTGTATATGTGTGTCTAGTATTGAACTATAAAAGCATTTCAATTTTTTAAAGGCACGGGGCAATCGACCGATTTTTTCGAATAAAAAAAACTAACTAATCTAATCTAATTTTTATTTTATTTTATTTTTTATTTTTATTCATAACTACAACAAGAACATTTTATGTTCTCTTCTCTCCACTTTTTATTAATTACGTTAATCATTCCAATAACGTGATGAATAGGAACATCAACGGCAGTACGAATATCAACCTCATCACTTGGAACGATAGTAAAATTATAAAGCATATCTTTTTTATGGATAGACTCTATCGTTTTAATCATAATTTCGGGATACATATGATTATCATACATTTTTTTGAGTTGAAAAGTAATGTGGGCATTCTTATTAGAAGTCGCCATATTGATTAGTTAGTTAGTTTATAAATGCTTACAAAACTTACCGATAAATCCATTTCAATTTTTTAAAGGCACGGGGTATCCCAAGCAATTTCTCTCGCCTCATATACGTCATAAAAATCGTCATAAGTTTTTTTTTGAAAATGATATTGTAATTCAAATACATTTATTTTATTTTCATCAGCAACCGACAACGTAAAATATATCCCGAGTTGTATCTCAACAATGACATATTGTTCATCAGCATAATAGTCAATACATAATTCATCCATATCATCATAATTTATATCGAAACCATCTTCTTTGTATAATTTTTTCAACTCTTGAATTTCATTCATTATTACATTAAAAGCATTGATTGCCGAAGGGGTGGTGAGAGTCTCCATATTGATTTCGATTTAGTTTAGTATATATGAGTCTAG
>TARA_R110000868_G_scaffold89729_3_pt1 | contig 11010 bp, 10 predicted proteins | sample TARA_R110000868 | Tara Oceans TARA_R110000868 (sample SAMEA4397489) | marine metagenome | biome: Polar Biome; feature: [SRF] surface water layer (ENVO:00010504); material: water (ENVO:00002006), including particulate matter (ENVO:01000060) such as... | depth 5 m | reverse complement strand
CTCGTCGGTCTCCTGTTGCGAGCTCTAATCGCTCAGGTGACCGGCACAAAACCGTTACAAGTCCATTTCGCAGACGGCGAGGATGCAGTGCCGAATGACCGGAGTGCCCAACTCCTTCGCAAGAGCCGCGAGGATGCTCCAATCCGGCTTCGAGCTTTACTGGAAGGCCGGGGTACGCAGCATGCGACCTGGGCAGATTATTGGCCACCCATTTTGCAGGATTTCTCCGTCACGCATTCTTGGCTCGGCAACCACGTCAACGATCTGCGCAGAGCCGGGAGTATCTCCGCTCCCGGTTGGCCAAGCGAACGCAAACGCATTCCCGATGATAACCAGATTTTGGGCTGGGCAGCAGCGCGAGCCGATGCCAATGACACTCACTTCTCGTAATGATGCTTCATCGCATCCACGATGCGATCAAGCAGGGGTGAGAAGCCTCCGAACTCGATATCGCTCGCGTTCGGCCTGACAATTTTCTCGGCAAATTCTGCCTTCCCATACTCGCCCTCTGCGCCATGCTTTTTGTTGGGATTGAACTTCTTGTCGCCTAGCGGCTTTTCGAGCCATTCCTGCGGGAAGAGTTGCTCGATGAAGGTGTCATCTTCGCCGGATTCTGGGGTTTTCACGACATAGAGATTGTGGGCGAGATGGTATGATGGGAGCGTCGTCTTCTTAGAGATTTGCACGCCAAAATGCCCTTTGATCGCCTTGTCTATATGGCTGAGACCATCGTCGTTATCGAGGAGCAAAATGACAGGATGCGCCATAGGGCGATGTATGATCTTCGGCAGAATGCGGTCGTAGTCGAGCACGATAGAACGCAAGCCTGCCGCTCCTCCGGTAATCTCCAGTATCTCGTTCATGCGGTTAATTGGTTCGCGATTCGGCTTATCTTTCGGATAGCGAAACAGCCTGACTGCTGATTGAAATTTTCCATCTATAAATTGGCCTAGAACCGGATGGTATTGCGGCAAGCGTTTTATCGCTTCCCGTAGATAAACGATGTCTGTCTTTCCCTCTGCGACAATAAGAGGCCGGTCGGGAGCGACGAACGTCGTATAGAACAGAAACTTTCGGAATAAGGTCCGAGCGGCGGGCGGCTTTATCTTTTTGTCGGCTGGCTCCGGGTCTTTTTTGTTGCCGAGGTCGCGACGTACCGCCTTGGATTTGACATAGTGAATATGGCCGATGACCCCGTGCAGCGGCTTCGTATTGGTTGTCCATTCCGGTTGTGGCTCCCCTCCTTCGACCTCGGGAGGCAGATGCGTGCGGTAATACCTACCCTCGTTAAATAAGGTGCGGCACATAGCTTTCGCATTCCGAAAATATTCCGAGGCCACATTTACCTTGGCATTCACGACCAGTCCGGTGACCGACTGCCGGGATGTTTTCACGCTCATTCGCGTTTTTTCGGGGTTCACTTCAAAGTCAGCGTTCTCGATGCGATCGAGCAGTTCGAGCCCGATTTGCCACTCCCCGCTCCCCGCTGGCTCCTCGCAGGCTATCGCAGAAGGGAACTCCTTCCGCCTCGTTGAGAAGGTTATGTCGTCCGCATACCTTGAGTACGTGACCTGATATTTTTTCGCCAAGCGAACCAAACGTTGGTCGAGGATCTGGCCGACTAAGTCGGAAATCACAGGCGAACATGGACTTCCCTGCGGTAGAGCCGTGCCATCACATGCGATCTGCGCGATTATGGTTGCAACCTTCTCATGGAGAGCAAATTGCTTGTCCTTCATGAAGAAACCGCGCACCCGCCAGAAGGTGAATGTTGGGAAGTAATCCTGAAGGTCGAGATTGAACACGAAACGACTTTGCCGATGCTGTTCCGCATTTGTCACGATAGAATGCCCACGCCGGAATCCGTGTGACACTGTGTTCTTAAAACCCTCTTTCTCCATCTCAGCACGACAAGCGTAGAGGAGGTTCGCAAGGTGCTTTTGAAGCTTCTTCAACTCAGGTGTTGGAGCTTTGATTGTCCGGTCGGTGCCATCCTTCTTTTTGATCGAGAAGGTCTTATACTTCTCTGACATCGGGAGCTGATACAGGACATAGCTCAGACCTTTGGCGGAGTAGCCGAGTAGATCTGCAATCTGATGTAGTGTCGTGGCTTCTTTCAGCTTTTGTAATACCGACACATGGCCCCCACCTTGGTGTGCGGCTTGCAGGCACTCCTACGCGTATAACAGTCGATCATCATGTAACATCCGATCGCATTAAGCATGTTGAGGAGCACGAGCGCCTCACCACGTTGGATCACATGCCTCGAAACCGGGCAACAATTCTGCCTGCAAGCCTTAACCCAAGTATGCACGGGCTAACAAACGGTCAAGAAATTTGGACGATGAAGCTGGTTGGGACGCGGGGCCGAACGCGCCGTACAGTGCTCGCTGGTAGCAGGGCAGCCACGCCCCAACCTCGGCCGACGAGTCCTGTATAGATTGACGACCGCTTTCAGGCATTATCACCTGAGTATCAAATGGCCGAAATCAGGGCGGGAGCTGACATCAATACCCTGAGTCAGGTAGGTCCGCTATCCGATCGCAAACGCTCCGGAGCGGACCGAGAGCAAAGTCCCAACGTGCGACGGTACCGCCCCTTTCAACTCCGCTAAAAGTAACCCCGCCGGAGCAAGCTGCACGGCGGGGCCAAGGTTCAGGGAGGTCACCCTAAGGGGAGGGGTGATGCCTTCTACATAGTTTGCGACCATGAACCTTCAAGGACCTGCCAGGACAGCAGGCATTCACCTGGCCGCTCACACCACGCATTATCCCCGTCTATGCCGATCAATGAGCTGGCGCAGGCTCTCGATCGGAATGAGCGTCGAAGCGCCGATCTTCACAATCGCAATGTCTCCTGACTGGATCAGCTCATAGAGCTTGGACCGGCCGATCCCGGTCATCCGGACCGCATCGGGAATACGCACGGTCAGCGGCTCGAGCGTAATGGCCTGCTGCCCATCGGCCGGCACGGATGGAAGGGTTTGGGCGCAGCGGCGCGCCTTGATGATGTAAGCCATATCATTGGAACTCCTGCATACCGGAGCCTGTCTGATCGGATGGACAGAGCCTCGGCTATATCATTGGGAAAGACCGGGCCAAAGGGCGCAGTTCTGGAGACGCGCCGCGTCAGCGACCATCCGGCTCGTCGAGGAGCTGGCGATCCCGCAAAATGGCTTTCGATCGGGCAATGCCGTCTCGAAGCACATCAGGCGCACGCACCTCCATATCGGCATGGAGAAGCTCCAGAATACGCAGGGAGATGGCGAGGCCTTCTTCCCCGGGCGTGCGCAGGCGGTCTGACGCCTGCCCCGGATAGGCAAGCTGCGTCAGCAAAGGCCTGACCATCGTGGCACAGGGCACTCCGGCAATCGCCGCCCGGCGCAGCAGGGCGTCATACAAGTCGTCGTCAATACGTATGGTTATTCGAGCCATGAACGTTCCTTCAAGTTCGCACAGGCTGACCACGTGATGATGAAGCACGACGGAAACTATGCCAGCGGCAGTCACGGGTAAAGACCGGGATGCCATGGCAGCCAATGCCAGTGGCCATGGGCGAGGCCCGACGGAAGGATATGGAAATCGGGCGCGGCCAGATCGCGCAGCAGGGCTGCCACGAGCGTCGATTACGTCCCCATGGCATGCCAAGGCTGAACGCGGATGGGTCGGAGTGATCCGGCAGGGAACCGGTTGACAAAAGCCTGCAAGCTATCGAGCATCACAGGTGCTTCATCATCACGCGGTCAGGTGTCTAGTTCGGAGACATCTATGACAAACTCGTTCTAACCCCGCCCCTCCCGTTTCACACGGCGGTCGCCCTATGTCCGCGCGCGGGCTCATGGGACGAGCTGGGACAAATTCTCGGATCGCCAGGCGATTCGTATCCTCCCTGCACCCGGTTTCTCGCGTTCTGACCGCCCGGCACCGCAAGCGCCAGAGCCGCTGATGTCGTGATGCCTTCGTCGGGTTGTCCATGCTCGGCACGACATCGGATGCTCGGACATGGCGCGCACCCCACGCGATGAAGAGAAATTCCGATGAACCCCACCGATCGTATCATCCGGTTAAAGACCGTCCTGGCCCTGACGGGTCTTTCCCGCTCCACCCTCTATCGCAAGATCGCCGACGGCACCTTTCCCGCCCAGATCAGGATCAGCATCCATGGCGCCGGCTGGCGGGAGTCCGCCGTCAATCGCTGGATTGCCGATCCGGTGACCTATCGTGAGCCAGACAGGGAAAGCGCCCATGGCACCTCGCCCTGACCTTCAGGGCATGGACGGAAGCGTGATCCGGCAGGACAGGGTTGCGTCCCCCTGACGGCTTTTGCTCCGGCATCTGGCAATCGCCTCGCGGTTGGCGAGAAGGATTTGCGCGCCCTGCACGATCTCGGTCGCGGCCAGAGGGTTGGCGACCACGAGCAGATGCAATCCAGCATCGGCAATGGACAGACGCAGCGTTCTGGCCGCAAGCCGCTCGGGCAATAGCCAGTTAGCCGGCGCGACATGAGCGATCATGCCGGGGAGGATCATCATGCCGATCGCGCCCGCCACTGCACCCACTGCCATGCGGCGATGGTTCTGCCGGGCCTGATCCCGAACCGAGCGGGCGCGCTCCGATTCCCGGACATGCGCCTCTCGGCTCACCTCCATTGCCTTGCAACTCTCGAGCATGGCGGCGCGTGCTTCCGCCAGCGCGTCCCGAGTGGGCTGGCTCAGGTCGGTGGTCGTTTCCACCACCTGTTCCATCACCTCCTCGACCGTGAGAGGATGCGTGCCACGCTCGACCAGGAAGTCGAGCGCCTTCTGGATCACCGCCAGGCTGGGGGCATAGTCGGGCGTATCGCCAAGCCTGCTCATCACCTCGGCATGGCGCTCCCGCGCCTCCTCCTGCATCTGCCGGAAGGCCTGCAACGCGGCATCGTCGGTCATGTCTCTACTGTCGTCATCCATGGGACAATCTCCTTTTCATCGATCAAATCCTCGCCCCCGGTCCGCCCTGTCCTGCTCCTGCGCGCTGCCTTTCGACTGGCTCTCCCCCCGCGCCAGTTCGCGCACTTCCTTCATGTCGATCTGCGCGCCGCCCAGCAGGATCGCGGCGACTGTCCGATCGCGATCCAGCCCGCGCGCTATGTCCGTCATCTTCGCTTCCGCCTTGCGTGCGCCGCGCAGATCGCCGTCGCGCACCAGCTCTGCACGGTCGCGCTGCAACTGCTGCCAGCCCTCGACGAACCGTTCCGACCGCAGGAAGGGATCGGCACGCACCTGCGCTTCCCGATCCATCGCCCGCATGGCCTCATTGCCGCCGTCATCGGCGGTCTTTCGCGCCAGCTCCGGTTCACGCTGGAAGGCGGAAGCGAGATCGGACGCGCCCTTCTCGCGCGCCGCATCGAGCGCTTTGGCACTGCGTGCCATCGCCTCCTGCTGGTGAGGCAAAGGCGCGAAGCCCTGCGCCTGCATGCGCTCGATATCCGCCCAGGCGCGGGCATAGCGTGCGACCGCGATCCGCTCCTCGCTGCGGTCCCTGGCGCGCTCCGACACGGGTTGCGGTCGGGCTTGGTCGGGACGCGCAGCGGTCGGAAACCGCAAGCCGGCAAACACGCCGCGCGCCTGCTCGGCAATCTTCCGGGCGATGCGTTCCGGCAACCAGATTTCGCGTCGCTCGGCAAAGCCACGCGCGGGGTCAGGGGCCGTGACGGGCATATGGTCGGACGCCATATCCTTGGCCCGCTCACGAGACAGGATGCGGATGAGCTTCCCCTGATCGGCAAAGTCGTCGCGCCCATAATGAAGCTGCACGCTCTCCCGATGTCGTGACAGCGCGACATAGGCAGCGTGACGGTCCAGCCCCGGCGTCGCCAGCACATGCACCCGGTCCACCGTCATGCCCTGCGCCTTGTGGATGGTGGCGGCATAGCCATGGTCTATGTCGGCATAGTGTTTAAGGTCGAACGCCACGGTGCGCTCGTTATCCAGCCGGACAGTCATGCGCTGCGGCGACACCTCACGCACCTGACCAAGGGTGCCGTTCTTCACCTCCAGGCTTCGCTCATTGCGCAGGAACATGATCCGGTCGCCAGGGGCAAAATTGCGCTCGCCGCGCGTCGCCCTGACGACCGCGTCCGCCCCCAGGCCACCAGCATCGCGCACCGCGCTGCGGGCAGCTTCGTTGAGAAGGCGCACCTCTGCATTGGTATGGGTGAGGATGATCCGGCTCTTCTCGGGTACGGCGCGGCGGTCCTGCTGCCATCCCGCGATGAGAGCCGCGCGCGCCTCCTCGCGCGTCCCCGTGTCATGCACCATGGCATTATCGGCATAGACAGTTATCGCCTCCCCGGTGCGGCCGGTGGCGAGCCAGCGGGTCGCCTGCCGCTGCCACGCCTGCTCCTGCCGCCGCACCGCACTGATCTCCACCGCGCCATGCCGCTCGACCAGCGACCGGAACACCGCGCCCGCTTCGATCGCCTGCAACTGCTCCGCGTCCCCGACCAGCACGACCTGCGCCTGATTCTGCTCGGCCACGGCCAGAACCCGCGCCATCTGCCGCGTGCCCACCATCCCCGCTTCGTCCATGACGAGCACGTCACCGGGCGAAGGAAGATCGCGCCCTTTCGACCAGGCCAGCTCCATGCTGGCGATGGTCCGCGAGGGGATGCGCGATCCTTCTTCCAGCTTCTCGGCGGCGATGCCGGACAGCGCCATGCCCCAGACATTGCGCCCGCTCGCGGTCCATGCATCATGGGCAACGCCCAGCATCGCGGACTTGCCCGTGCCGGCATAGCCGATCACCATCGACAAGCCGCGCCCTTGCGTGATGTGCTGCAACGCCACCTGTTGCTCGCCGCCAAGGGTAAGGCCGCTGCGGGAAGCGGCCTCCTCATGATGCTTCAGCACCGTTGCCGGAACAGCATCCCCACGGTGCGCCGCCAGTCGATCGGCTGTTCCTTCCAGCCGCCGCTCGGTGTCGAGCATATCGCGGCTGGTGAAGCGCTCTTCGCCGCGCCCGTCCTTGCCCAGCGCAATAAAGTCGGGGGAGGCGCGCACCGCGCGCATGGCCTCCTCATATTGCGCCTGTCCGTCGCTATGCCGATGCACGAACATGGCAAGGTCGCGGCGGGTGAAGGTCGCCTGATAATGGGTGATAGCATCGAGCGCGATCGACGGCGCGGCGATGATGCGCGCGCCGTTGCGCGCGGCGACGGCGCGATGATCGTCCGCACGCTCGGACGGCTCGCCCCGTTCGAGCCGGCGCGATGCCGCCGGACCGATCTTGTCCTGCGGCTCCAGATCGACGCCCTGCGCCTCGAGGCTGCGGTGATCGATCCGCGCATCGATATCGAGTGCGGCAAGCCGCGCGTTCACATGATTGGCCCAGGCCTCGCGCCACTGCTCGACCTGGCTTGTGCGGTTCCACTCCCGCACCTTCGCGCCAAAGCCGTCCGGGCCAACCTCGCGTAGTGCCAGCATGACATGGACATGAGGCTTCGCCTCGCCGTCCTTGCCCATGTCCCAATGGACGTTGAGATCGGCGATCATGCCGCGCGCGACAAACTCGCGGGCGACGAAGTCCCGCGCGAGCGCGATGCCGTCCGCCTTGCCCATCTCGCGGGGGATGGCGAACTCCACATCGCGGGCAAGCTGCGCGTCCTTGCGCTTCTCGGTCGCCTCGACCTCATTCCACAGTACCCCGCGCTCGGCCAGCCGCTCGGGCGCGCCTTGCGGCAGCAGGATCTCGGAATGAACGACGCCGGCCTTGTTGGTGAAATTATGGGTGCGGTCGAGCCGCTCGTCATGGATCGCCTCGGCCGCGCGATAGGCGGCGGCCGCAACGGCACTGCGACCGGTGGCGCGGGAGATGACTTTCACGGAGAAATGGAAGATTGCCATGACGGCAATCCATCTACGCCAGCAACGCGCCGTCGGCACGACGTATAAGCGCGCCCTCCCACGAATTTTTCCTGTGCGGGACTGGGAAGTGCCAGGACGTCCCGGCGACTCTGCTGCACGAGGACAGGGGCCATAGTAACATAGGTGCATCCCCTCTCAAGGATGAACTTCCATGCGCAAACCCCGTGACTATGATTCGGAAATCAAGGCTCTTGCTAACAAGGCGAAGCAGCTGAAGGAGCGCCGCCTGCGCCAGCTTGGCGACCTTGTGACGGCGTGCGGCGCGGACGCGCTGGACGCCGACCTGCTGGCCGGTGTGCTGCTTGATGCGGTGGCCATCAAGGACGGACCGACGAAGGAGGGCTGGCGCAAGCGGGGCGCGGCCTTCTTTCACGGGAAGGCTCCAAGCCCTGCAACGGGAGCTTCAGGCCAGCCGGTTGGCGGCCTACCGCTCGAAGGCGGCAAGGCATCGTCTTGAGGCAGGCAAGGCCCGCACCGACATGCGCGAGTGGCAAGTGAAGCGCCGCGAGCGCACGCGCCAGCTGATCGAGCTGGGCGGGCTCGTCGCAAAGGCCGGGCTGGTCGATCTGACCGATGATGATCGGGCCACGCTCTATGGCGCGTTCCTGACGCTGGCCGACCAGTTGCGGGGCGAGAACAAGGCCAGCGCGCTCGCCCTTTGGCAGCGCAAGGGCAAGCGCGCTTTCGCGGCGGAGCGTGAGGTCAGAGAACGCCCGCCGTCCTCTTGAGTTCGGCGATGCGTTCGGAGCAAATCAGATGAACGGTGCTGCCCAGTTCCTCGACACGAGCGCCAAGCCACTCCAGCTCCTCCGTCGTGATTGTGTAGTGTTTGGAATAGCGTGCCTTCACATAGGCGTCGCGCAACTTGGTGAACAACGCGCGAGCCTTTCGATCGTCGCGGGGCCAGGCATCGACCAAACGGATATCGAGTGCGTCGGCAATCGAACGCAGGAAAGCGATATTGTGGCGGTGAGGCGTATAGAAAGTGAGGACGAGCAATACGCAATGGTAGAGCCGCTCTGTGGCCTGATGGAGCATAAATGCGGCCTCATTATTCCATGACCTTTTCAGATCGTCATGGAAGTTAACATGGCAGCGCATTGCGGACGGAAACCAAGTCTCAAAATACTCCTGCGCCATCTCCAGAGCGTCGTCCGGCTCTTTGGGCTTAGGCTTGTGCAGTTCGGTATCGCTGGACTGGTAGAGCGCGATCCCGTCACGAGCGATATCCATGAAGAAATACCGCCCCTGCGCCAGCGCGTCGTTCACCTCCTTCAGGGAGTGAACGATGAAGTTGGCAGGCGTCCGCAAAACCTTTGTCACCTGCGTCTCGCGGATCAGCCGCTCCTCGACGTTATGCCACAAGTCCTTGTCCGTGAGATCCTGCTGGTTGACGATCACCAGCAGGTCGAAGTCGGACATATAGCCCTTCGCCGTATGCGGCTCATCGACATATTTGCCCCGCGCATGCGAGCCGAACAGGATCACCTTGAGGATGCGCCCTGCCTTGCGCTTGCCTTCGGCCATGACGATCATGTCGGCAAATTCCTCGAACAGGAACTGGACGACGCGGGCAAGCTCGCGCTGCTTGGCAGGGGGCAGATGGGAAAGATCGGTCTTCATGGGCTGCCTATTTCTATGCAGGGCGGGACAGGTCGGTTCAAGACAAAGTGGGGCGCGAAGCGCCCCTAGTTTTTGCGGCCATAGATGCGTTCATGCAGCCCGCGCAGGGCGGCGAAGAACAGGGCTTCGGCTTCCTCGGTGGGGCAGAACAGGCGCTCGCCTATCTCATCGATCGTCCGCCCTTCCACCCGATGCAGGACATAGACTTCCCGTTCCATGACGGGCAGGCTGTTCAATGCTTGCAGGAACGTCGCCCTGTCGAAGGACTGCACCGCCGGTCCTGCGAGCACCCATGCGCTGATCCAGATGCCGCGCCCATCGCCCCGCATCATGGCGTCATCGTCGATGCGGATGCCTGCCTCGCCGCGCCATCGCTCGCGCGTCTCCTTGATCACATCGCGCGGGGCGTCCTGCCTGGGGGCGGTTTCCAGATAGCGGTCGATCCGCGCCACCAGCATCCTGCCGGTGCGCCTCGGCGCATTGAGGAGGGCCAGCGGCGGAATATCCGCGATGAAACTGCGCGCCGCTTCCAGCAGCGCCCGTGCGGAAGAAAGGCTCATGCCAGTGCCTCCCCATCTTCGGATGTGGTGCCCTCATCCTGTGGCAGGAAAGCGAGGAGATAATCGGCGGCCTTGCTTGCCTGACTCGCGGCACGAAATATCGCCTTGCTGTCCTCGCGCAGCACCGACAGCCATGCACCGATATAGTCGGCGTGGCGGACGGTCGGCACGATCCCGAGTTCGGCGCACAGGAACGCGCTCGCCATCTCCGCACAAAGCTCCTCGCGCGCATAGGCGGGACTGCCAAAGCCGCTGTTGGTAAGCCGGTCCAATCGCGAGCGATGCCCGGTCCAGTGCCCCAGCTCATGCAGGACGGTGCGATACCAATTGATCGGCTCGAAATACTGCTCCGCCCGTGGCACAGTGATATAATCATCCTGCGGGGCATAGAAAGCCTGATTGCCGCCAATATGGATATCCGCGCCGCTGGCCTCTATCAGCGCCTCCGCACAGGGGATGATGATCGCCTCATTCCACGTCGTTACCGGGGCAGGCGCAACGCCCTCCAGCCCTTCGCACTGGTCAACATTGAAGACGGTAAAGCGTTTGAGGAAAGCGACCTGCCTCGGCTCGCCATCGGGGCCGAATGTGGCTTCGTCCTGCCCCTTGGGCGTGAACCTGTCAGCATAACATACCGTCGTGCCCTGTTCGCCCTTGCGGACATTGCCGCCTAAGGCCTGCGCCTGCCGGTAGGTCAGCCAGCGTTGCGAGCCATAGCCCTGCTCGAACAGGCGCGCCCACAGGATCAGCACATTGATGCCCGAATAGCGCCGTCCCGTTCCGGCATTGCGCGGCAGTCCAAGCGGGGCGGTGCCGCTGTCCCATGGCCGCACCCATGGTAGGGTGCCTTCCTCCAGTTGCGCGATGATCCGGTCGGTCACCTCGCTGTAGAGGGTCGCGCCCGTGCGCGCTCCACGATACTGA
>TARA_R110000868_G_scaffold2276_2_pt1 | contig 11010 bp, 14 predicted proteins | sample TARA_R110000868 | Tara Oceans TARA_R110000868 (sample SAMEA4397489) | marine metagenome | biome: Polar Biome; feature: [SRF] surface water layer (ENVO:00010504); material: water (ENVO:00002006), including particulate matter (ENVO:01000060) such as... | depth 5 m | reverse complement strand
TCGGTTATCTCCATCCCCGTGGATAACACCACGTTCACTACGACTCTTCAGTTTGTTGATGTTCATCTCTGCTACCTTACTCAAGTCACAGTCTAGTACGTGGGCTGCATTAGCAACGTACCATAGAACGTCTCCTAGCTCCGCCAACAGGGCTTCCCTGTCTACTGGCACTCCCTTACGTAAAGCCTTCCCAAGCTTGCCAGCGGCCTCCCCTGCCTCACTAGCGAGCTGTAGGAGACAGTACTCAAGAGCTGTCTCCTTCGGGTAGATAGCTGTCTCAAGTGCCTTGTCTTGGTAGTAATTTAAAGATAACATCAGGACCTCTTTGGTTGTTTTTTGCGATTAGTTTTCTTAGAGACTACCTTAGTAGCCACTTTACGTAGATCACCAGTACGATGAGAACCCACATGATCTACCTCTTTCTCGTCACCCTTATGTACTTTACCCTCGTCTTCTGCTTTGCTCCTAGATGCATTCCTTGCTGCTCTACGTTTCTTTTGGGCAGGAGTACCATGGTAATCTGCATACTCTTTCTTGTAGTCACGAGCTTTAGGCATTGGAAGCACTCCCTCTTGTGGTACGAGGGACAGCGTAAGGGATACACCTGAATTGGAAACTAATTATTTTGTTAGCTTTCTGCATCTCGGTACCGTTGACTGCCATCTTTTGAGCATTCTGTACACACTCTTCTTGGGTGGGAAACGAGAGAGGTCCAAGAACCATTGGAGTAGCTTCTCCAGGTACTAAGACTATCCCTAGTAAAATCCAGATACTATATGTCATATGTTCTCCTCTACTTTTAAAGCTTCATAGCTATGTGGACATGCTTGTTTAATGTAACTACCAATTTTTCTTGCTACTACTTTTACTTCTTCTTGTGCTGTAGGATGGGTACGAAGGTTCACTACCCTCATGAAGGCAGCTAGGGAGCCCGTCCACACCCATTCAGTGTACATGGACAGGGGTAGTACCATCCTAGCCTGTTCAGGTGCTACACCCTCCTCCAAGAGGCTGTCATAGGCATGTAGAGCAGCTGTGTGGAGATCTTCTAGGGTATCAGAACAGTACTCAGGATCATACACAGACTCATCAGAACTACCCTGCTTCACATTAGCTGCAGTACCTCTCCACATATCAGGGGTAAAGAATTCAGGTTCATCCTTTACATACCTACGACTAACCTCATTCCAAACGAGACCTACCTGATGCTTGGCTAACTGACGAGCAACAAAGATGGGAGCCTTTACCCTAAAAGAGAACTGAACATGACCGAAGGGAGTCCAATGGTTGTGTTTGGCTAGGTACTCTATAAGCTTTACGTCTCTTTTTTCAAGACCATAAGAAGTATTAGCAAAACTAACCCTTGCCGCATTCACAACGGTAAGGTCATCACCCATACAATTAAGAAGAGTAACATTCATTAGACTCTTAATCTGCTCCTTGGTCGTAGTAGTCTGTGTAGTTGTGAACATTGATCTTTCTTTCTCGTTTGTAGTTAAAGGAAGCATTCTTAGGAACTCTAGTAGGACCCTTTTCTTTATCCTTGAGCTTCAACTCCCGACTCTTCTTGTGGCGTTCCTTGCTGGTCGGTCTCAGTGACAGCTCTTCCACTTTGTTCTGGTAGCTCAATGTGTTCTCCCTCAAGTAACAGCATGAGTACGTCTTCTACTTCCAAGTCGTTGTATTCCAGGATGTCGTCAAAGGTGTACTCCTCTAGTGCTTGTATGATTTGCTCTTCCATTTGTTCTCCTTACTTGTATAAATCTTTGAGTGTCTGAAGTGACACAAACTCTGGGTCATAACAACCATTCTGAATGTTCCTTTTAATTACTACACCTGACCACCAAAGGTCATTAACATTACCTGCCCAACCAGCACGGTAGTCAATGTAGCTTCCACATACTAAGCCCATGATCTTATTGTTAGCTCCGTCTGTACGCATTGAGTAGTCCAGTAGATGACTATGACCACAAGTGGAAGACATTAGACGTTTAGCAATAAGGGAGTAGGCGTGGTGTTCACCTCCAATAGGTCGTCCCATTACACCAGACACAAAGTAATGACCGTAGGAGATTCCATCAATGATCTTAGTACCAGGAGTCTGACCATCGTATGGGATAACCTCATCGTACCACTGCTCTAGTTCTAGATCATCGTACCCCATAGTACCTACCAGCTCAGGTGAAAGGTCTAGTGCCCGCTCAATACGCTGCTCATGATTACCAATGAAGTAGTAAGAGAGAGGTAGCTTCTTCTTACGCCTGTACACTGGTGCCCACATACGATCCTGAAAGTCTGTATGAGATTCAATATCCTTTCGGTATGATCGTCCATGGAAGGATCTCTTTCCTTTATCGTAGGAGGAAAGAGAATGCATGTCAGCACCATCACCTATATTAACAATAACATCTGGTTTGACATCAGCTATTAGATTACCTAGCCAAGTAGCTCTTTCGTTATGGAAGTCAGGGTGTGCATGTTGGTCAGGGATTACTAAGTGAGTTGTCATAGGATACCTTTAAAAGTCAGTGAAAGAAGCTTGGTTAGGGTTCTTTGATACAGATTTTACTACATACTTAAGAACAAGAGTCCTAAGCTGGTCCTTAAGAAAAGATACTTCAGTCTCAAGTTTTAAGATTGTATCCTGTAGCTCACAGACTAAGTTACCTGTGTTTTCTTTTAGGGTTGGTTTTTCCATTAGGAATCTCCTTCCACATAATCGAGGATTAGATTCTTTAGAACTTTTCTATCTGAGATCTCTTTAGAAACAATGGAAGCTAACTTGTATGCTTCAGTGTCCATTAAGACATCAAAGATTTCTTCTAGTTCTTCAAGTGTTATCATTCAAACCACTCCTTTGGTAGTACCCCTACTGCGTACAGGAAGTCATGCCTTTCGCACCAGTGGGAGTACCTCATCTCTGAGTTCTTGTGTATCTTACTGTCCTTCTGGAAGAACAGTCTTAGATCCAGGTCAGGGTTAGCTTCCTTCACCTTGTTTAGTTTAGCTCTGTCTGTTGCCCTGAAGTATCCTTTTGCTTCTATGAATATTTCTCTACCATCAGGAAAAGTAATAGAAAAATCAGGGGTGTAGTAGGAGTGATATATAAGCTGATCTTTTTCATAGTGGTACTTAAACTTTGTTGCAGCACTAGATAGCTCCTCTAACTGGGAACCTACTAAAGGTTCCCAACCTCCTTTAAACTTTCTTACCATTAGAATTCCTTAGCTGCGTTGAATAGAATCTCTTCTACTCTTGGTTCTTTTAGTACCTTGGTAAGGAAGACTGGACCCTTAGAGTACATGTAAGACTTTAGACCAGGCCAGCAGTCACCCTTGAAGGAACAGTAAGAACATTGGACACCTAGTTTCATGTTACCTGACTTACCTTCAGGTACATCTTCGTAACACAAAGGTGGTGGTGTTTCCTGTGCTATACCCTTAACCTTATCCTCTACGTACTTCTCAAAGTCGAACCTACGATCTCTTGAGTAAGTGTCTAGGGTAAGGTGTCCTAGCGTTTTGTCTATGACGAGGAAAGAAGCCTTGTCTTTATCCTCTACTGCATCATCCTCTTGTAGTGCAGTTAGGTACCCCATCAGCTGTACGTAGTAGTTGAAGGGGTCATCCTCCCGAACCCTGTGCTCTGCAAACTTCTTGAAGGAGAAGGTTGATGCACTCTTACAGTCTACCAAGTGTCCATCAATGATGGCATCAATGTGACCTTTGATACCGTGTAGGTTTACTTCCTTCTGTTGGTGCTCTACCTTGTGGCCAGCCTCAGCCGCCAGAAAGAGGAGGAGCTCTTCCAGAATGTCACCATAAAGGAACTTGATACGAACGAAAGGACTCAGCACTTCCTGTTTCTCTGGGTGATTGATAGTGTACCAGAGTTTACGAGCAGGAGCACCAAGGTTAGACATACGTAGGGTAGGTGGACCACTAATTGCAGCACTACGGGTAGCTACAATCTTGGACAGCTGGTCACCAAAAGCATTGATGTTTACAGTGTTTGGTTTCCAATCACCCCCAATGTTATCCATTAGTCCATAGATATCTTTAACAAGTGTTTGTATTTGTTTCAAGGTCACTGTCCTAGCTTTGTGTGTTGGGGTGCTCTTTCTAGAACAGCACCCCTCAAATTTTCCACAGAAAATTCTGTATCTGGAGGCCCTTTAGAAGGCAGAAGCAACCATCTCGTCAGGGAACCCATCTGAGTTCTCTGATTCGTAGACTACCAGGTTATCAACTCGTACTGCTTCAAGTCGATGTCCTTTACCCTTTACAGTATCGTACATTACTACTTTACAGGAAATATCACTACCATTTCCGATATTTCCTTCGTGTTTCTCCCCTTCTTTATCAACTACCGAGGGTGGGGAGAAACTCACTGTTTTTCCCATAATCATCTTGGATACAGGTCGTCGAAACACTACAAAAGGTCCCATCTCTGGATCTTCCTTGATAGTTAGGGCAAGACCTGAACTAACAAACTTAGCAAGAGATTCTTCATCCAAGTGTAGGTTGACTTTATAGTTATTGTACTTTTGATCGGGTACGAAAAGGTTCTGTGCCCATTTAGCTTTCCCTGAAAAGTAAAGTGTGTCTGTAGCCATATTTAGTTCCTTAATGGATTGTGACGGGTTGTTTAAACTGTAGGATATTGTCTTCAGATACTGTTAGGTCAGGTTCTTCCTCCACTTCTACTATGGTATCGATCTCAAGGTTTTCTACTTGAGAACCAATCTCCTCCTCTACGAACTCCAAAGCCTCCTCTTCTGAGTCAGCTTGGAAGTTACCTCCCATCGTCACACGGTCGGTAAACGAAAAAGTAATATTGAAAGTTTTACTAATGGGTTTCACTCCAGTTGTTGCCAATTGTGTACCCACCTTTGTCAGCTTTGTAGTTGCCAGCCATAGGGCAGTTCAATTGAAGTTGCTCGCCTACTATTCTTAGACTTTCGCATTGTACATCTGCGATATGTTTAGCTATTTCGATATCTCTAATTGTCTTTGTTTGCCACTCATCGTGTACGTAGTTTATTAGTTTATAGGGTATTCTTTCTTCTGTCAATTGTTTATTCCACAATACTGTAGCATTTTTCATGATGATGGACTCTCCAGACTGAAGATAGCCAGCTAACATTAGGTGGGTACTGTCACATCTGATCAATCTGTTGTCAAGTCCAGTAAAGAAACCTTTTTTAGCATCATAAGGGATTTTATCCTCTTTTAATGACTTGAGACCGGCCCAAGATGATAGGAACTGATCGACAGCATCCTTAGCTTGCCCCATAGAACACTCCAGGATGCTCGCCAGCTTCTTTATCCCTGCCCCTAGTAGGAAGGCATAGATAAAAGTCTTAGCCACGTCACGGGTCCTGCAAATGGATCCTAGAGCCTTCTGGTTTAAGGTATGAGCATCAGTACCGTCCTCCTTCTTGCCATACACTAGAGCATGAGTGAATATAGGGTCGTTGACGTAGTGAGCTAAGACCCTCAGCTGTATCCCTTCAGCATCGACACCAATAAGGTACTCATATTCAGGGTGTACTTGCCAGAGAGCTCTGAAAGGGCTCCCATAGGCCATCTTGACCTCGTCTACAAAGGATAGGTTCTTGGGGTCAGTAGGATAGAAGGATGTAGGGATGTTAGCCATGTTAGGTTGACTGTGAGACATCCTGTGTGTCCAAGAACCTACCGAGTTGAAGGAACCATGGATATTCTTGGTAGTCTCATTGTAGTTTTTGATCCACTCCACCAAGGTAGACCGCCTAGAGGTTAGTGTGATGTACCCTACGAGCTTACTGATTTCCTTAGGAGCATCATCTGGTACTGTTGATAGATTTATTTCATTGACTTTCCATCCATAGACAGTATAATAGTCTATCTTCTCTAGGTTACCCTCTCTCTCTGCTATAAGATAACCTTTAGTTTTCTCTATAGGTTTCCATCCTACATTAACTAATCTATCTATTATCTGTTTAGTAGAGTTAGGGTTAAAGGGTATCCATTGGATAAGAGTAAAGGGTTCACCTTCAGTGTACATAGAGATATCCTCTTCAGTCCCTAGGCTACGGTCTTCCGTAGCTAACCACTTGAAGTCTTTCTTATGGAGAGTACCTTTAGATGTAAGCTGTGGTGTAATCTCTCGGATACCCTCAGGCTTAGGTGGGAAGACCTTATGGAGTTCTTCTAGTACCTCTTCTAGTTTCTTTTCGATTACCTTTAAGTATTCTTTTGCTTTATCTATATTAAAATGAAAGCCAGTGGTTGACATCTTAGCAAGTATGAAGGTAACTTCATGCTCTAACTTGATAGCGTTAACCCAGTTAGGTTTATTAAAGTACTTTTCCAGGTGTTTGAAGATACCATAGCAGACAATACAATCTTGTTGGCAGTAGTCTTCCATTTCTTTAGAGTATCTAGAGAAGTCCTTAAATACACCTTTCGGACTCCCCATAATCTTACCCCAGTTACCCAAGCTATGCCCTTTAAGTTGGGTGTAGTTGAATAACCGTGACAAGACCAGGGTATCCATTGTGTTATCTACTCTGCAATACCCTTCAAACTCCTTACCAAGGTGAGCTAAGAGGACTTCTCTATCGAATTGGATGAAGTTGTGGCCAACCCATAGGGTAACACCCTTAGCAAACTCAAGGAAAGGACCCTTGACTAGATGGACATACCTGAAGGTATATGACTTTCCTGTGTCAATGTCATGACAGACAATTACCCATATCTTTTGAGGATTGTCAAGACCTTCAGTTTCTATGTCACATACAACTCTCACTAGTGTTTATCTCCTTAAAAGGGTATTGTATTATCGGGGAACTTACTCTCTATTTCGGTAAGCTCAAAGGTTTTCTTATTGAAGAAGAGTTTACCTGCAGGTCCAGTCATGGCACCAAAGCGATTCTTCTTAATGATTAACTGAGTTGTATTTTTTGAATCCTCATCCTCTGCTTCGATATCCCTTTGTAGGTGGATCCAAATGTTGGCTACCTTAGATATGTTACGGCTACCTCGTGTCTTGTTGTCATCATTCACGTGGCTGACAAATAGGAGAGCAAAGTCAAGGTCATGAAGAAGAGTGGCAAGCTTAGTAGATATATAATCCAGTGTTTTTCTTTCATCTTGATCCCCTAGTCCTGTTACAATCATGGTAATATGATCTAAGATAATGTAGTCACAACCCTTGACAGTGACTAAGTACCTGATGTTCTCAATGATTACATCAGGATCATCACTACCAAAGTGAGAGTAGATGTTTAGACGGTCATCTTCTTTGACTAGATTGACCAAGGCTTTCTCTTGATCCTCCTCAGAGACAGGACAACCAGGTAGGTGGACAGGAACTTTCATGTCAAGTCCTATGAATCCCTTGACAATCCTTTCTTTGTCCTCCTCTAGATGGATGATACCTAGTTTAGCAGTTGGGTCTGTCTTCAGGATATGGTACTCTATATTCCTAAGTACCTCTGTCTTTCCGATACCTTCTAGGGCTGTGAATAGAACACCCTCTCCCTTGCGTATACCGTACGTCATGGCGTTTAACGTAGGGAATGGGTAGGGTAGCCCCTTCTTTTCCTTAGACCCCCTCAGGATGCCTCTGAGGTCATCTAAAGAGGAGTACATACCCTCTGGTTGGTACTTCTTGGAGTTCCACCAGATATTGATAAAGTCTTTACTTTTGTCAGCCTCCAGGTAAGAGTTACCATCTTTCAATTCTTTGGTTAGTTTTACAATAAAGACTTTGTTTAGGTTAAAGAGTTTAGCTATTTTCTCAGTAGCATCCTGCCCAGGTTTGTCAGAGTCCAAACATAGATAGATTTTACTAAACGAGTTAAGGAAATCATAGTCTCTACGACAATCACTTTCAGCAGAAGAGCTAGAGCGTATAGATACCACAGGGTACTTACTACCCAGCATCTGGTAGACTGATGCTGCATCTAACTCTCCTTCTGTTATTGTGATAGCCTTCGCTGAACCTGCAGAGAAAAGGTTCTTACCAAAGAGTCCTGCATGTTGCATGTCTCCGGTAGACCTAAAGTCTTTTACTAACTTCTTTCTAATCTTTTGAGCACCATTGGGGTAGTTAAAGGTAATCTCTTCAGTAACTTTTGTTGTTGTTATCTTGTAGAATCTCATTGTGTCTTCTGAAACCCCTCTCCATGGGGTAAAAGATATATTATCTAGGTCAAGGACAGGTGTTGAGAAAGGTGGATATTCTTCTATGATCATAGATTTTGGATCCATCTGTTGTACTTGTACTGCATTATTATGATAGGAACGACAACTATAGCAATACCCATGATTATCCCCATAGACAACGTAGGCATCAGAGGACTCGCAAGTTGGTGACGGGCATGGTAACCCTTTTGCTTGAATTCTGTCGTGTCCTGGTTTTTTTGGGGGGTGTTTCGTTATCATGATGGGTATAATCTTCCAGAGTTGAGGTAATAGAGTCATCACACGTAGAACATAACCAATCTCGATGTGTGAACCTTACAGGATTCTGGGTACTACCTTTTGTATCACAACAATAACATCTCATTTACTTTCTCCTTTGTTAAGTCCCGGTTGCCATTGCCGGGGTTGGTTCTTTCATTAGATTTTTCCTCCTGTGTAATGTTCTAGCAGGTCTAATAGGAGTACCGTGATGAACTGTGGGGCCTCCTCTACTAAGTCCAAAAGCTCATCTGGACTTAGGCGAGCAAAGTCATCATAATCTAGGTTAGGAACAAAGTCAAGGGTATTCACCCTGTCTAGGGGTTTAGGAACTGGGTAGTAGTCGTCATCCGCCTTTGAAAGATTTCCAGCTTCTATAGTTTTCTCAATGGAGGAGATAGCTGGTAATTCTTCAGTAAAAGAGGTTTTACTACACCCGTATTCGAAGAGACAGTCGAGAGCTTCGCCAAGAGCCTCTTCACGGGTCTCAGTATGTTCGGGAGGTTCTGGTACAGGTAAGGGCATGGGTTGACTCTCTACAGTGGGTTTAAAAGGGATTACACTACTATGTTCTATGGCAGGAGCTGGAGGAAGGTAACTGAAGTACTGATGGTAAACCCTACTCGAAGGGATAACATCAGGCTCAGGCTCACGGTGAGCCCTGTTAAACGAGTACGTATTGGAACTCCACCATCCATCATGGTTGCCATCAGACGTTTGAGTACCTTTCTTGTACCAGTTACCCTGACTATCGTATACGACAAACCACCAGTTAGCAAACTTATCCATAAACTTACGGGTAGCCTTCGAAGAGATAAACTGTAGCTTATCTCTATGACCCTTTATCATTGATTTTAGGATTGGACGAGCAAAGTTAATAGAGAAGTCTCTAGTGTCACTCTCTACACTATTACCAAATCCACTCAAGGTACCGTTGTGCATCAAGTAAGTGTCTAGTCCGTCAGCCTTCTTGGTAGTCAATCTAAAAGGATGGCAGTTGGCAAGATTGTTAGTACCTTTGGTATTAAACCTTAGATGTAGGAAGATCTTTTTGTCAGGGTTATCCCTGAGGATTCTATTCACTTCGTCAGGGCTATTACCTTTCTTACTAAACCTTCGGAAGTTGTCTGGTTCCTCACCTGGATTAATCACTGTAGCTCCGTAGCCATCAGGGTTTACGACACAGGCTGATTCGATCATAGACTCAGGGATAATAATACCTGGTTCTCTTACGATGATAACACACATATTAAGATACCTTCTGTAGGATAGTCTTCGAACGACTATAATTTTTCTGTAGTGGGACATCCCTGAGGTACATCAAGGCTCTTTCTGGTTTTGAGAAGACGTCACCTTCTATAGTTAGAACTCCTTCTTTACTTCTACCCCATTTCTTAGGAGAAGTAACTAGTAGGGGTAGGTAGTGCTCGTGTTCCTTTACCATATGATTTAAGTATTCCGGTATAAAGGGAGACACTCCTAGGCTCTTGTCTATAAGATCCTTTTGGAATACAGTACGATTTTGAGGGTCTCTAGATAATGGCCTATTAGAGAAGGCTTCTATTAGAGTTTTCATGAAGGACGCATCCTTCAAAACATCGTCCATCTTTTCAGGGGACAGAAACTCTTTTAGGACTCTGTATTTATTCTTTGGTGTAGCTTGTAACCAGGAAAAATACTGAGAGAGATCCATTTTTTCTATTGTAGAAATACCCCTGGTGAAGTGAAGAACACTATCCACAAAGTCTATGTTCTTGGCGAGGTTCGCATAGGATACGATACCCTTGAAGACTCTTACTTCGATGGTAGGCCTTTTATTTAGATTAATACCACCCCTTACTTGACTAAAGTACCTTTCAATTCTTTGAGGGGTTAAGTCAATGTATTTAAAGGTGTCTCCTTGTAACCCTGGAAGGGGTGTGTAGTTAAAGTTTTTTAATCCTGACCTTTCACTCATAGTGTAAATGAAAGGAAGCATGTGTACTGCACCAAAGAAGTAGGTGAAGGCTGATATGTGGTGGGGTGATTTGAAAGACTTTCGGTCTACATGGATATGCATCCCATTAGTAGTTTTTGTGGACACATCGAAGTTATCGTATTTTCCTTGGTCAAACCAGTGAGCCCAAGCTACCAGTTGGGCCTTTCTTGTCATAGGGACGGTCACCAATTCAGCTTTTGTGCCCCCTGCCCCTGAGATGGAAGCGTCTGCTTTGCAAATGAAAAACAGATCCCTTTGGTTATCAATCAATTCTGTAATTTTGTAGTCACTACAAATTTCCAGTTCTACTCCGTACAGAGGAGCCTGAGCCAGTTTTTCCTTTTTACTAGAGTATACTGCCTTTGTTTTTAACACATCTAGTACATTGGTTAAGTAGGAGAATAACTTGTGGTATTCTCTGTTTTTACTTTTAGCGTCTAGGTAGAGCCTTGTGTATTGACCTTTGACTAGGCTCTCTGCTACCCAAAAGCTTGGTGTAATCGAATAGGTTCTTTGTGTGGTTTGGGTACTTGCTCCTCCTCTGACTTTTTCTACTACTGGGTCTATTGAACCTAGGTAGAT
>TARA_R110000868_G_scaffold1211_10_pt1 | contig 11013 bp, 8 predicted proteins | sample TARA_R110000868 | Tara Oceans TARA_R110000868 (sample SAMEA4397489) | marine metagenome | biome: Polar Biome; feature: [SRF] surface water layer (ENVO:00010504); material: water (ENVO:00002006), including particulate matter (ENVO:01000060) such as... | depth 5 m | reverse complement strand
ATCGATAACAGCTACGTTTAAGCGTTGATCCAATTGAACGATTTCGTTTGGATTGTCAACACGTCCCCAAGAAAGATCCGTAATGTGAAGAAGTCCATCAACACCACCAAGATCGATAAACACACCGAAATCAGTAATATTTTTAACTGCACCTTCAAGAACCTGACCAGATTCGATGGTATCAAGAATTTGTTCTCTTTGCTCTTCAAGATCAGACTCGATAAGAGCTCTGTGAGAAACAACAACATTTTCTGCAGCCATGTTTAATTTAACAACAGCGAATTCCATGGTTTTGTTAACATATGCATCAAAATCACGAACGGGTCTAACATCGATTTGAGAGCCTGGTAAGAACGCGTCGATTCCAAATAGATCGACAACCATACCACCTTTAATTCTACGCTTGATAAGACCTTCAACAACTTCTTGAGTTTCATGAGCTTTCTCAATTTTTTCCCAAGCAATTAGAATATCAGCTTTTCTTCTTGAAAGAATAAGCTGGCCATCTTTGTCTTCAACGCGATCAAGGAAAACCTCAACTTCATCACCAGCGGCCATGCTTTCAAGTACCTTGTTCGAAAATTCGTTAACAGCTATGATACCTTCAGATTTAAATCCGATATCAATTACCACGTATTTTTCATCAATAGAAACAACACGTCCTATTACAATCTCTTTCTCTTCAATTTCATTAAGGGTATTTTCATACATACCCATAAGCTCGTTGTATTCATCAGCTGTGTACTCATCAGATGGGCTAGCCAATTGGTCGAAAGTATATACTTCACCTTCAACTTCTCCACTAAAAACGTGGGTTAGAGCTTCTTCAGTTTCACTAATAGCTTGTTCTTCAACAACTTCTTCAGTTGTTTCTGCTGTTTCTTCTACTTCAGCTGTTTCAGTTTCTTCAGGAGATGTTTCTTCTACAACTTCCTCAGTTGCAACTTCTTCCTGTTCAGTTTGTTCGTTTTTTAAGTCTTCTGACATTATAAATATGTGTTATAAGTTGTACCTCATAACCGACTTTCGATTATGGGATAGGGTTAATATTTCAAGTTATGAAGCGATCAAGGGTTTTACCTGATCACAAATAATTGACACTTGTTGCTCAAAATTGAGAGCGGAAGTATCAACTTCAATGGCGTCATCCGCTTTCTTTAACGGATCTGCACTTCTGGTTGAATCGATCTCATCTCGCTCTGAAATGTTATCCATTACTTCTTCTAAAGTAGCTGAACTTCCTTTATTTTGAAGCTCAACAAGTCTGCGCTTAGCTCTAGTTTTTAAATCTGCAACCATGAAAAATTTCAAAGCGGCATTTGGAAAAACAGCAGTTCCTAAGTCACGACCATCTGCAACAAATACACCTTGCTTTACAGCTTGATGCATTAGCACATTTATAAAAGAACGCACGGAAGACATTGATGCAACTTCACTTACAGCTTGAGAAACTTCCATAGTTCGTATTTCTTCAGACACATTAGTGTTATTTAAAAACACATGGAATTTTTTCTCTTTGAAGTGAAACGAGATCTTATTTTCTTTCAGGAGTTCAAAGAACAATTCTTTATTCTTTTCTGCCTTTAAATAAATTAATGTTGCCACACGGTACAATGCCCCGGAGTCCAAAAACTGGATTCCTAGTCGCTCGGCTACTGCACGAGCTGTTGAACTTTTTCCCGATCCTGCGGGGCCATCAATTACTACTATCATAACAGAACAGTTAAATTAAGTTTATTCCTTTAATTATTCAATCATTTCTTGTTTAAGATTTATGGAACCCTTAATTTTGAGGTCTTCGAAAGAATTTGATAAATGTATAATCGACTGTTAAAAATTCATGGCACGTAATAAATCTGCAATTAAGCGTACTCGTCAGAACGAAAAGAAAAATGAGCACAACAAAGACAGGCGCTCAAAAATGAAAACTTTAATAAAAAAAGTTTTTAATTCTACTGATAAGGCAAAAGCTGAAACTGCTTTAAAAGAAGCTACTTCTTTTATTGATAGAATGAGCGTTAAAGGAGTGGTACACAAAAATACTGCTGCAAGAAAAAAAGCTCAGCTCACAAAGTTTGTAAACAACTTATAATTAAACATCATGTCCGAACCTGCATCTAAAGCTTTATTAGTAATTTTAGACGGGTTCGGAATTGCTGTCGACCCATCTGTTAGCGCTATTGACAAAGCGCACAAACCATTTTACGATTATTTAATCGCTACATGCCCGCATACTCAATTATTGGCAAGTGGAGAAGAAGTAGGCCTTCCTGAAGGTCAGTTTGGCAATTCTGAAGTTGGCCATCTCAATATTGGTGCGGGTAGAATTGTATGGCAAGCCCTCTCAAAAATTAACAAAGATATTAGAGAAGGTGGATTTTTTGAGAATGAGCAACTACTTCAAGGAATAGAAGAAGCTAAGAAAAAAGGTAAGATTCATTTAATGGGACTTTTTTCTGACGGCGGTGTACATAGCCATAATGAACATTTATTCGCACTCCTTAAGCTTTGTAAACAGCATGGTATTGAAAAAGTTTATGTACATGCCTTTACAGATGGTCGTGATACTGCACCTCAATCTGGGAAAGAATATGCTCAAGAATTCAACCAACAAGCTAAAGAGATTGGAGTTGGAAAATTAGCCTCTATTATTGGACGTTATTATGCCATGGATCGAGACAATCGCTGGGAACGGGTTCAACTTGCTTACGATCTGCTTGTAAATGGTAAAGGAGAACACTTTTCATCTTCAGATGAAGCCTTTGATGCCACTTATAAAGATGATATTACCGACGAGTTTATCAAACCTATTTTACTGGATGATTCTGAGGACTCTAGAATCGAAAAAGATGACTCCGTTATTTTCTACAATATTCGTGGAGATAGAGCACGAGAAATTTCAAGAGCGTTAAACGAAAAAGAATTTAACGAGTTTCCTGTAGAAGCGAATTTAAATCTAAATTATATTTGCTTTACTTCTTACGATGCAACTTTTGAGTTCGCACATGTTGCTTATCCTGCTCAAGAGCTAACAAATACTATTGGGGAATGGGTTAGTAAAAAAGGTCTGAACCAATTCAGAATTGCAGAAACTGAAAAATACCCTCACGTCACTTACTTTTTTAATGGAGGAGAAGAAACTCCAAATAAAGGTGAAGATCGATTAGTAATCCCAAGCCCTAAAGTAGCTACTTATGATCTTCAGCCCGAAATGAGTGCTCCTGCTGTAGGAGATGCTTTAGTTGATGCATTAGCTTCTGAAAAATACAACCTTGTCATATTGAATTTCGCCAACACAGATATGGTTGGACATACAGGATTTATGGATGCAGCCATTGCCGCCGTTGAAGCTGTTGATGCTCAATTAAAACGAGTAATTAAAACAGCAACAAAGCATGGTTACCGCTCTCTCATTATTGCCGATCATGGAAATTCTGATCAAATGATAAAACCAGACGGAAGTCCTCATACTGCTCACACTACTGCTCCAGTTCCCGCTGTTATTGTGAATTATCCTGAAGAAATTGAACTTCATCACGGAATTCTTGCAGATGTTTCCCCTACCCTTCTAAAGTTAATGGGATTAGATCAACCTGAAGAAATGACAGGATCACCTCTTTTTTAAGCTTTATCTCGTCATTTGAGTTGCTTTTACTTATGTGCTCTACTACATTCGTGAAGGAATGAACTAAATCTTGATTTGGCTCGTTTTTTGCCCTAGTAGGAATGAATTTTCATATTATTTAAAAGGACTTATCACATGGAGGGTAATTTTTCTAGTAAAGTGCGTGACGTTATCCAGTTTAGCAGAGAAGAAGCTTTGCGCTTGGGTCATGACTACATTGGAACGGAACATTTAATTTTAGGTATTGTTCGATTAGGAGACGGCGTTGCAGTTCGAATTCTCAAAAATTTAGATTGCGATCTCTTTAAACTTAAAAAGACTATTGAAGATACTGTTCGTGGTACTGGAGGTTCTGTAACTGTCGGAAATATTCCGCTTACAAAACAAGCTGAGAAAGTACTTCGAATAACTTATTTAGAAGCTAAGCTATATAAAAGTGATACCATCGGTACAGAGCATTTGCTTCTTTCGTTACTTAGAGATGACGAGAACATAGCCGCTCAAATTTTACAACAATTCAGTGTTTCTTACGACGCAGTTCGTGAGGAACTCGACCTTATTATTTCAGGAAAATCGCGTGAAGAATTTGATGATGCTACTTCAGTTTCGGCAAGCACACCATCTTCTTCCAAAGGATCATCAGGAACAGGAAGCTCGAGAGAAAAAAGAATGGATAAATCGAAAACACCCGTGCTCGATAACTTCGGACGCGATCTCACTCAAATGGCCGAGGAAGGAAAATTAGATCCTATCATCGGTAGAGACAAAGAAATTGAACGTGTCGCTCAAGTTTTGAGTCGACGTAAGAAAAACAATCCAGTTCTCATTGGAGAGCCTGGTGTTGGTAAAACAGCAATTGCCGAAGGATTGGCAGCCCGTATTATTCAAAGAAAAGTTTCTCGTGTGCTTTATGACAAACGAGTTATTGCTCTAGACTTAGCTGCTCTTGTTGCTGGAACTAAATATCGTGGTCAGTTTGAAGAGCGTATGAAGGCCGTAATGACCGAGCTTGAAAAAACTGATAATGTTATACTCTTTATTGATGAGCTTCACACTATTGTTGGAGCCGGTGGAGCAAGTGGTTCATTGGATGCATCAAATATGCTAAAGCCTGCTCTCGCGCGTGGCGATATACAAGCAATAGGTGCTACAACTTTAAATGAGTACCGTCAATTTATCGAAAAAGATGGAGCTCTCGAACGTCGTTTCCAGAAAATTATGGTTGATCCAACTACTGCGGATGAGACTATTGAAATTCTGAACCAAATTAAAGGAAAGTACGAGAAGCATCATAGTGTAAGGTATACTGATGAAGCCATCCTAGGGTGCGTGAAGTTGACCGATCGCTATGTAACCGATCACTTTCTACCAGATAAAGCTATTGATGCTTTAGATGAAGCCGGAGCTCGAGTTCATTTAGCAAATATTACTGTTCCAAAGCATGTTATTGAGCTAGAAGAAGAAATTGAAACTACCAGCATCGAAAAAAATTCGATGGTGAAAAAGCAACGCTTCGAAGAAGCTGCTCGTCTCAGAGACAATGAAAAGCGATTAATTGAAGATTTAGAAGTCGCTCAACGAGAGTGGGAAAAAGAATCCGAAAGTATTGTATTTGATGTAACTGAAGAAGATGTTGCTTCTGTTATAGCTATGATGAGTGGCGTTCCTGTGAATAAAATCAGCCAGAATGAAGGTGCTAAACTTCTAAAAATGAAGGAAAGCCTCTCAGGTAAAGTGATTGGTCAGGACGAAGCAATCCTAAAACTTACTAAAGCTATTCAACGAACTCGTGCAGGATTGAAAGATCCTTCTCGACCAATTGGCTCGTTCATTTTCTTAGGTCCAACTGGCGTCGGTAAAACAGAAATGGCGAAAGTTCTGGCTAAATATCTCTTTGATAAAGATGACACACTCATTAGAATTGATATGAGTGAGTATATGGAGAAGTTTTCCGTATCTAGATTAATTGGAGCACCTCCGGGATATGTTGGGTATGAAGAAGGTGGAGTTCTAACTGAAAAAGTTCGGCGTAAGCCATACAGTGTTGTACTTCTGGATGAAATCGAGAAAGCTCACCCAGATGTATTCAATATTCTACTTCAAGTTCTGGATGATGGAATCTTAACGGACAGTCTTGGACGTAGAGTTGATTTCAGAAATACGATTATTATCATGACTTCAAATATCGGAGCTCGAGATATTAAAAATATGGGTAAAGGGATTGGTTTTGGTGAGGCTAATGAATCTGCATTCGATTATGCCAAAATGAAAACCACTATTCAGGATGCTTTAAAAAAAGTATTTAATCCTGAATTCCTGAATCGTATTGATGATGTTATCACTTTCCGTCCTCTCGAGAAAAAAGACATCTTCCAGATTATTGATATCTTAAGTGAAGAACTCTTTGGAAGAATTCGAGAAGTCGGATTTGAAATTGAAATCACAAAAGGTGCTAAAGATTTCATCGCAGATCGAGGCTTTGATCAAAAATATGGTGCGCGTCCACTTAGACGAGCAATCCAGAAATATATTGAAGACCCATTGGCTGAAGAACTCCTTGAGCACAAAAAAGCAACAGGCTCGACTATTAAGATCAAAATGAATAAATCTCGTGATGATCTTGAATTCGACTGGGTTAAACCAGATCCAAAAATGGTTGAAGAAAAAGCTACCTCTGAATCTGAAGAAACCAAAGACGAATCGGAAGAAGCAAAGGAAGCATGATGAATTAAGAATATTAACAAGAAATATTCAATAAAGAATTAAAAAGCCTGGCTCATTGAGTCGGGCTTTTCTATATCAATTAGTCTTTATTCTCAGGAATCGCATCAGAGTCTAAAAAACAGCCCGGCGTTTATATTCAGCGCAGTCATCTTTTGCTCGAAATCATCAAATTCTGAATTGGTATTGAAGTAATCCATATTGAAGATGAACCCAATTTTCTCACTTATTCCAATTCTAAGTGAGGTCCCAATATCCAGCCCAAAACCGGCACCTTCTTCTTGCTCATCTAAATTATCAAAATCCAAAATACCTGCTGTCGAACCTATCATCAGCTTAAAATCTAAATCGGCTTTTTCGCTTAGTTCAACAGTAACCATTGGTCCTACTACTAAAGCACCGTATGCCCAAATTCCGTCCCCAAAATCAGTTTCTATTAAATGACCTCCACCAAACCAAGATGCTGCCATTCCGAAATTTTCCATGAATTCATACCCAAAAGTTAGGAGAGTAATATTGAACCCGTTTTCTGCAAGCCCTGCATCTTCATTATTTAAATCATCATCTCCAAAATCGCCTATTGGAATTGCTGTTCCTAAAGTAATTCCAAGAAACCCACTTTTTTGAAAAAGTTCAGTTTGGGCATGTAGTGATGTTGTTATAACCGTTATAAAAAGTACAAACAAAGTTATTCTCTTCATTATCTCTAGTTCTTTTTAGATTAAGTTTTTTTCACTGTGCCAATTGTTAAGTGCTTAAAGAAATGCAAAGCATCCATTTAGTCAAGACTAAATAGAATTCTATTTCTATACCAAATAATTATAGCTTTTAAAAACTAGCTCTTAAATTTAATTCTTTATCGAATCCAAGAATAGTATACCTACTTTCCCCTGTTCTCTCTAATTCTATTTTTCCTTTTACTTCCAATGGTTCAGAATAATTTTCGCGTGCAATTTTTCGAGCAAATACATTAACGGCATGGAGTTGAACTTCTGAAATTGTAGAACTCACACTTCCTGTTAACCCAATAATAGTTTTATCTGTTGGATCATACCCAGCGAAAATAACCGAGGTATTTCTAAAACTAGTGCTTCCTACTCGCTCTCCTGATCGAACTTCATAAGCAGCAGCCCTGCTTCCTGAAAATATGGTTACGAACAATCCATTTCCTGAAAACGTCACCCCTTTTACTGGTTGATCAAATTGGATTGTATTCAAAGTATTTCCAAATCGATCCATCAATTGTACTTCGTCATCAGCACCTAATTTAACAGAGGTAAAAGCTATAAACTCTCCATTTGCAGAAACTTCTACAACTGAAAGTGCTCTATCTTGACTGTAAAAGATATCAAGTGGAATACTCTTAGAATTAATGACTTTTGCTCTCGACCCTGATACTCCATTTACAATTACCTTCGGGTTATAAAGAACAATAGTTTTACCGAATTGATCGGTTGCAAGCTGTGAAATGGCTTCGCCACCTTCACTTTGAGAACTGTTTGAAATCGATTTCTGTACCCTCCCAAAAGAATCATAAACCAAAAAATTCGCAATATTCTCTCTTACAATAAACGAACCATCTGGAAAAGTATAAGTTTCGAGTGATGGGTCACCTATAGGAGCTTTATAGTTGCCAGTGATCAATTTTTCCCCTGAAACTTCAGAAACTACAACACCTGTACTAGTTACCTCTGATGTCAATAAATCATAAGTAACATTAGAGCTTGTAATGCTTAATGTTTGTGCAGTTAATGTTCCAGAAAAAAATATAAGTATTGATAAAATCGTAGTTCGCTTCATTGTGAGTATTCCCTTAAATTTTGTATTCAAAGAACGGGATTTTTAGATAAAAGTGCTTCTACTAAAATGATTATCTTTGTATATCAATTTTCAATCTAGAACTTGATTTATTAACAAAACTAGAACGACACAATTTGGACTAGCGGAAAATATAATTTTATGAACTATCACCTTATAACAGGCGGTTGCGGATTTGTTGGCCGCAATTTTGTTAAACGACTTTATAATACTACCAAAGACACTATTCTTTTTATTGATGACCTTTCTGTTGGTACTCACCCTTCAACATGGCTACCTGAAGAAACTCCCTCACGAGAAGAAAATGGACTCATTTATTTTGGGGAAGATGAACGAATGGTATTCCTGCAAGATGATATTAGAGTTATTCTTGAAGCTTTAATTGAGAATCCAGCATTCTTTACATCTAAATATGGCCTAGAAATCCAAAATTTTAAAGATGTATTTCATTTTGCTGCTATTGTTGGAGGACGTGCTACTATAGACGGTGATCCTATGAAAGTTGCACTCGATTTAGCAATAGATGCACTTTTCTTTAGGTGGATTTGTCTCACTAAGCCTGAACGAGTTCTATATCCAAGTTCAAGTGCAGCTTATCCTGTGGATCTTCAGACTGAATCTGATGCCATCGCATTAAGTGAAAGTGACATCGACTTTAAGCGAATGGGTCAACCTGATATGACTTATGGATGGTCTAAATTAACAGGTGAGTATTTAGCTTCTATTGCTGCAGAATATTACGGAGTTTCAGTTACCTGTATTCGACCTTTTTCTGGATACGGAGAAGACCAGGACCTAAGCTACCCAGTCCCTGCTATAGCAAGACGTGCTGCTCTAAAAGAAGCACCATTTGAAGTTTGGGGGAGTGGAAAACAAGGTCGTGATTTTGTTCATATTGATGATGTAATGGATTGCACACTCTTAGCTATGGATCATATTAAAGACGGTTCAGCAATTAATATTGGAAGTGGAAAGCTTACCAGTTTCCTTGATTTGATTTCAGTGTTTACCTCTTTTGCAGGATATTCACCAGATATCAAACCTTTACTTGATAAGCCTGTTGGGGTACACTCACGGTATGGAAATATGGATTATGTCAGTGAGAAACTTGGTTGGAAGCCTAGGATTTCAGTTGAGGAAGGCATGCGCAGAGTATATGATGTAGCTGTAAAGAAATATACCTGATATGCCTAAGATTGTCTGTTTTGGTCCTGGTCCTAAGTTTAAAGGCGGTATTTCTAACTACAATACCTCTTTAGCAAAATCTTTGGATAAAAATCCTGAAAATGAAGTGCATATTGTTTCATGGACCAACCAATACCCATCAATTATTCCACGAGAGTTTGTTGATAAATCTAGTCAATCTGATTTTTTGGAGGGAACTCGAATTCAAGTCAAATACATCACCAACTACAATAATCCATTGAGTTGGAAACAGACAGCGAAGTATATAAAGTCGCTAAACCCAGATAAAGTTATTTTTCAATGGGCGATCTCAATTCAAGGATTGCCAATGGGTTCTATCGCTAAATGGTTGAAGAAACATTCTAAGGCTGAAATCATTTTCGATCTTCACTTTGTAGTCCAGAAAGAAGGGAGTACAATAGATGAAAGGCTTACGAAATTAGGTATTAAGCATGCAGATACCTATATCGCTCATGCGTATAAAACCGTTGAGGAGCTTAAGACTCTCTTTCATAACCAATCATTTGTAGTAAATGAAACAGGTGAACGAACTACTAATAACTCGACTACTGTTATAAAACTTTTTCATCCCGTATATGACTTGTATCAACCTGACCCAAATTTTGATACTAAAGCTTTCAAGAACGAATTAGGGTTAAAGAAGCATGTATTCTTATTTTTTGGCTTCATCCGCAAGTACAAAGGTCTCCATAATGCAATTAAAGCATTCCAAAAGGTAACCGAACAGCGAGATGACGTTTCGTTTTTGATATGTGGTGAAGAATTTTGGGCCACTTTAGATACTTCAAAAATCACAACTAAAATAAAACGTGGTTTATTTGGAATTGCTCAAAAACTGTTCCTAAAAAATAAAGAAAGCGAACAGGATTATAGACCATTAAAATTAGTTGAAGAACTTGGTTTAACTGAAAGCATAATTGTAAAGAATGAATTCGTACCAAACGAGGACGTTCATAAATATTTTCAAGTCGCTGATTGCAGTATATTGTATTACTTAACTGCTACTCCATCTGGGGTTGAGTCTCTTACATATAACTTTGAATTACCCATACTCGCTACACGAGTTGGTCATTTTCCTGAAACTATTAACGATGGTTTTAATGGATATTTAGCAGAAGCAAAAGATATTGATTCTATGGCTGAACAAATGCTTCGCTTTTTAGAACACCCTCTCTCAGGCGCAAATGTAAAGAAATCAGCCTCTAAAATGAGCTGGGAGAATTACGTTTCTGCAATTCTATATGACTAACAAACGCCTTTAATATTTCTAATTTTTTTTATGAAATTGTGTTGGTAACGGAATAAAGAAAATCTTATCTTACTCGTCTTTCGAAAACGGGGAGTGGCGCAGCCCGGTAGCGCATTCGCTTTGGGAGCGAAGGGTCGCAGGTTCAAATCCTGTCTCCCCGACAAAAAGGGAATTCTTAACCGAATTTCCTGTTTTTTTTGACATAATGAAGAGTTGAGCGCCCATAGCTTTTGCTTTGGGCGCATTGATTTTAGGGACGGTTTCAAAACTTAGTTTTATAACCACCTGTTTTGACATATTGAAGAGTTGAGCGCCCATAGCTCAACTGGATAGAGCAATTGCCTTCTAAGCAATAGGTTTCAGGTTCGAGTCCTGATGGGCGTACTTATACTTA
>TARA_R110000868_G_scaffold4909_3_pt1 | contig 11014 bp, 13 predicted proteins | sample TARA_R110000868 | Tara Oceans TARA_R110000868 (sample SAMEA4397489) | marine metagenome | biome: Polar Biome; feature: [SRF] surface water layer (ENVO:00010504); material: water (ENVO:00002006), including particulate matter (ENVO:01000060) such as... | depth 5 m | reverse complement strand
CACCGCCAGGTTGGCGCAGGCCTTGCTGGCGAAGCAAACCCGGGTCTTGGCGTGCACACGGCGGAAGTTATCGAGAATATCCCGCGCGTTATGCCGCAGCTTGGCTTCTGAATAAACAAACAGTGGCGAACCATAGCGCTCGACCAATTCGCGGGTGTTGACCCCGTCCATCAGTAACTGGTTGTGGCCACTCTCAAGGTGCTGCGCTCTTTTCCAGGGGTGCAGGGAGACGACTTCGCTCATGGCAGTACTCACTCCAACAAGGCAGTTAAAATTAGTATTGGCTGGCCAGCAGGCGGCGCAGGTTGTCCGACTTAGGGGCATTGAATAGCTGCTCGGGGCAACCCTGCTCCTCGATACGGCCCTGGTGCAGGTACACCAACTTGGACGAAACCTCGCGGGCAAAGCGCATCTCGTGGGTGACCATGATCATGGTGCGGCCCTCCTCGGCCAGCTCGCGGATCACCTTCAACACCTCGCCGACCAGCTCCGGGTCCAAGGCCGAGGTCGGCTCATCGAACAGCATCACTTCCGGGTCCATGGCCAGGGCGCGGGCGATGGCCACCCGCTGCTTTTGCCCGCCGGACAGGCAGTCGGGGTACATCTGGCACTTCTCCAGCATGCCGACCCGGGCCAGCAACTTCTTCGCCTGGGCCTCTACGTCAATACGATTGCGTTTAAGCACCAGACACGGGCCGAGCATGACGTTCTCCAGCACGGTCATGTGCGACCACAGATTGAACGACTGGAAAACCATGGCCAGGCGCGAACGCACCCGCTCGATCTGCCGCTGAAAGCGTCGCGAGCGCACGCCACGGCTGTTCGGCGTCAGCTCCAGCTCCTCGCCGTTCACTTTCAGGCGCCCGCTGTTGGGGAACTCCAGCAGGTTCATGCAGCGCAGCAAGGTACTTTTGCCCGAACCGCTGGAGCCGATGATGCTGATCACGTCTTGCTTCTCGGCGGTCAGCGAGATGCCCTTGAGCACCTCGATACCGGCAAAGCTCTTGTACAGTCCATCCACTTGCAGGGCGGCGTTGGTCATCTCGAGACTCCGGTGGAGACCCGCTCTGCGGCGGGTGCAGTAGCAATGGCTGGGGCCTGGCGTACCCGCTGGTGACGGGTCAGGCACAGCTCCAGGCGGCGCCAGAACCAGACGAACACACTGGTCATCAACAGGTAGAGCACGGCCGCCCACAGGTACACGGACAGGTCGAAGGTCTGCGAGAAGATGCGCCGGGTCTGCCCCATCACATCGAACAGGGTGATCACGCTGACCACCGCACTGCCCTTGAGCAGCAGGATGATCTCGTTACCTAGGGCCGGAAACGCGATGCGGTAGGCATTGGGCAGGATGATCTTGCGGTACTGGTTGAAGCGCGACAGGCCCATGGCCACACCCGCCTCAATCTGCCCGTAAGGCACAGCGCGCAGGCCACCCCGAAGAATCTCGATCTGATAGGCCGTGGAGTTGAGGACAAAGGTCAGCAGCGCGCAGTAGTAAGGATCGCGGAAGAACCACCACAGCCCCAGCTCGCTCAGTTCGACGCGGAATTGACCGGAGCCGTAATAGACCAGAAACAGCTGGGCCAACAGCGGCGTGCCGCGAAAGAACGAGACGAACAGGCGAATCGGCCAGCGCAGCAGCCCGTGCTCGTTGCAGCGGGCGATGGCCAAAGGTAAGGCCAGGGCGCAGGCCAGCAACGCGGCGATGACAGTAAGCTGCAAGGTCAGGCCGGCGCCGGACAACAACTGAGTGGAGAAGCGCGTAAGGATATCCATCATGCCGCAGCACCTCCGCTACGGTAGCCACGGTTGGCGCGGCGCTCCATGCGTGCCAGCAGGAACTCGCAGAGCAGGCACACGCCCCAATAGGCCAGACACACCACCAGGAAGAACAGAAACGGCTTCTTGGTGGTGCCCACGGCAATATTAGCCACCCGCATCAGGTCACTGAGGGCAATCACCGACACCAGGGCGGTGTCCTTGAGCAGGTTGATCCACAGGTTGCCCAAGCCCGGCAACGCCAGACGCAACAGTTGCGGCAGCTCGATCACCCGGAAGATCGTCAGCCGGCGCAGGCCCATGGACTGGCCCGCCTCGCGCTGACCGCCGTCCAGAGCCTGCCAGGCGCCACGCCAAACTTCGCTGGAATAGGCGGCAAAGACCATGGCCAGAGCCACGACCCCTGCAACGAAGGGGCTCAGTTCGAAATAACCGACTTGCGGGTCGTACCAGCGCAGCAGGCTATTCAGCCCCATACCGACGCCGTGATAGATGATAAACAGGGTGAGCAACTCGGGCAGGCCGCGCAGGGTGGTGCTGTAGGCCAAGGCCAGGCTGCGCGCCAGGCGACCGCCAAACATTGCCAATGCTGCCACCAGTAAGCCCAGCAGCAGCCCGACCGGCAGGGTAGTCAGTGCCAGGGCCAGGGTTACCCCAAGGCCCTGCAACAACTCGTCACCCCAACCGGCGTCACCAAAACTCAGGTAAGTGAGCCAGTCCATAACTAATCCTCTTCTCGTTCAGCAGATGGCTCGTGCTTGGCTCACTGCTCCAAGGTCAGCAGGTTGAGCGAGAAGAATTTGTCGTTGATGGCCTTGTAGGTGCCGTCGGCGATGATCGCCGCCAGGGCTTGATTGAGTTGCTGACGCAGCTGCTCGTCTTCCTTGCGCACGGCCATGCCGACGCCCTCACCGACATATTTCGGGTCACTGACCGGCTCGCCGACTATGCGACAGCAACTGCCGTCGTCGGACTTCAGGGTCCAGTCAAGCATCGGGATCATGTCGCCGACCTGGGCATCCAGACGCCCGGACACCATGTCCAGATTCACCGCATCTTGGGTCGGATACAGGCGTACATCGGAGTCGGGGTACATGGCCATCAGAAAGTCGGCCTGGGTGGTGGCACCCTGAGCGCCGAGGGTCTTACCGGCCAGGGCAGCCGGGCTAAAATCCTTGAGATTGGAGTCTTTGGACACCACAAAGGTCATCGCCGACTTCTGATAGGGATCACTGAAGGCGACCATCTGCTTGCGCTCCTCAGTGATAAACATGGAAGCGATCACCACATCATATTTGCGCCCCAGCAGCGCGGGGATGATGCCGTCCCAGTCCTGAGCCACCAAACTGCACTTGACCCGCATGCGTTTGCACAGCGCCTCACCGATTTCGACATCGAAGCCAGCCAACTGGCCGTCTGCGGTGTAGTAGTTAAAGGGGGGGTACGCACCTTCAGTGGCGATGCGCAGGGTCTTGCCTTCGGAGGCCTGGGCGGCGCCTAAGGGCAGGAGGCTGATGCCGGCACAGAGCAACAATGAGCGGAGAGTCTTATTCATATTATTTTCCTCTGGAAGCAGATTTCGCTGTGAAATCAGGTTGCGCGGTAAAGCCGAATGTCACCCACACGCCCGCTTCACATCGCACTGGATGACCATTGGGTCACCGCTGCAACGCAAGAATCCGCCCCGCCCAGACATTTATCAAATGTATATTTATTATGTTATGCATAACCCTCAGCTATGTGTGAGCCGGCAAAAATCCGCTTCTGCAAACCCGACATACCCAGAAAAATTTTACTGAACAGTCAGTACAACGCCGGCTCCATGCCGGCGCTTGCTGACAAGCCAGTAGCATCCTGCAGAAAATGCGCGGACGCCGTTACACTGCTCACTTTGTAAAGGAGCACAGGCAATGCAAGAGCTAGCGGTTTACGGCACAGGCGATGCGTCCTATCAGGCCGCCGGCGGTATTGAGGGCTTACGCTGCCTGGTCACGGACTTCTACCGTTTGATGGATGAGCGCCCCGAGGCCGCGCAGCTACGCAGCCTGCATGGCGAGAGCCTGGAGCTGGCGAGCGACAAATTGACCTGTTTTCTCAGTGGTTGGCTTGGCGGCCCCAGGCTGTTCAGCGAGAAGTACGGCTCCATCGCACTGCCGGCTTTTCACGCTCAATGGCCGATCGATGAACAGCTGGCGCAAAGCTGGCTCAGCTGCATGGCTCAGGCAATTGCCTTGCAGCCCTACCCTGCGGGCTTCGCTGACTACCTGCTGACCCAGCTGCGCGTGCCCGCGCAACGTATTGTCCAGGCCAGTAGCAACCGGCATGGCACGGCTAACAACTAACGCGATAAAACGCAGCGTGGCCTTTGGCGTGGCATCTATAGAAATGCCACAAGTCATCAGCAACAGCGGAAAGTGAGGACGTTAAGGCTGTTTCCAGCGCTCAACCGCGTCCTGATCTGAGCAACGTCCTTCGACCCAGCGCGGGCCTTCGGCGGTGTCTTCCTTCTTCCAGAACGGGGCGCGGGTTTTCAGGTAATCCATGACAAAGTTGCAGGCATCGAATGCCGCCTGACGGTGAGCGCTGCTAGTGCCGACAAACACAATCGGCTCGCCCGGCTCCAGACGGCCAACACGGTGGATAACCTCGATGCCGAGCAGCGGCCAGCGCTGCTTGGCTTCCTCGGCGATCTTATCCAGAGCCTTCTCAGTCATGCCGGGGAAATGTTCGAGAAACATGCCGGCGACTTCGCGTCCGTCATTGAAATCGCGCACATAGCCGACAAAGCTGACCACCGCGCCGATGCCCAGATTGGCGGCATGCAAGGCATTTAGCTCATGGCCGGGATCAAAGGGTTGCGACTGGACGCGAATACTCATGTAGATGCTCTCGTGTGGGAGGGGCGTAGGGTGAGTTAGCGGCGCAAAACAAAACTGGCAAAACTACCGCGCAAGCCGTGCGCTGCGTTACCCACCACGAGTCCAACTGGCGGCATGGGTAGCATGAGGGACATCCATGTCCCTCACCCTGCGGGCAGCTAAAGCGGTGCAATACGGCATCCTGCCGTTTTGTCGCTGCGCTCAACCCATCCTACAAACCACCTTTAACCGCCGGTCACGGTGGGGAAGAATGCCACTTCATCGCCGGCCAGTAGCGGTTCGTCCAGGCTGCAAAGTTCCTGATTGCGCGCGCACATCAGGTTCTGTTCGGCCAGCACGTCCCATACACCACCACGGGCTAACAGATGCTGACGCAGCTCATCGAGACTGGCGAATGCACCACTCAACTGCTCACCGTCCAGCCCCAGCGTCTCGCGGTAGCGGGCGAAATACTGCACGCGAATCATGCGTCTTCCCCTGCCACAAAGTGGCCACTCTTGCCGCCGACTTTCTCCAGCAGGCGCACGTTTTCGATGACCATGCCGCGATCCACCGCCTTGCACATGTCGTAGATGGTCAGCGCGGCAACGCTGGCGGCGGTCAGGGCTTCCATTTCCACCCCGGTTTGCCCGGTCAGCTTGCAGCGCGCGGTAATGCGCACGGCATCCGTACCCTCGGCGAGTAGCTCGACCTTGACGCTGGTGAGCATCAGCGGATGGCACAACGGGATCAGGTCACTGGTTTTCTTCGCCGCCTGAATACCGGCAATACGCGCCACGGCAAACACATCACCCTTGGGGTGTTCGCCCTGGCTAATCATCTGCAGAGTTTCAGGGCGCATGCGCACCAGGGCTTCGGCCACGGCCTCACGGACGGTCAGGGCTTTATCGCTGACATCGACCATATTGGCGCGGCCTTGGGAATCGAGATGGGTTAACACGGGCAGACTCCAGACAGGTGTCCACCGATTGTAAACCCAGGGGTCAGGTTACGGCACCTGTGAATGCCGATGGATTCAGCCAGATACTGGAAGCAGCACCAGCCCTGCAGCCATAAAGCGTGCAGGGCGAGTGCTGCTAGTGAGTTACAGATGGGTTTCGGCGTACTCGGCGAGGATCGAGCGTGGCACCCCTTGCAGGGTGATGTGCACGCCATGCTCGAAGTCTTTGAAACGCTCCGTCAGGTAAGTCAGCCCGGAACTGGGAGCCGACAGGTAAGGCGTATCGATCTGCGCTAGGTTGCCCAGGCACACCACTTTAGAGCCACTGCCGGCACGGGTGATGATGGTTTTCATCTGGTGCGGGGTGAGGTTCTGGCATTCGTCGATGAGGATCAGGCTTTGCTGGAAGCTGCGCCCGCGGATGTAGTTGAGGGATTTGAACTGCAACGGCACCTTTTGCAGGATGTAGTCGACGCTGCCGTGGGTGTTCTCGTCCTCCATATGCAGGGCTTCGAGGTTGTCGGTGATCGCGCCGAGCCAGGGTTCCATTTTTTCTGCCTCGGTGCCGGGCAGAAAGCCGATTTCCTGATCCAGCCCCTGCACGCTGCGGGTGGCGATAATGCGCCGATAACGCTTGCTGACCATGGTCTGCTCGATAGCCGCCGCCAGGGCCAGGATGGTTTTGCCGGAACCGGCCGCGCCTGTCAGATTGACCAGATGGATGTCCGGATCAAGCAAGGCAAACAGCGCCAGTGACTGGTACACATCGCGCGGCCGCAGCCCCCAGGCCTCCTGATGCATCAGCGGTTCTTGGTGCATGTCGAGGATCAGCAACTCACCCGGCTTGATGCCTTTGATCCAGCCGACAAAGCCCTGCTCGTCGATGATGAACTCGTTGAGATGCATCGCCGGCATGTCTTCGCTGAGCTGTACTTGGTGCCAGGTGCGGCCGTGGCCCTGACGCGTCTCGACTTTCTCCACGCGATCCCAAAAGGAGCCACTGACGTTGTGATAACCCTTGGGCAACAGCGATATATCGTCGACCAACTGGTCGGTGTGGTAATCCTCTGAGTCGATGCCGCAGGCGCGCGCTTTCAGGCGCATGTTGATGTCTTTGGTCACCAGCACCACGTTGAGGCCTGGGCGACGCGACTTCAGCTCCACCAGCTGGTTGATAATCTTGTTGTCGTTGAGGTCTTCGGGCAGCCAGGTGATCGGCGCGGCACTTTTGCTCATCAGAATCGACAGAAAGCCGCACGGCCCGCTCTTATCGCGCTGGATAGGGACGCCGTGCTCCACTTCATCCGGGTTGGCACTGCCGAGGATCTTGTCGATCAGGCGAATGGCCTGGCGGCACTCGGCAGCGACGCCCTGCTTGCCGGTTTTAAGCTTGTCCAGCTCCTCCAGTACGGTCATCGGGATGGCGACGTGGTGCTCCTGAAAATTCAGCAGCGCGTTGGGATCGTGGATCAGCACATTGGTGTCGAGGGCGTACAGGGTTGGGGCGGTGGATTTGGCGCGTCCGTGGTCATCCATACTCGGTCACCTTCTGTAGTAGCCAAGCAACGCAGCAGTGATACTGCGCCGCGAAGGGGCCGCCGGCTGCTCAGTGACGAGGCTGAGCAGGCTGCATGAAGGTGAGGGCCAATGGCCGCCACCTGTCTGCAGGGCTCGGCGGTCTTGCCTTTTAATTACTCCTATTTGGATGACAGAAAAACGTTTATTTAATTATCTAGCGGTTTATTTTTCAGTGCAGCAAATAGCGCTTGGCGCACCGGGAATGCACCGTTACAGTCGATAGTTCGACAGGCTCTCGAGCCGGTCAATTTTCCTAATCGGCGCCCTGCGCAACCGCGCAACGATTGACCTCCACGGTCACATGCACCAACTCGGCAATCCCCGCCAACCGTGCTTTGTAGCAATCTGCAGAGCGATCACCATGGGTCACCAGGCTGACAATGCAGGCAAACTGCGCCCGGCCCACGCGCCATAGATGCAAATCTGTCAGTTCTGTATCCGCTTCCTGCACCAGAGCGTTACGCACGCGCTCAACCACCGGGCTGTCCATCTCGCGATCGAGCAACACCTTGGCAGTTTCAATCAGTAAGCCCTTGGCCCACACCGCAATGATCACCGCGCCGATAACGCCCATCAGCGGGTCAAGCCAATCCCAGCCCAGCAGCATGCCGCCGAGCAAGGCGAGAATGGCCGCCACCGAGGTCAGCGCATCGGCCAGCACATGCACAAAGGCCGCATGACGATTGAGATCTTTACCGGCAGGCGCCGCGGCGTGATCGTGATCGTGATCGTGATCGTGATCGTGATCGGTATGAGCGTGCGCGGCGGCGTGCTGATGATCGTGCCCGGCATCATGGGCGTGATCATGGCTGTTGCGCAGCAACCAAGCGGAAACCAGATTCACCAACAAGCCAACCACCGCCACCCACAGGGCCATGTCGAAGGTAATGGCTTGCGGCTGCCATAAGCGCCACAGCGACTCGAACGCCAGCATCACCACCACTACGACCAGCAGCAAGGCACTGGCGAAACCGGCCAGCACCTCAATCTTCCAGGTGCCGAAGGCAAAACGTGGGTCGTGGGCATAACGCCGCGCCAGCAAATAGGCCAAGGCGGTCAGGCCAATGGCGAGCATGTGCGAGGCCATATGCCAGCCATCGGCGAGCAAGGCCATGGAGTTAAAGGTATAGCCGGCGACAATTTCCACCAGCATGGTCAGCCCCGTCAGCGCGGCGACGCGCCAGGCTTGGCGCTCGGCGGCGGTTTCCAGCGGGCGATAGTCGTGGGACGGCTCCCAGCGTGAGTGGTTGCAGGCGGTCATGGTGGCTCCTTGATGGATTCGACCTGAGCAGACTAAAACCTTGTGGCGGCACCTGGGTCAAGTCACGCAAGGCAAACTGCGCTAATCACCCTTATAGGTAGTCTCAACCGCCGTCAGCTTCTAGAATCGGCACAGACTTTCAGGAGCACAGTTTATGTTGATGGTGATTTCCCCGGCCAAGACCCTCGATTACGAGACGCCGTCGGTAACCCCGCGTTTTACCCAGCCTGAACACCTCGCCTACGCCCAGGTGCTGATCGAGCAGCTACGCGATTTTAGCCCCGCGCAAATCGCCGAGCTAATGCACCTCTCGGACAAACTCGCCGGTCTCAATGCCGCGCGCTTCGGCGGCTGGGAACAACCCTTCACCCCGTCCAACGCCAAACAAGCGTTGTTGGCCTTCAAAGGTGATGTTTACACCGGGCTGAATGCCGAGGACTTCAACGAAGCCGATTTCGACTTCGCGCAAAACCACCTGCGCATGCTTTCTGGCCTGTATGGCCTCCTGCGCCCTCTGGACTTGATGCAGCCCTATCGCCTAGAGATGGGCACCAAGCTGGCTAACTCACGCGGCAATAACCTCTATGACTTCTGGGGCGAGCGCATCAGCGGCTGGCTCAATGAGGCGCTGGCAGCCCAGGGCGACGAGGTGCTGCTCAACCTGGCTTCTAACGAATACTTCAGCGCGGTGAAACCTAAGGCGCTGAATGCGCGGGTTATCAACATCGAATTCAAGGATCAGAAAAACGGCCAGTACAAGATCATCAGCTTCTACGCCAAAAAAGCCCGCGGCATGATGGCGCGCTACGTGATCAAAGAGCGCATCAGCGACCCGGCAGGTCTCAAGGACTTCAGCGACCAGGGCTATCGTTATTCGGCGCAGCAGTCCAAGACTGATAGTCTGGTGTTCCTGCGTGACCATCCCGAGGCCTAAGTAATGCTATTCGGCGCAATCCTAGTACTGAGCTGGCTGGTCCTGCTCATCCGCTATCCGAGCAAGGCTCTACCGATCTCTCTCGCCGCATTAATCGGCCTGGGGTTGGTATCCAGCTGGGTGCTCTGGGAGGAAAGCCGCGAGAATCGTCACCTGGCTCACCTCGAATTACGTCTCGACTATGCACCGGACCGCTGCCCAGGGAATCGGCCACTGGCATTGAGCCTTAAAAATGCCAGTGAGGCGGTGTTGGTTGAACTGCAATGGCAGATCGCCGCTTACCGACCAGGCGAAAGCACCAACCTGGCCGAGCGCTTGTATGAAACACCACGCTACAGTGGCCCTGGTGACTTACAACCAGGCGCTGACTGGCAAGCCTGCTTACCGCTGCCAATTCTGCGCAGTGGTTATCGTGCAAGCACCCTGGTTTTTCAAGCCGAACGCCTGCAAGGCAGCTTTGTCTATTAATAGCGCTATAACGACTGCATAAAAACAATAAGGAGCTGTGCATGAGCCAACCCAGCGTACTGATCACCGGCTGTTCCAGCGGCATTGGCCGCGCCCTCGCCGAGGTGTTTCAGCAGGCCGGCTATCAGGTCTGGGCCACCGCACGCAAAGCCGAGGACCTAGCCAGCCTGAGCGAGGCTGGGTTCCATACTGTGAAGTTGGACGTTAACGATGGTCAGGCTCTGGGCCAGTTAGCCGAGCGCCTAAAAGACGAAATCGGTGGCCTCGACGTGCTGATCAATAATGCCGGTTACGGCGCCATGGGCCCGCTGCTCGACGGCGGTGTAAGCGCCATGCGCAAGCAGTTCGAAACCAACGTATTTTCAATCGTCGGGGTGACCCGTGCACTGTTTCCGCTGCTGCGGCAGAACAAAGGCCTGGTGGTGAACATCGGCAGCGTCTCCGGCGTACTGGTCACCCCGTTCGCCGGGGCCTACTGCGCCTCCAAAGCCGCCGTACACGCCTTGAGCGATGCACTGCGCCTGGAACTGGCGCCCTTTGCGATTGAGGTGATGGAAGTACAGCCCGGCGCGATTGCCTCCAGCTTCGGTGCTAACGCCAGCCAACAGGCCGAACTGCTGATCGATGAAGCCTCGCCCTGGTGGCCGATCCGCGAAGGCATCCGCGCCCGTGCCAACGCCTCCCAAGACAATCCCACGCCCGCCAGCCACTTTGCCCGTAACCTGCTGGCGGCGGTACAAAGCAGCAACCGACCTAATTTGATCCGATTAGGCAACGGCAGCCGTGCCCTGCCCCTGCTAGCGGCCCTGGTGCCCAAGCGGCTGATGGAATCCATCCTGAAAAAACGCTTCGGCCTTAATCGCAGCCTGTAGGAAGCCCCCCATGCACGAAGCCAGCACCCACCGCGCGCCGATCATTCACCTGGCTCTCGGCGGGGTCGCGGCAGTCGTCGTGCTCAACCTGCTGCTGCGCACTTTCGCCAAACTCCCAGGCGTACTCAACACACTCATCGTTGCCGCTGTCGTCGCCGGCGGCATGGCGTTGTGGTTCCACCTGCAGCATAAGCGTCGCACCCAGCCTAGCGAACGTCGCCGACTAATCGCCCTGTATGGCGGCATCCTCGCCCTGCTCTACCTGGGTCTGCTGGGCCTGATGTGGCTCAAAGACGAACC
>TARA_R110000868_G_scaffold25380_6_pt1 | contig 11016 bp, 13 predicted proteins | sample TARA_R110000868 | Tara Oceans TARA_R110000868 (sample SAMEA4397489) | marine metagenome | biome: Polar Biome; feature: [SRF] surface water layer (ENVO:00010504); material: water (ENVO:00002006), including particulate matter (ENVO:01000060) such as... | depth 5 m | reverse complement strand
TGAAATTGCTAAAGATTTACTTCGTCAAGAAGGAAAACCAGAAGCTATGTTAGACAATATCGCTAAAGGTAAACTAGCTCGTTTCTTTAAAGATAACACTTTAGTAAACCAAGATTACATCAAAGACAACAAATTAAGCGTTGCTGCTTATGTTAAATCTTTAGATAAAGATCTTATTGTTACAGGATTCAAAAGAGCGGCATTAGGTTAATCCTAATTCACTTTTAAAAATAAAAAAGAGCGATTTGTTTATTCAAATCGCTCTTTTTTATTTATACCCCTTTAATTATTTAACAAAAATATGGACAAATACTAAATGAAGGATAAAAACTTAAAACTCAAAATAAAATATTAAATTTGAGTTTTAAATCGCTTTTATGCTCAAAACAAAAAAAGAATTTGTCTTCATCATCCTTGCTGGAATCTTCATTACTAATGCTGTTGTAGCAGAATTAATAGGTGGAAAACTTATACAAATAGGCCCTTTTGTAATGAGTATAGGAATCCTACCTTGGCCAGTTGTTTTCCTAACAACTGATTTAATCAATGAATATTTTGGAGAAACAGGTGTGAAAAAACTATCCTTAATAACGGCTTGCTTAATAGCGTATGCCTTTGTTATATTGTTTTTTGCAATAAACGTTCCTGCTGCTGTTGGCATAAGTCCCGTAAATGACAATCAATTTTATGCAGTATTTGGTCAAAGTATGTGGATTATAGTCGGGAGTATTATTGCTTTTATGGTCTCACAATTAATAGACGTTAGTATCTTTTGGTTTTTTAAAAAACGCACTGGCGAACAAAAAATATGGCTTCGGACCACTGGCTCCACTGTAATATCGCAATTATTTGACTCCTTCATTGTTTTAGGGATTGCTTTTTGGCTTCCTGGAAAAATAAATTTTGATACCTTTATCACATCAGCATTAACGGGTTATGTTTTTAAATTAACAATTGCTGTATTACTCACTCCGTTAATATATTTAGGTCATCATATTATTAAAAAATACTTGTCAGAAGAAACAGAAGAATAAAATGGAAGAAAAATCAAGATGCGGCTGGTGTTTATCTAGCGACTTATATAAAGAATACCACGATCAAGAATGGGGAACTCCTGTTTTTGATGACACTACTCTATTCGAATTTTTAATCCTTGAAACCTTTCAAGCTGGATTAAGCTGGATAACCATACTCAACAAAAGAGAAAATTTCCGAAAAGCATTTGATTCTTTCGATTATAAAAAAATAGCTACTTATTCTGAAGAGAAAATTCAAGAACTATTATTAGACAGTGGAATTATTCGAAACAAATTAAAAGTGCGATCCGCTGTTACTAATGCGCAAGCTTTTATTCAAATCCAAGAAGAGTTTGGCAGTTTCTCAAAATACATTTGGGAATTTACTGACGGAAAACCTATTGTCAATAATCCTAAAACATTAAAAGAGGTTCCTGCCACTACTCCATTGTCAGATGCCATTAGTAAAGATTTAAAAAAAAGAGGCTTTAAATTTGTGGGCTCCACCGTAATCTATGCAAACATGCAAGCTACTGGAATGGTAAATGATCATGTTCAAGATTGCTGGAAACGAAACTAGTTTTCACTTTCAATAGTAGACTTACACATTTATAATATCACAAAAAAACACAAACAACCTCAACTTTAAACTTAAAACTTAAAAACTTTAAGCAAAAAAACCATTACATTTGTTTCACACTTTAGGGGTGTCTACAATATTGTAGGCTGAGAATTACCCTCTGAACCTGATCTAGTTCATACTAGCGTAGGGAAAAGTAAGATGACTTCGTTGCGTATTTTTATGCGCTCATGTAGCCATTCCTAAAGTATAACTATACTAAATTTAAAAAGGAATGGAACTAAAAATCAACAACCAAACAAAACAATTTGCCGCAGACTGTTTAACTGTTCAGGCACTCCTTGACTTGGAAATTCCCGAAAAACAAAACGGAATTGCCATAGCAATCAACAATACCGTAATTCCAAAATCCAACTGGAATTCTCACTCCTTACAAGAAACCGACATTATTCTAATCATTTCTGCGACCCAAGGAGGCTAATTTGGCTGCTCGAGCGGGCTATCCGTTTCAAGTCCGCTGCCATCAACCTAAAAAACACAGTCGCAGCAATAGCTTCCTCTGGTCGCTTTGCAACTCCTTGTTTTTAACGGTTGCTGTCTTTACGGGCTTATCACTTCTATCCCTAGCAGAAAAGAGTGAAAAGTTAAGCGAGGAAAGGATATAGAAAGAAGAATCAAGAGAAAAAAGACAGATTACCACTAACAGAAAAACCTTTCCCATCCGCCCTTTTGCTTTAGCAAATCAGTCTCATCTGCATTCTATTTAAGACAATCACAATAGACTTTAAAACCTAAAAAAATGACAAACGAAGAAAAAATATCAAGAACTCCTTTCCCAAATTCAACAAAAATATATGTAGATGGAACGATTCATCCCATAAAAGTAGCCATGAGAGAAATTGCATTGGCCGACACTAAAATGTCAAATGGGCGAATCGAAAAAAACCCTCCAGTTACCGTTTATGATACTTCAGGGCCATTCACGGATCCAAACATCGACATAGACATTCGAAAAGGATTGCCTCGCATTCGCGAACAATGGATTCTAGACCGTAACGATGTGGAGGAACTTACAGAAATTACATCAGAATACGGCAAACAACGACTAAGTGACGAAAAACTTAACGAATTGCGTTTTGAATATTTACACAAACCGATGCGCGCCAAAAAAGGAGCCAATGTTTCCCAATTGTATTACGCAAAACAAGGCATCATCACTCCCGAAATGGAATACATTGCCATTAGAGAAAATCAACGAATTGAGCAAATAAACGAACAATCCAAAGCCATGCAGTGCCAACATGGTGGTCAAAGTTTTGGTGCAAATACGCCAAAATCTAAAATTACACCCGAATTTGTTCGCTCAGAAGTTGCAAGAGGTCGTGCGATTATTCCCAACAACATTAACCATCCAGAAAGTGAACCCATGATTGTAGGGCGCAATTTCTTAGTGAAAATCAATGCTAATATTGGTAATAGCGCTGTTACTTCAACTATTGAAGAAGAAGTGGAAAAAGCAGTTTGGGCTTGCCGCTGGGGTGCCGACACGATTATGGATTTATCAACTGGTAAAAATATTCATGAAACCAGAGAGTGGATTATCCGTAACTCTCCAGTACCTATTGGTACAGTGCCAATTTACCAAGCATTAGAAAAAGTAAATGGAATTGCCGAGGACTTAACATGGGAAGTGTTTCGCGATACATTAATCGAACAAGCAGAACAAGGGGTATCTTATTTTACTATTCACGCCGGAGTTTTATTACGTTATATTCATTTGACCGCCGATCGCGTGACTGGAATTGTTTCCCGTGGCGGTTCGATTATGGCAAAATGGTGTTTGTTTCATCATAAAGAAAACTTTTTATATACGCATTTCGAAGATATTTGCGAAATCATGAAACAATATGATGTTGCTTTTTCATTAGGAGATGGTTTACGCCCAGGTTCTATAGCTGATGCAAATGATGCGGCACAATTTGCCGAATTAAAAACTTTAGGTGAACTGACAAAAGTAGCTTGGAAGCACGATGTACAAGTTTTTATTGAAGGTCCTGGTCATGTACCTATGCACATGATTAAAGAAAACATGGACAAACAATTAGAGCATTGTGATGAAGCTCCATTTTACACATTAGGCCCATTAACTACAGATATCGCACCTGGTTACGATCACATCACTTCAGCAATTGGAGCGGCCATGATTGGTTGGTATGGTTGCGCCATGTTGTGTTATGTGACGCCCAAAGAACACCTTGGCTTACCCAATAAAAAAGATGTAAAAGATGGAGTAATCACTTATAAAATTGCTGCCCATGCTGCCGATTTAGCCAAAGGACATCCAGGATCACAATATCGTGATAATGCTTTGAGTAAAGCCCGTTTTGAATTTCGTTGGGAGGACCAGTTTAATTTATCCTTAGATCCAGACACTGCAAGAGAATTTCACGATGAAACTTTACCTGCTGAAGGAGCGAAAATAGCACATTTTTGTTCGATGTGTGGCCCAAAATTCTGCTCGATGAAAATCTCACAAGAAATTCGTGACGTAGCCGAAGCCGAAAAAGGGATGAAGGAAAAGTCAGAAGAGTTTATTGAGCAAGGGAAAGAAATTTATATTTAAGAAAATAAAGGAAAGACGTAAGAGAAAAGATTATGATAGTAATCACAAATCCCATTCCTATAGTAAATGAAATCAACATCATCCATTCCCTTTTTGAGAGTGGATTGGAGTTGCTACATGTTCGCAAACCTGATTATTCTGAAGAGGAAATGACAGCGTTTTTATCTAAAATTGAATTAAGATATCGTTCCAAATTAGTCTTACATCAACAACATCAATTGTCGAATAATTTCGGAATAAATCGAATCCATTTTACAGAAAATAAACGAACTCAATTAAGCATAACCTCTGGCCAATTTGCAGCACTCACCAGATCTACAGCGACACATTCGATAGAAGATTTCAATTCACTGAATACCCGTTTTGAGTACGCTTTTCTGAGTCCGGTTTACCCAAGTATATCAAAACCTGATTACGCTTCAAATGTGAACCATTTAGAAACAATAAAACATCGATTAAATTTCAAAACCAGACTCGTTGCTTTAGGCGGGATTTCTTCGAAGAACATCAAAGAAACATACAGAGTAGGTTTTGATGAAGTAGCCCTTTTAGGAACCATTTGGAACAGTACAAATCCAATAGAAAACTTTAAATTATGTCAACAAATCGCCCATTCGTTTTAAGCATAGCTGGTTTTGATCCCTCGGCTAGTGCTGGCATTTTAGCAGATGTAAAAACATTTGAACAACATCAAGTCTATGGTTTTGCCATAAGTACAGCCAATACTATCCAAACTGAAGAGGAGTTCTTCAAAATAGAATGGACTGATATCAATTTTGTTCTAGAATCATTAGAAAAATTGTTGGGTACTTATGATATAAAAGTAGTGAAAATTGGAATTATCCCTTCATTGAATTACTTAAAAAAAATAGTTCTATGTATCAAACGGCTTTCGCCAAAAACAAAAATCGTTTGGGATACGGTTTTAAAATCCACAACCCAATTCAATTTTACAAATGTAGAAAAACAAGATTTATTAATAGAAATATTAACAAAAATAGATTTAATAACACCCAATTACGATGAGATTTTATTGTTTTCATCAAATGAAAAAAACCCAGTTTTAATAGCTCTAGCACTTTCAAAACATTGTTCTACTTTACTAAAAGGAGGACATAATTCAGCTACCGTTGGGACAGATTATTTATATAGCAAAAATGGAATTTTTAGGCTTTCCCCAAATACTACTTTCGTTTTCGAAAAACATGGTTCTGGTTGTGTCTTGTCATCTGCCATTACTGCTAATTTAGCTTTAGACCAAGACTTATTGACGGCTTGTAGCAAAGCCAAAATATATATAGAATCATACTTAGCATCGAACCAAACTAAATTAGGATATCATTATGTATAATAAATTACAATACATTTCTCAAGGAAATACAATAAAAGAACAACTGTATACTATCCACAAAGCACTTGACAATGGTTGCGACTGGATACAAATGCGATTCAAAAACCCAAATTCACTTGAAGTTTTCACTTTGGCAGAAGCCGTAAAAATTTTATGTCAGGAATATTTAGCCACATTTATCATCAATGATAATGTCCATTTAGCAAAACAATTGGATGTTGACGGAGTTCATTTAGGCTTAACAGACATGGGGATTATTGAAGCCCGATCCATATTAGGTCAAACAAAAATTATTGGAGGAACCGCAAATACATATGAAGATATTCTTAGAAGATCATCTGAAAATTGTAATTATATCGGCTTGGGACCTTTCCAATTTACAACAACCAAAGAAAAATTAAGTCCTTTTTTAGGGCTTGAAGGGTACCGTTCAATTATAAATGAAATGCAAGACAACGGACTCATAACTCCAGTTTTCGCAATTGGAGGCATTGCATTAAATGATGTTGAAGCATTGATGGAAACTGGCATTCACGGCATTGCAGTTTCCGGTTTGATTACACAAAATAAAAATCCGTCAGAACTTATTACTCAACTTAACGAAAAACTATATGTCAATATTTAATTTAGGAGATAAAACTTTCCAATCCCGTTTGTTTTTAGGCACTGGGAAATTTGGTTCCAACCAACAGATGGAAGAGTCTATTTTGGCTTCTGCTAGTGAATTAGTGACAGTAGCTCTAAAACGCATCGATTTAGAAACTGAAACAGATGCAATTTTATCACATCTCAAGCATCCTCACATTCATTTGTTACCCAATACTTCAGGAGCCAGAAATGCTAAAGAAGCTATTTTCGCAGCACAATTGGCAAGAGAAGCACTGGAAACCAATTGGTTAAAATTAGAAATTCATCCCGATCCAAAATACTTAATGCCAGACGCCATCGAAACTTTAAAAGCTACTGAAGAATTAGCCAAACTCGGTTTTATTGTATTGCCTTACATCCATGCCGACCCTGTTTTATGCAAACGATTAGAGGATGTTGGAACCGCAGCAGTAATGCCTTTGGGTTCACCAATAGGGAGTAATAAAGGATTAAAAACGATTGATTTTCTTGAAATTATAATTGAATCCTCTAAAGTTCCTGTGATTATTGACGCCGGAATTGGAACTCCATCTGATGCTGCAAAAGCAATGGAACTGGGAGCAGATGCAGTGCTAGTCAACACCGCAATTGCTGTAGCTGGAAATCCAAGATTAATGGCAGAAGCTTTTAGAGAAGCTGTAATTGCAGGTCGGAAAGCTTATGAAGCTAAACTGGGACAGCAATATAAACACGCGATTGCTTCGAGTCCCTTGACGGCATTTTTAAACCTATAAATTAACCGCAAAATCCACAAAGATAGACACTAAGCACACAACGCTTTGTGAACCTTGCGAAAAACCTTGCGCACTTTGCGTTTAAGCTTATGAAAACATTTAAATCGGTTTTTGAACAGTACGATTGGGAAACCATCAAATCAAAAATATACAAAACCACTGTAACGGAAGTAGCCCAATCCTTAGCTAAAACTAAAAGAAACCTAGATGATTTCCTTGTCTTGATTTCTCCTGCAGCCCAGCCCTATTTAGAGCAAATGGCCCAGTTAAGTCATGAACTAACCAAAAAGAGGTTTGGAAAAACCATACACATGTATGCTCCTTTATATTTAAGTAATGAATGTCAAAATATTTGTACCTATTGTGGCTTTAGCCTCGACAACAAAATAAAAAGGAAAACACTAACTGAGTCCGAAATTAAACTTGAAGTAGGAGCTTTAAAAAAAGCTGGTTTTGATCATGTACTATTAGTAACTGGAGAAGCTAACTATACCGTTAATATCAATTATTTCCTTAATGCCATTGACGTGATAAAAGAACAGTTTTCTATTATTTCAGTAGAAGTGCAACCGTTGTCTACTGAAGATTATGAGCGCATGCATCAAGCAGGAGTTTATTCGGTTTTAGTGTATCAGGAAACCTACCACCAAGAAGTCTATAAACAGTACCACACAAAAGGGAAGAAATCAAATTTTGATTATCGATTAGAAACGCCTGATCGTGTAGGATTAGCCGGAATTCATAAAATAGGCTTAGGTGTCTTACTAGGATTGGAAGATTGGCGTACAGATAGCTTTTTTAATGCTTTGCATTTAGATTATTTACAAAAGACCTATTGGCAAACCAAATACACTGTTTCTTTTCCTCGATTACGTCCTGCCGAAGGAGTGATAAAACCCAATTTTATTATGGACGATAAAGATTTAGTCCAACTCATTTGTGCCTATCGTTTGTGGAATGAAGACCTAGAGATTTCTCTATCAACACGGGAAGATGAAAAATTTAGAAATAACATTATTCCACTTGGCATTACTAGTATGAGTGCAGGTTCTAAAACAAATCCTGGTGGATATGTTGTGGATCCACAATCATTAGAACAATTTGAAATTAGTGACGAACGTTCCTCTTTTGAAATTGCATCAATAATTTCTAATAATGGATATGAACCAGTTTGGAAAGATTGGGACAGAACTTTTAGCCAAAAGTCTAAATGAAGTCAAAATTTTCCATTAGACTATTAGTAAACATTTATACCTATACTTTAAGACTTAAATAAAATGAGTATTATACAAGAATTTTTGCGTTATAATCGCCAGACAATGCTTCCCGAAATAGGTGATTCGGGACAAGAGAAACTAAAAAAAGCCAAAGTACTGGTTATTGGTGCTGGAGGCTTGGGCTGCCCCATTTTACAATATTTAGCCACTGCAGGCGTTGGAACTATTGGAATAGTAGATTTTGACATTATTGAAATACACAATTTACATCGTCAAATTTTATATACTGAAAAACATCTTGGTCAATCGAAAGCTATTACAGCAAAATCAATTTTAGAGTCTTTAAATCCATTAATTAAAATTGATGCTTTTCAAGAAAAATTAACTTCAGATAATGCCATACAAATTATTGGCAATTTTGATATCATTATTGATGGTAGTGATAATTTTGCAACCCGCTATTTAGTCAATGACAGCTGCGTAACTTTGGGAAAAACAGTAGTATATGGAAGTATTTTAGGTTTTGAGGGACAACTAGCTGTTTTTAATCATCAAAACAGTAAAAACTTGCGTGATTTATTTCCAGAACCACCTAACCCCAAAGAAGTTCCCAATTGTAGTTTGAATGGTGTACTGGGTACATTACCTGGAATGATGGGTACCATGATGGCACATGAAACCTTGAAACTGATTGTTGGATTGCCTAGTTTGAGAAATGAATTGGTATTGTTTAAAACTTTGGACTGGCAATTTACTAAATTGAGATTTTAAGCAGTCTTAAAGTCTATTTTGACTGTGTGCAATGGAACGCGGATGAAGCGGGTTTCATCGGTTTATTTTTATTGTGGTCTTATTGATTTATATGGATTGTGTGTAGTTGTTTTTTTTCTGGGATTGTATGTGTTTTGCCCCAGATGGGAGTGAAAAGCCCGGACTGAAAAAACTATTTTTTCTAGGAATAAAAGAGCGACCAAAGGAAGCTCCTTTTATGATTTTAGAAAAAAAGGTTTTGAAGGAGGACTTGCAACATACAGCTGGATTAGGCACTACTGATTATTTTTAAGAATTGACATGAAATCTGCTCTTTCAATTTCTCGGCATCCTAGAGTTTCTAAATGAGGATTATAAACTTGACAGTCCAAGAGTTTATAATTGGCAGCCTTTAAATGATTCACTAACGACATAAAAGCGACCTTGGAAGCATTGGAAACTATAGAAAACATGCTTTCTCCACAAAAAACATGGCCCAAATCTATACCGTATAAACCACCAACCAAAGTACCATCTTGCCAAACCTCAACTGATTTTGCTACTCCCAATTCATGTAAATTACAGTAGGCATCAATCATATTATTGGTAATCCAAGTTCCGTTTTGACCGTCGCGCTTTATTTGTTGGCAATTGGATATTACTTCTCTAAAATTTTGATTGAATGTCACCGAAAACATGTCTCTATTAAGGATGTTTCGCATACTTTTAGTAACTACTAGCTCGTCTAGAAATAAAACCATTCTTGGATTTGGCGACCACCAAGTAATAGGTTCTCCATCTTCAAACCAAGGGAAAATACCGCTTTTATAGGCCAATTGCAATCGTTCGGGAGATAAATCACCACCCAACGCAATAATACCAGAAGAATGCGTTAAACTAACATCTGGAAAAAATAAATCTCGAGACAAATAATACATATTTTAAATAATATCTAAATCAATACCCTTAACTTTGGTATACAATTTTAATTTTCAAGCCATTAATTCTTATAATCAAGCCATCCATATGAAATACAAATCAATTCTACTTGTTTTTATAGTATTGGCAACACAAATGTATGGACAAAAAATTGATACACTATCAACTTCTAAGAAACTCAGTTATAAAGCTTTTATTATTCCTACCGCTATGATTACAGCCGGAGTGATATTACTGAACACTGATGACAATCAGGAATTGCAAGATAAATCAAATAATTTTTTTGGAAAGAATTTCCATTCTACAGCTGACAACATATTCCCTTTAGTTCCAATTGCACAAATTTATACAGGTCGTTATTTAGGCTTTGAACCCAAAAACAACTTCAAGCATCAAACTATTGATCTTGTGGTTGCCAACGCAACAAGTTTAATTATTGTTGAGATTCTTAAAAATAGTATTAAAAAAGAACGCCCTGACCAATCAGACAATTTGAGTTTTCCCTCAGGACATTCAGCCATTGCTTTTACAAATGCTGCACTCTTATTCCACGAATACAAAGATTCTAATATTTGGTATGCAAGTAGTGGTTTTCTGTTTGCTGCTACTACCGCAATTTTCCGAATAGCCAATAACAAACATTACAGTTCTGATGTTTTGACTGGAGCAGGAATCGGACTGGCATCGGGAATTTTAGTATCCTATTATAATCCTTTTCAATCCATGCGGTTTGGAAAAACAAAAAAGACAACCGCTTTTATTTATCCCCAAATTGGCAATCAAATTGGACTTGGGTTACTTATAAAACCTAATTATTGAGATGGAAATTGATTAAACAAAAAAAGCCTTGATAATCAAGGCTTTTTTTGTTTTTCTTTTTATTAAAAAGGCAAATCGTCTGGTTCATCTTCATTAAGATTTGTAGCAGGAGCAAATGCTTGTGCTGAAGGCATAGGTGCTGAAGGTACTGGAGCATCGGCAACTAATTTTTCAATTCTCCATCCTTGAATACTATTGAAATATCTAGTTTCACCTTGTGGATTAACCCATTCTCTACCTCTTAAATTGATTGAAACTTTTACAGGTTCACCAATACTATAATTGTTTAACAAATCACATTTATCTTGAGTAAATTCAATCATAATGTGTTGTGGATAC
>TARA_R110000868_G_scaffold75379_3_pt1 | contig 11021 bp, 8 predicted proteins | sample TARA_R110000868 | Tara Oceans TARA_R110000868 (sample SAMEA4397489) | marine metagenome | biome: Polar Biome; feature: [SRF] surface water layer (ENVO:00010504); material: water (ENVO:00002006), including particulate matter (ENVO:01000060) such as... | depth 5 m | reverse complement strand
GTCATTTTATTTTTTAAATAATTCTTCAAAGTAAATAATACCTCCGACACACGCCGCCAACGCTGGTATACCTATTATTATGAATACTAGTATCTTGCCAACTGTGCTAGTTGCTCTATATGCCTTTATTGCCTCTTTAAGTTCTGGTAATATTTCTGTAACTATCTGTATTGTACAATCGTGTGAATCAATCTTTGCACTCATAGTATCAAGTCGGTGTAGGATTTCTTTATGAAGCGTGCTTGTCTCTTTTTCCTTAGACTGTTGAGCATACGTTACAGTGTCCCGTATTAAATCTTTAACTTCATCAAATTGTGATGGGCTTAATACAGTCATTTTATTTTATTTCTTCTACTGGAACGTCTGCTACTACTTCTGTTGGTGTTTCTACAACAGCTGGAGTATCTAACTGGTCTTGTAAAACTGCTTTCTCTTTAATAAGAACTTCTTTTTCTGCAATAACAGTTTCTTTTTCTGCCGTGATAGTTTTTACAGCTTCTTCTTTAATCTTTAAATCTGCAACTATCTTCTGTTTTTCTTCTGCTAGAGTTGCAACTTCTGCCTGTGCTGTTTCCAAACTAGAGAAGCTGGCGGAAAAAGTATTTTCAAGTAAAGCTAGAGCAGTTTGTAACGCCTCTAGTTCTTTAGTTTTTTCTGTGATTTGATTACTGATTGTAAGTTTTGCAATTGTTATGTCCATATTATTTATTTATTATTTTGAATACATGTATAATTTAACTTTGTACTACTCAATGCTCCCACATTCACAATTGTGATTGCTGTTGTTGATGTTGTGTATGTGAATGACAATCCTGCCTGTGATGTAACAGTACAAAATGGAGCGTTAGTCTTTGCTGATGCAAAAGTTATTGTAGCCCCTGTTGCAACTGTTCCTTCTGTAATTTCACCTGCTGTATCCGTACTACCAATCGCTATAACTGGACTAGTACCTGCTCCTGTAATAGTAGGAATAGTTCCAAAGAAACCAATATCACCTGCGACTGTAAGTCTTTGTGCTGGAGTAGTTGTACCGATTCCGACGTTACCAGCAGATGTAATTCTCATCCTTTCTGAGCCAATAGTTGTAGTGTTATTAGCAGCGGTATAAAAAGCATGGAAAGTTGCAGCATTAAAGACTGATGTCCCTCCTCCATATTCAATTGAGTTGTTACCAGAACCACTGGTTAATACTGCAAAAGCCATAGGTTCTTCTGCATTTGTGTAATGAGGTACGCCAAGACGAGCCACTTTTGAAGTAGCATCTGTAGTTATATCAGAAAACAGTGCTGTTGCCGCATTTACACCGCCGATGACTTGGAATTTTGCACTTGGGGTAGTAGTTCCGATACCTACGTTTCCGCTTTGAAGAATTGAGAATAACTCACTAGTCCCATTAAATAATTGGAATCTTCCAGTAGAAAGATTCTCTCGTCCCATTTCCCAATAGAATGAATCAGAGTTACCGAAACGAATTTGAGGATTACCAGCCGACTCAAATATGTTTAATCTACGAATTGCTGTTGAAGTTCCTATAACAAGATTTCCAGCAGAGGTCATTCTCATTCTTTCTACAGGTACATCAGTTCCAGTAGTAGTATCACGAGCAGCGAATAATAAATCTGCTTTGGTATCTCCAGCACCAGTGGTTGTTATGGTACCAATTTCAACTGGTTGGACGTTCCCTCCTGAGGTATATCCAAATCCAATAGTCATTTTATCTGTAGTACCAACGAAATCAGTTCTTCCGATACTTAAATAAGGAGAACCGAATACAGTTGGTGGTGTTGCTCGTGCAAGATGAAGAAGGGCTATTGGTGAGGCTGTACCAATACCAACAAGTCCTGTAGAAACTGTAGTTCCTGTTGAGGTTAATCCAGTTCCAAAAATCAAGTTACCGATTGAAAGAGTGTTGGCACTTGAAACAGATTGAGCATCTATGTCGTAACCGATAATGATATTGTTTGCTCCAGTAGTAAGTGCATCACCAGCTTGATAACCAAGCAGAATATTATTACTTCCAGTAGTAAGTGCAAAGCCTGCACGATAACCAAACAGAGAGTTGTTACTGAAAGAATTACTAGCAACACCTTGACCTGCTCCTTGACCAACTGCGGTATTAAATGAACCAGTTACAGTATTGGTTAATGCACTTGAACCAAAACCACTATTACTACCCCCCGATGTATTGCTTTGTAAAGTTCCAGCACCAAAGCCACTATTACTACCTGCTGTAGTACCACTAAGAGCATTATTACCAAATGCAGAATTACTACCACCTGTGCTATTACTATATAAGGCACTACCACCGAAAGCATTATTACCAATTCCTGTGGTATTAAAATACATAGCGTTGCTACCAAAGGCATTGTTAAATCCACCACCAGTATTGGAATACATTGTGTTTAAACCAAACGCTGTATTTGCTTGTCCTGCATTTACACGCAATGAGTTATATCCTCCTGCCGTTTGGGTAGAGTTTGCAACTAGAATTGGATTAGTTCCATTATAGATGTTTCCACCATTGGCATTTATACTAGGAATAGACGCTCCTAAAGAAGCGTCGGCTATATTATCCGTATACGTTGTTGTTGTATTGTCTGCGATTGTTGCAACTAAGTAATAAGTAGCAAACACACCATCAGCATTTTTATTTCTGTATAACTTTCTTGAAGTTACTCTTGAATCAGCCGATACTTGAATTGCCGTTACATTGATTTGCTGTGCAGATGGAGTTCCGCTTAATGTAGACAAAGAACTACCCTCTGTTTCACCACCAGCAGATACATATGTAATTCTATAACGATATGTACCAGTTAGAACACCAGCAGAACCAGCAGTAGCTACTGGACCAACGGCAGTAGGAGCTTGAACATTACTGAATCCTAAATTACCTTGACCGATAGTTAGTTTGTCAGTTGGAGTAGTCGTACCAATACCAACAAGACCAGCAGTATCTATCGTTATACCATTTAGAGTACTTGCCGCTGTATTAAGGTGTAAAGGTACACCATTAGCGTCTATAAGCATGGAATTGGATATTGTGCCTGTTAAAGTCGTATTTGCACAATCTGTGTTGGTTGAACCAACCAGTCCTATCATTGGACCAGAAGTAAAACCAGTTGAACCGTCTTGTGAAAAACCAATACAAGGATTATCATCTTCTGATACGTTATCTAAATCAGCTTGTAGCCATAGTCTAGCATCGCCATTTGTCGATACCTTAATAGTTTCTGCTTTACCTGCCACTGAAGATATTCCCGCACCGACTTCTAGTCTCTCTAAGGGAGTTGTTGTACCGATACCTACATTACCTGAAAACCAGCCATTTCCTGAACTTATAGCTGTAGTTGAGGCATATGGGAAAGTTGAGGCAGATGTTGTTGAGTTGGCTGTTACATTACCTGTAAAGATAGTTCTCCAATTCTTTGTAGATGTACCTAAATCATAAGTATTATTATCCTCAGGTAAAATTGTTTTTTGATAATTTAATTGTTGAGTTGGTGCAGAAAAGGTAACAAGTGGTACAACTATCAGTGATATTATTATAAGTATTTTTTTCATTATTTTTTAAATTATGCTTCTGAATAAACAATTGTAATAGTTTGACCAGTAGCTAGTGTTGAGCTTGCAGTTATTTCAGATGTAAAAGTAATAGTCATAGCACTTGCGTCAGTTGTATAGTCTACAGTATCTCTGAATGAAAAGGGGAATGATGAGGCGTGTACTGATATGATTCTATAAAAAGATGGAAGTGTGAATGTTTTTAATACACCATTTAGTTGGGAGAATATATCGTATGATTTAACAATTCTACCTCCACTAGAACTTCCACCTCCAAAGATAGTAATACCTTTTGATTTTGATATTTTCTTGTTTATTTTATCTAACTCTTCTCTCAAATAACCAATAGCATCTATGCCTAATTTTTCTGACTCCCGTTGTATAGACTCTAGTTTGTCTCTTGTTTCTTGTGGAGTTTCTTCTTCCATGTCTTTAATAGCTGGTATAGATGCCTCTATTTGGCTCAATTTAGCCTCATAAACACTAAGATTTGACATCTTAGGCATAGTGTCCTTTATGACCTTTATTTCAGACATGAGACCCTTTATAGCCTTATCAAGATTATCTGTGTTAGACATTTTCTTCATTCTACTATCCAAGTCGCTCATTTCAGACATTACCTGATTAAACTTCTGCATAGAGGCATTATCTCCTTTTGAGATTTCATCATCTAACCTCTTTTTCATTTCAGCAATTAAATTAAAAAGTAAATCCATAACCTCTTTTAATTCATCAACCTGAACACTATCGCCTTTCATCGCTTCTGATAATTTATTTAGTTGTTTTATAGTTTTTTCTTCCATATATTATTTTTTATTAACTTTTAGTAAAGCCTTAGGAACATCTACATTACCATTTAGTATCTTAGTTAATTCAGTTATCTGTGTACTTATAGGTTTTGTACCATCAATCTTTATATCTTTTAGAAAAGTCTCCCATCTTGTATCAGCCTGACCTGATAATACACCTTTGTTTTTCAATCTAGCTATATTATCTACAATATACTGTGCGTCTTCCATTTGTATTCTATCAAGAGTAAACTTAGATATTTTAATCTGTAAAGGTTCTTTACCTTTAAAGGTAATTCTAGCAAATCCACCTTGTTTATTAGGTAGGTCTTTCCACTTATCCACAAGTCTACCAATTACACCCTTTTGTTGTGATATACTACCATCTATGATACGACTAGATGTTTTGGTAATAGGTGCGGTATTACTACTAGTATTAACTTTACTTTGATTTATGGTCTCATTTTTACTTATTGTAGTAGGAGTTTGGTATTGTGGTTGGGTTATCCCTAAGTCTTTTGAATAATTAGCATCACTAATAGCCTTCTCAAGAATAGGGTTTTTAGGAGACACATAGCCTGTTTTTCCTGATAGCGTTCTTTGTAATGAAGAACCTTTGATTTTACCTGCAATATTTCCTCCAATCATAGTACCAACAGCTGTGCCAACAGGCCCTCCAACTGCTGTTCCAATAGCACCTCCAGCAATATTTCCTGATATTTGAGCAAAGTACTTTCCAAGTTTTCCTCCCTTAACTCTCTTACCATCAAGACTCTCTAGGAATTTAACATCTTGTAGATACTTAGAAAGTTCTGCATTAATTTCTTTTACATTAAAAGTAGAGTTCTTTTCAACAGTAGTCTTGAGTGCCTCACCTAAAGCTTTCTCATATGTCTTTATTTCTGATGGAGTAGTAAAATCACGTATCTTTTTAGATGTGGCTATTTTAGCATCATGAATAGTGGTAAGTGGAACATTGCCTTCTGCGTCTGCTTTAAGTTTATATCCTGATATTTCTCTCTTTACTTTGTTCAAAGCTACCTTTAGGTCTGCACCCTCTAAACCACTCTTATTTACTGCTTCATTAAGTCGTATTTCTAATTCATTTAAATTAACCGTCTCTCCAAGTCTTTCTAGGTTTTTACGAACAACATTTTCTGCTCCATCTAGTGTCTGTGATTTATATTGTTCTACAGCACCACCCTCACCCTTAGTTCTAATCAAACCATTTTCATCTACAGCATTTGTAAGTACATCTGTTGAAGCTACCCTTTTAACACTCTCCTTAGCTCCTTCAGGGTTAAAATTAGCCTCTTTTCTTAATTGTGCATAATTGCCACTAATACTCTCAAGTTCACTAACTCTCTTGTTTACAATATCTTCGGGTAAATTACCTGTAATAGATTTTGTCTTTTGTATAACTTGCCCTGGAATTGCTTTAGTCTTAGCTATACCTGATTCTACTTGTGCAATAGTTCTTGGAATAACTGTTTTAGGGTCAATTTTACCTGATTCAACTGAAGCAAAAGCAATATTTAATGCACGTCCAAAGTCTTCTTCTAGGTTAGGTCTAGCAGAGACAAAGTCTTGTACAGCTTTTGAATCTGTAATTAAATTGATTGGATTGTATTTACCACCCTTTTGACTTAACTCTCCAAGATAATCAAATACTTTATTGATACCTGTGGCTTGTAAAACAGCACCAACTGGGGCATATATAGCACCTGCAACATCTCCTGCTGTTCTTAGACCTGATTTAGCAATTCCTTTCAAAACATCTCCATTTTGTATATCCTGTGCACCTGCCTGAACATCCTGTTTTAGTTTGTTAGCAATACCCTGTTCTCCACCTCCATAAAGCGTTTTTAAACCTTGTACACCCTCTTTAAGAGGATTCAATAGAGTACCTGCTGTTGATTGAGCTGGGGCAATTTTAACCTGACTAGCGTATGTAGGGTATTTAGCTATTATCTTTTGAGTAAGAGTATTATCATCTAGGGAATCATAAGCCCCAGGATATTTCTGTCTTATTTTGTTGGCAAATTCAGTTGGATTCATAATTATAATATTCCTAGTGGGTCATTAGTACTCTGTGATTGTGCAGTTTTAATTGTTGGCAAGCCAGCACTTGTAAGAAGTCCATTTGTAGAAGTGAATCTATTTTGTTTCTTTTGTGCAAGTACTTCTGCTCCATCTCCTGGTTGTGGGAAGTACTGTTGTTTTGCATTTGCAAATTCTTCTTCAGAGATAACTGCACCAGATTCTTTACGCAATACTGCATTAATAAAGTTTCTTTGTGCCTGTTCAAATTTCTGTCTATCTGATGACTTTATAGGGTTTGGCGATAATGCACCAAGATAACTTGAAACACCTGTAAAGTTATCTCCAATCTCATCAATTATTTTAGATGCTTCAATCATTCTATCAGCAAAACCTGCTGCAGTTGCTTGTACTGCTGTCATTTTTGTTCCTGATACTGTTTCTCTATCTTGTATTTGACTTTTTATATTACTTAATTGAGCTTGTTGAATTTCTCTATCCAAGATATTACCTCCATACTGTCCTGCCGCAACAATAGCCTGTTGAGTTGTCTTTGCGTTACTAATAGCGTTTATAATAGCACTAGGTGCTCTTTGTGATACAGCACTTTGCAGTAGCTCATTTTGAGTATCAACAAACTTTTGACTTTCCTTATATGTATTCTCAGTTTTAGATTTCAATTCCTCGTATCTTCTCTGGTCTGCTTTATCTAATACAGGTAAAACAGCCTCCAACATTCCTTTTCTATAATTAAATTCATTGTTTATTTCCTCTGTTTTCATTTCTTTCAATTGACCAAGATAGTCTTGAGCAAGTTGTAGATTGCCTTGTGCTGCACTTACTTGAGCCTGTAAAGGTAACGCACGATACGCCGCTTCTCGATTGATTGTAGCTTGCTGACCACCATAAACAGCCTCTGTAACGCCTTCTTTACTTCCAGTCTCACGAAGTTGTAGTAGGTCTTGATTCTGTTTAGCGACAACAGCATTAAGTTCTGCTGTAATATTATTTACCTCTTGTCTTCTCTGATTGATTAATTGATTCTGTGCTTGTATTTCAGGAGAATTTAAAGCACTTTCTTTTTTACCCAAAAGTCTTTCATACAAAGATGCTCTATCTTGAGCTAATTGTTGGTCATTCTTTACATTAGGGTCAATTGGTGCATCTTCAAATTGATTAGTCTTTTGATTAAGTATTTTGTCAGTTACTACTCCAGCTAGATTTGTATTATTAACACTGCCTGGATTACTTCCTGTAGAATTATTAGGCAATACTAGAGATTGTGTACCACCACTAGCCAAAGAAGAAGAACTTGCTAAAGATGAATTTAGTCCTTTGGCCGTTATTGTAGTTGGGGCTTGAGACATCTGCACAAAGTTATTTAAAGGAGCAGTTACTGATGAACTACTGCTACCACCTATAGTTACTGGCTGTTGAGCATAACCACCACCTGTTGGAGTAGGTGTCATTCCAATCGTTGGTGAGTAACTTCCACCAGTTGGAGTAGGTGTCATTCCGACTGTCGGAGACCAACTACCTGATGCACCATTACCAACACCAGACGTATTTCTGCTAGCAACTAAATCTTTAGTTGTATTTTGTCCTGTACCTGTATATGAACCTGGAATATAAGCACCATTTAAACTTGCTGTCTGTGAAGAACCTCCACCAAAAGCACTCTTTATACTACTACCAATTGATGTTGCTACTGATTTTATTGCGTTTCCTATACTGGAGAAAATTGACATTTTAGTTTTTATTATTTATTAAAATTATACCATATGTTACGTCTGACTGCCTATAAGGGTAAATGTTGCAGGTGAAGCAATGTTACCTGCTGTTGTGCAAATGTAAGCCTTACCACCTACCTCTATAATGTCTCCGACTACACCAACAGAAGGAGCAGAAGTATAGTGCGGTATTTGTAGTCTTGTAGTAAATACACAATCCTTATTGAAAGTCTGACTACTTGAAAAGTTATTCTTATAGAAATTTTGTGATAGAGCATCTACATCACTTTTTAGTTTAGTGATTTGTGCTATCAAGTCCGTCTTTTGTAGATTGTCTTGTGGCATATTATGGGTTTGATGAACCAATTAAAGGATTAGCACTTATCTTAAAGCCTGTAATTTCTGCCCCACCAGTTACACTTTCAATTCTAAATTGAATCTCCTTGAATGTAGGAAAGTCTACAGCTGTTGATTCTATAAGATAAAAGTCTCTAGTAATTTCTCCTACTGTTGATAATGTGCCAATTGTAGTAAATGAAGTATCACTATTTATTTTATACTTTACAGTTACTGAACCACTAGTAGGAATAGGTGCAGTGTAAATAGTAAACTTAGAAAGTTGTTTTACTAGGCAAGGGTCTCCAAAATCAAATATCTGTGATTCATAAACAGATGTGAAAGCGTAAGTAGAAGCATCATTTGTCTTATCGACACTTCCATCTCCACTATGAGCAATAAAGAAATAGTTGGCAGCTGAACCAATACCTTGAATACCATCTGTATCTATATTTTCATCAATAATATCTAGTGTAAGGGCAAAAGGATAATTACTATTCTTTCTACCAAAAGACCAGATACCTTCATTGTAAGTAGTACCTGCACTATTAGTCATAATCTTAGCTGCCCAAAATAGTCTATTATTCTTAACTACCTTTTGGATTGGAATAGTTTTACCTACAAGTGCCTGTGTAAATACTTCTTTAAGAACTTGTGCTGAACCTCCTGTATATCCTTGAATAATCATTGAACCACGACCAGCACCTGTAGCATTATTCAAATATCTATCTGTTACTCCAACAAGCAGACCTTCGATAACTTCAAGTACTCTTAAATCTCCTTCGCCCCAATCTATAGTTTCTTGAAATAGGTCTGATGAAAGATTCCAAATAAATACTTTTGATTGTCCATTGAATGAGTTTATGGGAGAACATCCTACAGCCAAATATGAACCGTAGTTTGCTAGAGAAGTTATTTTATAGTTTGTTGGTACTGTCTTTGCACTATCAGTTACTGTAAGTCCTGGTGCTATTCTTACTATTACATTGTTATAGGCAAAGTAGGCATTACCATCGGCAGCGATAACACCATTAGCAACTGATGTAATTGTTGAAGCTACTGTACTTACAGAGTTTGTAATTGATGGACTACCTGATAATAGACCCCATTTATATAATTGGTTAGTTCCCTGTAGTCCCCAAAGATAATCCTTGTATTCAAAAAATATACCATTCCATACAGCTCCGTTACCTTCTGATGTAGCAGGTGTAGTCCAAAGACCAGTAGTAGCGTCTGCTTTCTGTACTATCTTTGTGAGACCTGCACCAGTTTGTCCGAGACCATATAGTTTTGCAGATGTAGAAGCATATACAAAGTCTCTAACGAGATACTGTTTTAAGTCTGTAGCACTAATTGCAGTTTCTGTATCTGACTCAAGAGAACGATATGGAGTAAGACGATTAGGGTTAGAGAAAATATCAAAGTGTTTTGTAATTTGAAATTCAGTAACAGTAAACTTTCTAATATCGTCTGCGATACCACCACTAAAGTTATTTATTTTTAATTCTAAAGGTTTAGACATAATATTCTGTTACGATTACTCGTCCTGCTCCACCAGCACCAGCTGCTGAACTTGAAGACCCTCCTCCACCTCCACTAGGAACTGAACCATTTGTTGCAGGAGTAACAGAGCCTGAACCTGTACCTCCAGCACCTCCATATAGAGAACTACCACCTGAATTATTTGTACCTCCTCCTCCTCCTCCACCACCACCATAAGTAGACGCCCCACCTACACCAGAACTATTGACTCCTCCACCACCACCACCACCATAAATAGCTTGACCGCCAGTACCCGTTGTACCAGCTGAACCACCTCCAGCACCACCAAAAATTGAAGTTGTGCCTGCTGCATTTGTTGCTCCAATGCCATTTATAGGTGCTCCTCCAGCTCCACCTGCAGCACCCGCTCCACCTGTTATACCTGTACTTCCAACTCCTTGTATGCCAGCACCTCCACCTCCGCCTCCAGTGGCATTACCTCCTGCGCCTCCACCATAACCAGTTATATATGTGCCAAAACTAGAGTTACTACCTGCACTACCTGAACTACCAGAACCAGCCGCACCTCCTGCACCAATAGTAACAGTTTCTGTTGAACCAAGAGATGTTGCTTGTAGACGAATTTTATTGTATGCACCTCCACCTCCGCCTCCTCCGTTTGTTTGAGCTCCTCCTCCTCCTCCACCCCAAACGTCTACATCTACGTATTTAAGGTTTGTAGGTTTACTCCATGTAGCTGGAGAATCAGCACGGTTATATGTCCTTACTACAGGAGCAATTAAACTTACTTGAGATGGATTAACATATAGTCTTGCTCCAGTAGCTCCTGTAGCTGTTCCTGCAAGGATTTCTGCTGCAGTAGCCTCCTCTACTATTCCTCTTACAGTTGTTGAAGCATTAGCACCTCCTGAAGTATCAATGTATGTTTTAACAGCTTTTTGTGTAGCTATTTTAGTATCACTATTAGCTGTAAGTGCAGTATCTGTATCAAGATATGATGTTTCAATTTTATCTGTATTAAGATTAGAAAAGTTAGTGTTTATCTTCACCATTGAATTGGCTG
>TARA_R110000868_G_scaffold408928_2_pt1 | contig 11025 bp, 8 predicted proteins | sample TARA_R110000868 | Tara Oceans TARA_R110000868 (sample SAMEA4397489) | marine metagenome | biome: Polar Biome; feature: [SRF] surface water layer (ENVO:00010504); material: water (ENVO:00002006), including particulate matter (ENVO:01000060) such as... | depth 5 m | reverse complement strand
AGTTTTTGCCTTTTACTAAGCGCCTGTTCTGGGGAAAAGCCAGCACCCGTTCTCGATACCGATCAACTCATAGAAGATATTAGAACGCTTTCGGCAGACGATATGCAAGGAAGACGGGTAGGTAGTGAAGGAAATGCTAAAGCCAGATCTTATATCATTAGCAGGTTCGAAGAAATAGGACTTCCAATGTATAAGGAGAGTTACTCTCATAACTTTTCAACGACCCGAAACAATGGTGATTTAGTAGAAGGAACCAATATTGTTGGAATGATAGAAGGAGAGTCAGATTCGATGATTGTAATTAGTGCTCATTATGATCACTTGGGCGTTCGTGATAGCTTGATTTATAATGGAGCTGATGATAACGCTTCTGGAACGTCTGGCTTGCTAGCTATTGCCGATTATTTTACCCAAGTAAAACCAAAGCACACATTAATTTTCGCTTCATTTGATGCTGAGGAAGGAGGATTGCTTGGAGCAAGAGCTTTTGTTCAAGATTCTGTACTTCTCCAAAAAGTGGTGTTGAACATCAATATGGATATGATATCGAATAATGATATGGATGAACTTTATGCGGTAGGAACTTCACATTATCCGTTTTTAAAGCCCGTGTTAGAATCTATTGATACAGCAGGATTAACGTTATCATTTGGGCATGACACACCAGACTTGGGGTACAACGACTGGACATTTTCTTCAGATCATGGACCATTCCATCAAAAAGAAATTCCATTTGTTTATTTTGGAGTAGAAGATCATGAGCACTACCATAAAGCAACTGATGAGTTCGAAACTATCCCTCAAGAATTTTATAAAAAATCGGTACAGCTGATATTAAATGCGGTACTAGCATTAGATAAGATTTAACAGTCCAATACTTAAAATTTGAATCCATGAAAACTTCAACTTTTCCCTTTTTAATAACACTCTTAATGATTTCTTCAACTGTAAAAACTACAGCTCAAGAAACAATTCAAGATCAAATTAACATGGCAGTTTTTGCAGCACCAGAGGAGCATAGAGAGGGCGCTAAAGTTCTTGGTTTTGATAATGATGGGAATGTGATCACTCTTAGGGAAGGAACTAACGAATTTATCTGTTTAGCAGACAATCCTGCATCTGAACGATTTCATGTATCGTGTTATAAAAGTACGCTAGAACCTTTTATAGCACGAGGAAGAGAACTTAGTGCAGAAGGTAAGAATCCGGGGGAAGTTTTTGAGATAAGAGAAAAAGAAGCTAAAGATGGGACGCTACAAATGCCAACCGAACCAGCTACTTTATATGCTTATTTTGGTGATAATGTGTCCTACGATTCAACAACAAATACGATCGAAGGGGCACAATACAGATATTCGATTTATATCCCTTTCGCAACACAAGAGTCAACAGGTCTTCCGTTAAGACCAAATGCCCCAGGACATCCGTGGTTAATGAACCCAGGAACTCATCGGGCTCATATTATGATTACTCCTCCAAAGGAGAATTAAGAAGAGGGAATTACTAAATTAGGGATGGTTAGTAAAATTTCTTGTTGTAGCTAGTGCACTCTTTGCAATCCTTTCCATCTTTTTTTGCTTCTTCTTCGGTTTCAAATCCTTGAGTTGAATGTGCTTCAATATCCCCATCTTTACTTACCCTTCTCCAACGCCATTCTTCTTTAACATCTTGGTATAACTCACATTTAGCCATATATAAATAATTATTTTTATGAATCTTAAACTAATATAACATACAAAATGATGAGGGTGAGATCAAAGTGAATTCTAATGTGGTTAGTTCTCAATTGAGAAGTCGTAGCTAATCTCAGAACCTTTTTCTAGTGCTTTTGAAACAGAGCAGTATTTAGAGATAGACAAATCGAGTGCACGTTGAACTTTCTTTTCATTTAAATCTCCAGATAGAATAAAATGAAGATGAATGGTTTTGAATTCAGAATATCCGACGGCAGTTTTTATTTTATCAGCATCTACTTCAACTTTCAGGCTTTTGATATCCTGTTTTTGCTTTTCAAGAATTGAAAGAGCATCGATCGCGCTACAACCTCCAATACCTGCTAATAACAACTGCATTGGACTAACCCCACCTTCAAGACCCCCAATATTGGTTTTTCCGTCCATTCGGATTTTCCCACCTTCTTCATTACCAGCTTCCATATGGAAGTCTTTTCCTAACCAATTTACATCTACTTTCATCTATATCTCCGTGTTTTATTCGTTCTGAAAGTAAGGGTTTTTTAATGAAGTTTAAGTAAAGTGTTCTTTGATAGTTTATAGATAGATAAATCTCTTCTCTGATGTTCTTGTGGATGGAAATGGCGAGTCTATTGCCCCCGACATTCCTCCCTCTGATTTTCCACAAGTGTGAAATCGGTCTCCCCCCGAGGGGAGACAAACCATCTGCGAGGAACGAAGCAGTTTCCTAGTGAAGGTAGCCTTTGCGAACAAATCTGAAGCAATCCGTGAATAAGTCATCCTGAGGCCTGCCTGTCGGCAGACAGGATACTTCCGAAGGATCTGCACAATGTGAATCTTGGCTCTTAGCCCATTTGCGGAAGGAAGAAGTCTCCTAGTGATTGGTTACTTTTGCGAACGCATGTGAAGCAATCCCCAAATTTAGGTCACAGACTTGGAGATCACTTCGGTTCCTTCTTGATTGCGTCCTTAACGATAGAAATTACGCAATCCCGAAATGAGTCATCCTGAATTTATTTCAGGATCTTATGGAATAGCTTCCTGACCGTTGACTATTTCTACTTACTTTTGGCTTGACCCAAAAGTAACAAAAGGTCAAGACTATGAATTCTAGGCGCATTCGAAATACTTTCGTTTAATAATTCCAAAGGTCTTCGTTCGTCTGAGAAAGCTTTGATTTTCTGAGCCAGTGTGGAATTATTAATCCCGAAGGTTTTCGGGATATACTCAATTCTTTCTCACTTTTTCCGCCTACAATTCAAAGGTCGTTTAAGAGAGCAGCAATTATCGTGTTTCGGCACTTCATCAATGTTGGTTGATTTGTGAATGTTACCATCTGCGAGGCACGAAGCAGTCTCCTGGTGAATGTAGCCTTTGCGAACGCATGTGAAGCAATCCCCAAATTTAGGTCACAGACTTGGAGATCACTTTTCCGCCAGCTGGCGGATCGTGAATGGTAGCTTCTGCGAAGTACTAATTCCCTTTGCGAGGAACGCATATAACGAAGCAATCTCGGTTCCACAATGTAGGACCCTTACCGCTCCCTTTTTGCTGTGCCTCTGATTGGAGTTTCACTGGACTTATACTGGAGGGATGAAGGAATCTGTAACGAGAATTTTTGGGAATAAATATGAACTTCTGGATGAAGAGAAACCACTACTACCTATCCCGTCATTCCCGCGAAAGCGGGAATCTGGAGCTGGAACATTGCCAATGGATATGAGGTAACTCTGAACCTCTAAGCGACAACTATAATCTTAAGAATACTTTCGAAGGATATTAGCGAGTAGAGGCTTTACTAAAAAATCTCACGACTTGGTAATAAAAACACTTGTGTTCTGAATGAAATTCACCTGTGTTTTTAAACAAATTCATTTATGAATTTATTCGAGTTATAGTAAAAACTTTCTCAAGTTTATGCATGAATTTGATTCAGTTGTTACAAGAACTTTCTTCAACCCCTATAACAACAATTCTAAGATCGTTTAAGGGAGTAGCATTTATCGTGTTTCGGCGCTTCATCAACGTTGGTTGATTTGTGAATGTTACCATCTGCGGACAGTACGAAGTAGTTACCTGTCTAAGGCTCGAATCAGAAGAATACCCCGCCTGACCCGCTCTCTTTCTGCTGAACCTCTGATTGGAGTTTCACTGGACTTATACTGGAGGGGTACTGGAGGGGTGAAGGAATCTGTAACAAGAATTTTTGGGATTAAATATGAACTATTGGATTAAGAAGTACCAATAGTACTTATCCCGTCATTCCCGCGAAGGCGGGAATCTGGAGATGGAACATTGCCAATGGATTTGAGGTAATTCTGGATCTGTTTTTTCATAGGAATGACAGCGTTGTTTTTATTTTGAGTTAGTAGAAAACTTATTCCCTTTCCCTGCTAACTATTTAACTCCCCACTTGCAAACTACCTTCCCAACCCCCATCTTCCTGCCTGATAAAAGTAACTAATCCATTTCGGGCATGTCCAAAAAATTTATTCCATTCGTCTCACCGGAAGATGATCTTCCACAAATCACTGTAAAAGCCGTAATTCTTGGTTTTGTATTATCAGCCATTCTTGCAGGTGCTAATGCGTATTTAGGACTTAAAGTAGGGATGACGGTCTCAGCATCTATTCCTGCCGCTGTTATTTCAATGGCCGTGCTAAGGCTGTTCAAGAACTCGAACATTTTAGAGAATAACATTGTGCAAACTGCTGCTTCAGCAGGGGAGAGTTTGGCAGCGGGAGCTATTTTCACACTTCCGGCGCTTATTCTATTAAAGTATTGGTTGGATTTTCCATTTCTACAAACCGCTGCTATTTGTGTGTTTGGTGGTGTATTAGGGGTGCTATTCACTATCCCGTTACGGCGAGCATTAATTGTAGAAAGTGATCTTCAATTTCCAGAAGGTGTTGCTACTGCAGAAGTGCTAAAAGCAGGGAATTCCGGGGGAGATGGAATCAAAGCCATTGCAATGGCAGGAATTGCGGCTGCCTTTTTTAAATTGGGTCAAACTGGACTAAAGATATTTGCAGGCTCAGTAGGCGGCTCGGTTAAAGCGGGGAAGTCCATTTTTGGGATGGGTTCCGATCTTTCCGTGGCGTTACTAGCCGTTGGTTATATTGTTGGATTGAATATTGCGGTTCTCATTTTTGTGGGTGGTGCGATTTCATGGGTTTTTGGAATTCCAATTTATATGGCATTGGCTAATCCTGATGAAGTAGCTGCCATTGTAGGTGGAGCAGAAGGCTATGATGCGGCGTTCAATATTTGGAATGCTAAGATTCGTTATTTCGGTGTGGGAGCTATGGTTGTAGGTGGCGTTTGGGCGTTAATCTCATTGGCTAAGCCGTTAGTGGATGGGGTGAAATCGAGTATGGAAGCGGTTAAAAATTTAAAAGCGGGCAAAGCTTCTGAGATTCTTCGAACCGACCGAGATACTCCAATCAATATTGTGTTATGGAGTATTTTGTTGTTAGCTGTTCCCATCTTTTTGGTGTTTACCTATGTAATTGATGTTGGACATTTGGATGTAAGTAGTGGCGCTTATTGGTCAGCGATGGCATTTGGAACTATCTTTTCTCTATTCGCTGGATTTCTATTTGCTTCAGTAGCAGGTTATATGGCAGGACTTGTGGGTTCATCTAATAACCCAATTTCTGGAGTAACTATTGCGACGGTTTTGGCAGCTTCGTTATTGTTGTTGCTCATTTTGGGAAGTCAGGTAGATTTTGGTGCAGATTTAGCCAAAGCAAGAACAGCAGCAGCTGCGGCGATAGTAATTGGTGCGATGGTAGCTTGTGCGGCTGCATTAGCGGGTGATAATCTTCAAGATTTAAAAGCTGGTCATTTACTTGGTGCAACTCCTTATAAGCAACAAATCATGCAAATTGTTGGGGTAGTAGCTGCGGCTTTAGTGATCGCGCCGATCTTGAGTTTACTTTTTAATGCGTACGGTTTAGGTGGGATTTTTCCTCGTGAGGGAATGAATCCTGATGAAATGCTTTCTGCTCCTCAAGCAACCTTGATGCAATCGGTGGCAGAAGGGGTATTTTCTAGAAATTTAGAATGGACGATGATTATCATCGGTGGAATTGTTGCAGTAGTGAATATCATTATTGATGAAATCCTCAAGAAAAGAGGAAGTACGTTTAGAGCCCCAGTGCTTGCAGTAGCGGTTGGAATTTATCTTCCCATTGAACTTTCAGTTCCAATTTTTATAGGTGGTATGATAGCATGGGCTTCAGCTAAAGCAGTTAAGAAGATGGCAGAATCTAAAGGTGAAAATATTGAAGAAGCAGTTGAAGCTGCTGGTCAGCGAGGGTTATTATTTTCTTCGGGTTTAATAACGGGTGAAGCTTTGATAGGAATTATCTTAGCCGTTCCGTTTGCGATCCTTGAAAGCACAGAGGCATTACGAATTCTCCCAGCTGAGTATGGTTGGATCGCTCAGATTCTTGGAGTTGGTGTTGCCATTTGCTTTATGATGTGGTTATATCGCGTGGCTGCTAAGCCAAAGGCTACGCAGAATTAGAGATTATGAATTCTGAATTTTGAATTGGATATAATAACAATTCAAAATTCAGATTCTAAAATTCATAATTATTCTACAGAGAATTTATAAATCGTAGTAGATCTGTATTTCTCATCAACATCTAATACCACTGATGGAAAGTAGGGTTGATTGGGTGAGTCGGGGAAATGTTGGGTTTCGAGACATAATCCCATTCGGCGATTATTCTCAGTTCCATTTTTCCCTTCAGGTACATTTTTCAGAAAGTTTCCAGAATAGAATTGAATACCAGGTTCGGTAGTTAAAACTTCCAAAACTCTACCCGAAGCAGGGTGAACGAGCTTAGCAGCAATATCCAATTCGTGTCCATCTTTGTTTAATACCCAAGTGAAATCATAACCGTCGGTAAGGGTTAGTTGAGGATGATCAGCGTCAATTTCATCACCGATTCGTTTTTGTGAAGTGAAATCGAACGGGGAATTTTTAACTGGAACTAAATTGCCTGTTGGAATAGCACCTTCCTGGATTTCAACAAAACGATCTGCGTTTATAACCAACTCGTGATCCAATATATCTTCTTTCATTCCTGAAAGATTGAAGTAGCTATGTTGAGTTAGGTTTACAATGGTTTTCTTATCGGTGGTAGCAGTGTAGTCGATTACAAGCTCGTTGTTATTGGTAAGCGTGTAGATTACTTCGACCCTTAAATTCCCAGGAAAACCCTCTTCGCCATCTTCGCTGAGATAGGAAAGTTTAAGTCCAGTCCCATTAGGTACTGAAACCTCTTCTCCTTTCCACGCACGGGCATGGAATCCTGTATCTCCGCCGTGTAAGTTGTTAGGCTTATCATTTAACCCAAGTTGATAGTCAATCCCATCTAAGGCAAATTTGGCGTTTGCGATTCGGTTTCCATATTGGCCTATCAAAGCTCCTAAATAATAGTTGGATTGTAGGTACTCTTCTAAAGTGTCATGACCAAGAACTATATTTTCAAAAGCACCTTTTTTGTTAGGAGCCATTATTTCAGTGATAATACCTCCGTATTCAAGCACTTTTATTTTCATTCCATTATCATTTTTAAGGCGAAACAGTGAAATTTCTGTGCCATCGGGTAAAAATCCGTAGTATTCTTTTTTGAAGGAGTACAATGGTAGCGCGTTAGTTAACTTTTAGATGAATGTACTATAAGTTCATGATAAATAACTGAAAATAGAGGAGCCATTTAAATCAGATTTTTATGAAATAAGGAATATATTTACACATAAAATTATTTAGGGAAGCTATGCTTGATAACATTTGGAGTAAATTTGTAAAGGTGTTGACCAGAACTTGGTTTTATAAGATCTATAATCAGTGGTTTTGGAAAGCAGAAGCAGGTTCGTTGGAGGAGATTATCCACGGGTATGCTAAAAAAAGAAAAGGATTAACTTTTGTGCAGATTGGGGCAAACGATGGATATCATAATGATCCACTTTATCGATTTGTTCGCTCTTATGATTGGAAAGGGATTTTAGTTGAGCCACAGGTAAACGTATTCGAGCGCCTTAAAAATAATTACTCAGATGTGAAAGGTCTATCTTTCGAGAACGCAGCTATCTCATCAAATAAGTCAACAATCCCCTTTTATAAAATTGCATTTTCTGATGCTCGCTGGGCAACTGGCTTAGGTTCGTTCGATAAAAATCATATTGTTCAGCATATAGAAAAAGGATATGTCGATAAGTGGGCAACAAGAGAAGGCGTTGTAATTCCGGAATCGGTAGATGATTATATCACAAGTGTAACGGTAGAAACGGTAAGTTTTGATGAGTTGATTGAAAAGCATCCAATTAAGAAAGTTGAAGGTATTTTTATGGATTGTGAAGGCTTTGATGAGGAAGTACTTCGATCTATTGATCTCAAAAAATATGATCCAAGTTTGATCTTTTTTGAGCATTTACATTTTAAAGAAGATGACTACAATCAATTGATAAGTGAACTGGAGGAAATGGGCTATAAAGTTCAAAAAGACTCGATGGATACCTTAGCGTATAAAAGCTAGGTAACATAAAGTTAGAGATACGGAAAATTTAAATTTTCACGAAAACTATACGTTAGTCATTCCTGTGGAGACAGGAATCTGGATTTTACTAAAGAAGATAGCCATTTGTCTTTCACTCAGCTGAAGATTTCAGGCATACGCCGTGAAATGACGAGCTTAGATATTCTAGAAAAAGATGTTATCTAGAATTCAGGTTAAGTATGTATTAAAAGTTCAGCAATTCTGCGGCATTAATTTCAGAGAAATCAGAAATAAATCTAACAACACTTTTGTTGTCTTCAAACTCTTCTGGGGAATGCGTGGTTGTAACAACAATCGTTTTACATCCAGCTCTTTGTGCAGCTTCTGCTCCGGTTGGGGTGTCCTCAAATACGATGCAATCTTCTGGTTCAATGTCCAAATCATGTAATACAATTTGGTAGATCTCAGGATTAGGCTTTCCATGAGTGACATCATCAGAATGTCTTACGGTATCAAAATAATGCCACAGATTAAGGTGATTCATCACAAAGGCGACATTTTCTGGCGGCGCAGCAGAACCAATTCCCATTGGGATATTTTTACCTTTTAGTTCGTGAATAAGTTCGGGCAACCCCGCTAACAACTCTAGTTCGGGTTCAAAGATAGTACGGTATTCGATTTCTTTTTCAGCGGAAATTTTTTGTCGTTCTTCAAGGGTATATCGATCTCCAAAAAGGCGTTTTAGGATCTCGGTATTTACGCCATGTACTTTCTGATGAACTTCTTCAAGCGACATCTCCATCCCGAGTTCAGAAAGCTTTCGCTGCCACGCCCTATGATGAACCATCATGTTGTTGATCATGGTACCGTCCATGTCAAAGATTATACCTTTCATAGTCAATTAAGAATGGTCATTGAAACATTTCAAATTGATAATTGACTATTCGCCTATGTGTTTGTGATTTCCTTTGCTGTGGCGCTTTCGGAGAGTTTTAATCACTTTGTGCATAGGAATTCCTTTTTGGGCTAAAAGAAGCATTAAGTGAAAAAGTAAATCTGCCGCTTCAGCAATAGTTTCTTTTTTACCTTTACTCCCTTTATTTTTTGAGGCTATAACTGTTTCAACAGCTTCCTCACCAACTTTCTGAGCAATCTTATCCAACCCTTTTTTAAACATGGTCGTCGTATACGAACCTTCAGGCATTTCGTCTTTTCGGTCGTAGAGTAGGTCTTCAAGCTCTTTCAGGAATTCGTAATCTAAGTCGGTAAGTTGTTTTTTTACGCCCATGAATTTCTTTTACTAGGATTTATTATACACTACAAAGTTCACCAATTTGAACTTATGAATCAAAAAATAGAAGAAAATTAATATTGTAGTTTTTGAAGGGTTTAAAGGAAGCCCATGGCAAAGTTATTGTTCTGATCAACAACAACTTCACCGAGGGCGGGCCATCTATTAATGAGAATCATTAAGTAGGGTTTTCCTCGGTCTTTCCTTCAACAACTTTTGTTTCACCTACCAATGAAAGAGGTACATATTTCTTAATATCTGCTGAGGAGTTTTCCCAGTCAGAAAGAATATACTTTGCCTTGGTAGATCCGGTTTCTTTCAAATAATCTTCTAAGATTGATTTGAGTCTGAATAAATCAGCTTCAGAAATAGAATCTTCAGCGATATAATCTTTATTGATTTTTGAACCAGGGTCTTCATACATATATAAAACTCCACCGGTCATTCCAGCGCCAATGTTATCAGAGGTAGCACCAAGAATTACTACAGTTCCATTGGTCATGTACTCACAAGCATGAAGTCCAGTTCCTTCAACAACAGCAGTAGAACCACTATTTCGAACTGCAAAACGATCACCTGCTTGTCCATGAACATACAACGTTCCACCTGTAGCACCATATAATGCACAGTTACCAATAATGGCATTGTCCTCAGGTTTGTAAGTAGCATTTATCGGGGGAACAATAACAGTTTTTCCGCCACTCATACTTTTACAAACTGAATCGTTGGCTTCACCTGTAAGTCTGATGTCAGCATCTTTAGTTTGAAATACTCCAAAACTTTGTCCGGCGCTTCCTTTAAAACTAAGGTTTATTTTACCTGAGTATGGTTTAACCTTGGTTGGTTCTTTTTTAATACCAGCTAAGCGAGCAACACTTTGTCTTTTTGCCAAATATCCAAATAGGGTAGCAGTTGCAGATCGATCTGTATTAATAATCTTATACTCTTTGCTTATATCTTCATCTTTCTCGATTGCATCTTCGAGATCACTTACCAATTCAGAATTTAAAGCGCTAATTGGTTCTGAAAGGCTTTCTAACGTTACTTCCTTTTTATAGGCGGGTGCATTTAAGAAGAAACCAAGGTCTAGATTAAGTTTATTGATCAATTCAAGATGGGTACCGTTGATTGTCAATAAATCTGTATTTCCACAAACATCTTGTAATGATGTTTCACCAAGTTTAGCTAGAATCCTTCGAACATCTTCAGCGACGTAAGTCAGTGCTTTAACGATGTGATCTTTATGGCCAACATATTTAGCTTTGAACTTTGGATCGTGAGTTGCAATACCTCTTGGACAAGTATTTTTCTCACAAATTCGAGCCATGATACAGCCTTCAGCTATTAATAATAATTTACCGAAATCGTATTCTTCAGCACCTAAAATAGAGGCAAGTACGATGTCTTTACCCGAGGCAAGTCCACCATCAGTTCTTAGAACTACATGATCACGGAGGTTGTTTTCTATTAATGCTTGATGAACTTCTAACAAACCTATTTCCCAGGGGAGACCAGCGTGTTTCATAGA
>TARA_R110000868_G_scaffold404196_1_pt1 | contig 11030 bp, 5 predicted proteins | sample TARA_R110000868 | Tara Oceans TARA_R110000868 (sample SAMEA4397489) | marine metagenome | biome: Polar Biome; feature: [SRF] surface water layer (ENVO:00010504); material: water (ENVO:00002006), including particulate matter (ENVO:01000060) such as... | depth 5 m | reverse complement strand
TGGTAATATAAAAGATTTTAAATTAAAACCAGGTGATAGTAATACGATTTATGCTGTTTCCTCCAATCGGTATTTTAAATCAATTGATGGTAATACTTTTTCAGCAATTACTGGTACGCTACCCGAATCTTCAGGTAGACTAGTGCTTGGCACATCAATCGCCAATCCTGAAGTACTATATATTCTAAGTGCTAATACTAGTGCCAATGGGTATAGCTTTCAGGGAATTTATAAATCTATTGATAGTGGAACTACTTTTATAAAAAGTAATAATACTACAAATATTTTGGAATCTAATCAAGCATGGTTTGATTTGGCACTTGAAGTTTCACCTTCTAACTCCAATATGTTATTTGTTGGGTGTTTAAATATATGGACGAGTTCAAATGGAGGGAATAGTTTTAGTCAAATAAATCAATGGTTCTCGAATAATAATTCGTATACTCATGCCGACATACATACTTTGAAATTTTTTAATAACAAACTTTTTTGCGGAAGTGATGGCGGTATCTATGTTTCAGAAAATAATGGAAATACTTTTTTAGATAAGACATCAAACATGGCTATAAGTCAGTTTTATAGAATTTCTGTAGCGAAGGGAAATGCAGGTAAAATAATTGGAGGGCTTCAAGATAATGGAGGACAATCACTTAATAATGGACAATGGAAAAACTACCATGGTGGTGATGGAATGGATAATGTTATTGACCCAATGAATGAAAACATAATATATGGTTTTACGCAATATGGAGGATCTCTAAATATTTCAACGAATTCAGGCCAATCAATTGGTAGTATTGGACCTCCATTAAATACAGCAGGTGATGAAATAGAAGGTAACTGGATTACCCCTTTAGCCATTGGCAGTGATGGTGAAGTGTATAGTGGGTTCGACTATGTTTATAAATTAGTGGGCAATAGTTGGCAAAGACTATCAAATAAATTTGGCAGTGGCAATATCGATGATTTAGAGGTAGACCCTAATAATCCAATGGTGTTGTATGCTGCGGAAAATGATTTTATCTACAAAAGCATTGACGGAGGGCTCAATTTTGTAGCTATAAATAGATTCGATTCACAGGTTTCTAGTTTTACAGTAAGTAATTCTGATCCTAACACATTATATGTTACGACTTCCAATAGAGTAGGTATAGCACAAGCCAACCAACCATCTGTTAGAGGTGTATTTAAATTAATAATTAATGGAAATAATGCTGTTGAAGAAGATATAACATATAATTTACCAACTGATCAGGCATATTTCTCTATAGCCCACCAAGGAAGACATACAGACAATCCTATTTATGTTGGCACAAGCCTTGGTGTTTATCGGCTTGATGACACTTTAACTGAATGGGAAAAATACTATACCAATTTACCTAGTACTGCAGTGAGCGACATAGATATTAGCTTAGATGATGAAATAATAACAGTATCTACTTATGGTAGAGGAATTTGGCAATCTCCAATTCCCATTCAAGTTCCTGATAACGATATAAGATTAATTAGCATATCTCCAAGAATTGGAAATGTTTTATGCGGTGAAATTCAGCCTGTAGTCACAGTTGAGAATACAGGTTCAAATCAAATTTCTCAAATAGACATTAATTATTCAATAAATAATGGGTCAACTGAAAATTTTATATGGAATGGCAACCTTCTGAGCAATCAAACAACGGCTATTAACCTACCCATTATAGAGGGTGCTTTAGTTGGAGAAATAGAGCTTGCTGTAACTGTTGATATAATTAATGATGCATATCCCGACAATAACTCAGCTAGCAACATATTTTATCAAAATAGTTTTGGTATTGGTGATCAACTTTTCACATTTGAATCTGAAAGCACCTCTTTATTAAACTATACGGAATCAGGCGACGAGGAAGTATGGCAACGCGGTATTCCTACAGGAACTTTATTAAATTCTGCAAGTTCTGGAACGCAAGTTTTGGCAACCAATCTTAGTGGCAACCATCAAGACAATGTTAGGGCGGTAATTCTTAGTAATTGCTATGAACTTTCCTCAATTCTTGCTCCAGTTCTTAAATTTAAAATGGCATATGATTTGGAAGTTAATTTTGATATTGTTTATGTAGAATACTCAATAAATAATGGCGAAACATGGAGCATTTTAGGAAATATAAATAGTCAACCACTTTGGTATAATTCTAATAGAACTAATTCTGATGGGACGCAAGATGATTGTCAAAATTGTCCAGGAGCGCAATGGACTGGCACAAATCCCGTGATGACAGAATATGCTTACGATTTTAATGTTAATGCTGCAAATGGAGAAACTGATTTAACTTCTGAAAACAATATTTTATTTAGAATAGTTTTCCAATCGGATGAAGCAGTTAATCAAGAGGGTGTCATTATCGACGATTTCATTATTGAAGGTATTCAAGATGATGATGATGATGACAATGATGGAATTTTAGACATAAATGACAACTGTCCTTTAATTAGTAACTCATCGCAATTAGATACCGATGGTGATGGAATAGGTAATGCATGTGATATGGATGACGACGGTGATGGAATTTTAGATATAAATGACAATTGTCCCTTAACTTCAAATACAGATCAAGCAGATATTGATAATGATGGAATTGGTGATGTATGTGATACAGATGCTGATAACGATGGCGTGTCAAATATTGCCGATATATGCCCAGAAACTCCTTTAGGATCTGTAGTAGACATTAATGGCTGTGTTGTATTTACGTTGCCAGTTACAAATTTTAAAGTATTAATAACAAGTGAATCATGTATATTGAGTAACAATGGAAGCGTATCAATTACTGCAGATAATCCATTAAATTATACAGCTACAATTACAGGTAATACTATCAATACCAATTCAACCTTCACAACAAGTACTACATTTAATGATTTATCAGCTGGTTCATATAATATTTGCATCACTGTAGAAGGTCAACCTAATTATATTAAATGTTATGACATAAATATTACTGAACCGTTGGCTCTTTCTGTATTTTCCGCAATAGGCTCATTAAACAAAGAAGTAACTTTGTATTTAAGTGGAGCTAAGAAGTATTTCATTACACTCAACGGAATGTCATATGAAACAGAAAGTTCAACAATTACGATTCCTTTAATGGATATCGAGAACACATTGTTAGTTAAAACAGACAAAGACTGTCAAGGTATTTATAAAGAAAGTATTTATTTAAGTGAAGAAATAATTATCTATCCGAATCCAATTTCTGGTGGTGATTTAAATATATTATTTGATCAAAATAATATATCCGATTTATCTTTAAGTTTATATAGTATAAATGGAACGAAAATATTTACAAAGGATTATGCTAACACAAATAAATCAATATCATTTAATGTAGATAGCCTTTCTAAGGGAATTTATCTTCTAAACATAAAAACAAACAATAGCCTTACACGCTATAAAATAATACGAAAATGAAAATAAATTATATTTTACTATTAGCATTTTTAACAATTTCATGCGGAAGTGGAGGCGGTTCCGATGTTCCTCCAACCACTGAACCACCTGCAATTGCTGCTCCAAAGGCAACAACTTTAATTTTTCCTGCAAATAATACCGAATGCAATGAAGGCACTGCATTAACTGGAAATGTTTCTCAAACACAAGTTACTTTTAGGTGGATATTATCAGAAGATACTGATAGCTATGAAGTAAATTTAAAAAATTTACATAATAATAATACTTCAAAATTTAATAGCAACACTAATGAATTGGCGATTAATATAGACAAAGGTGCTCCATTTGAATGGTTTGTCATTTCTAAGAATACTTCTTCAATAACAGCATCAAGTTCTAAATTTAGATTTTATAATCAAGGCGATGGTGTACAAAATTACGCTCCATTTCCTGCAGAAGTAGTTAGTCCTGCAAGAGGTTCTACTATTGCAAATAATAGCACAATTCTACTAAAATGGCTTGGAGGAGATATTGATAATGACATATTAAATTATACCGTAATTTTTGATAATATCAATCCTCCCTTAGCCACTATAGGCACAACAACCAATACTGAAATTTCAGCAAATATTTTATCTGGACAAGTATATTACTGGCAAGTAGTCACTAAAGACACCAATCAAAACTCATCTCAATCAGAGGTATTTGAATTTAAAGTACAATAACCCACTTTTAACATAATTTTCAAAGAGTTAGAATAATTTTTGAACTATTTTAGAAACTTAATTTTAAATCTAAAAAAATGCTTAAAAATTTGTTACTAATTTTACTATTCACAATTTCTTCCATCAACGCTCAAAATATTGATTTGCCAACTGAGTACTTACAAAATAAGACTACTGGTGGTAAAAATTCTATTCCAGACAATGTAATAGGCTCACCTTATGAAAATGAAAACTGGCAAATTGGAATAGTATCTATAAATGATGATGTTTTTACCCGTGAAATGCGCTATAACGCTTTTTCGGATGAAATTGAAATGAAAGAAAAAGGAGAAATAATTGTTTTATTAAAAAGAGACTATATTAAAGCAGAGATCTCTAATACTGCATACTCGATTGAAGAATATATTTCTGAAAATGGTGATGTAAGACAAAGCTATTTCTCTATTTTAAATCAAGGAAAAACACAGCTGTTAAGAAAACTTAATAAAGATCTTATAGCGGCACAAACTGCAGCGAGCACCTATCAAACGGATAAACCAGCAAGATTTAATGAAGAAATTAAGTATTTTGTGAAGTTGGAAAATAAACCTGCTGTAGAAATAAAACTTAAAGAGAAACAAATTCTTGAAAATTTGGAACATAATAAAGAATTAAAGTCGTACATAAAAAACAACAAACTAAAACTAAAAAACGAACAAGAAGTGATTAGTTTATTTAAGCATTACGATAGCCTTTAATTAATTATATTTTATTTATAATTGAGCTGTTCAAATCAAATTGGACAGCTTTTTTATTTTTTATATTAATGCAATAACTAAATCAAATAACGCTTTATTTATTATAAAATTAAACGTTAAATCGTTTATAATTATTTTTGACATCAATTAATCAGCTGATTTCAGAAACGCTGATATAATATATATTATCCCTTAAACTAAGTAGAACATCACTATTATTTAAATAGTATTTCCTTAATAATATAGATTTGAATCAAAATTTCCATTCACACATTTATTAATATAATTATTTTGGACATTAGGTTATTTTCTTTTTAAGAAATAACAAACAACTTTATTTTTATACTTTCTATTAAAAAAAATCCTCAATGTTAGACATTGAGGATTTTTCATTATTTATTATGCTTTTCTAATTTATATCTTGGTTAATTGTATATGAACTAACCCAAAACAACCAGCATCTACACAAACTCTAAAATACAAGTTCATGTAATTATCACAGGTTCTGAAAGACGCAATATTATCAGCAGCGCTACCAGTAACCGCACTTGGATTATAAGTAGATGCATCTCCATATGTACTATTAACATATAAAAATTCTCCAAAAGTGAAGTCTATTTTGTTATCATTATCGGGTAGTAATGTTACTGTTGTTGTACCGCCAACTTCCCATAAATTAGACATAATTAAAGTGTTTGGCTCAGTACCTAAACTAACCTCTACTTCGTAACAACCATCACAATATCCATCTTCGTTAGCTGAATATGTACCAACAAAACTTTCTAAATCAAAAGGACAATTAAGAAATGCACTCACTGTTAATGTTGTTTCATCAATATTTGAATCTCCAACAGACAAAGTGTCCAATTTAAATTCAATAGTTTCTATATCACCAAGTACTAGACTTTCATTTACTCCTGTTATCACTAAATTTCCAGTATAGCTATTCGCAGGTATAACAACTGAAGAATTAAAGCTATAATTAGCAGCATCTAAAGTAGTGCCTTCAGGCACAATTGATACAGTAACAGTTCTTTCTACAGTAGAAATAGTGGAAACAGAAATAGGAACATTTACTTCCAAAGGATCAGCAAATGGTATTGGTAAATTCACGGCAGAACTTTCGAATTTAACAAATGATTGTCCATTCACACCATCGAAAACAACTAAATCTTCTTCACAAGACAAAATTGTTCCCAAAGTAAGAACGAGTAATAGAATATATTTTTTCATAATATCTTTTTTTTTAAATTAATAACCAGGGTTTTGTTGCGCTCTTAATCCAGGGTTTGCGTTAAACTCCACAATAGGTAAAGGCAAAGTGAATTTAAAATCAGTTGCAGGCAATGAGCAAGCTCCGTTTAAAGCACAATCTATAGGATCTTTTAAAACACCCTGATTTGCTCTAGCTCCTAATCTTTTCAAATCTCTATATCTATGTCCTTCAAAAGCAAACTCTACTCTTCTTTCATTTAAAATATCAGCAAAAGCCTCAGTCTGATTTGCATAATTTGGTAATGGTTGATCCGTTCCAAATCTAGCATCTCTCAATTGCTTGATTAAAGCAGCAGTAGAATTTGAAGCTCCATTTATTGTTCCAGCATCGGCTCTTGCTTCTGCCAGAATTAATAACATTTCAGATGATCTAAACACTTTAAGATCATTCATTAATGGCTGCCCTTCTGAACCTGGATATTTTTGTATTACTAAAATATCCGTTGAAGATGGATCCGCACTAGTTGTATAATTAGGATCAACTATTGAAGTTGGCGCAACATTTACATCATATCTAATATCAGCTGGATCAATTAAATTAAATAAAGAACGTCCCATTTCAAAATAAGGAGAACCATCTAATGTTGCATCAACGAAAGCGAATCTTGCACCAGCCCATCCACTTGCAGCTACGCTTCCAGTAGCACCTTGGCCGTCATAAACATCATTTCTAGTTCTTTCCAATTTAAAAATAACTTCACTATTATCAGAATCTAAGAAGATACCTTCATAAGCCGCTCTACTAGCAAGAGGAAATTTAGTTAATAAATTTTGAGCTAATGTCGCTGCAGTTGAATAATCACCTCTAGAAGCTGCTATTCGAGCACTTAATGCGTTCACAAAATCTTTTCCAACAAAAAGAGGGTCAAATGAGTTACTTAATAAAGAGGATGCCTTTGTTAAATCAGAATTTATCAATGTGAAAACTTCACCATTTGTATTTCTTAACAACTGCTGATCAATTGAAGGAATAAAGTCTACAGCTATTACTCCTAGTGCATTATCATCTGTCAAATCCGTACTGAAATAAGATAGAAGATAGAAATGAGCAAATGCTCTTAATGCATACGCCTGACCAACTATATCATTGTAACGTGAAAGTTCTGAAGCGTCAGGTTCAATCAGCTTTGAAGCTTCGATTAATCTGGTAGCGGCGTTTATTGCTGCATATCCTCCTGTCCAAAAAACCGCCGGAGCAGTACTTCCTGCATTTAAGACAAAACCGTAATCAGCTAATCCTTGTCCTCCATTATCAAAACCAATTGATAATTCATCTGTAAATATGGACGCAAATGCTATTTCAGGAGTTAAATCATATTGGGAGTAAACCCCGTAGATTCCTGCTTCTAAATCATCAACCGTTTCGAAAGCTGCATCTGCACTTAAACGACCTGGCTGTTTTATATCAATTGCGTCATTACAACTAAAAAGCAATACGCAAAGACCAAATATGAATAATATATTATTTTTTTTCATTTCTTTATTTTTTTTTAAAATCCTAATTCAAATCCAACAGAAAGTGTACGTTGCGTAGGATAAATTCTTGATGTATTACTTAATGCCTCTGGATCAAAACCTCTCCATTCGCTGAAAGTAAATAAGTTTTCACCATTTCCAAAAATTCTCAAATTTGTAAATCCGGTTCCTTCTAAGAATCTTTTCGGAAAATTATATCCGATAGATGCAAAACGTAATCTAACATAGTCTGCGTTTCTAAGGTATCTATCTGAACCAAATGAGTTTCTATTGAAAGCGTCAAAAGCTGGAATATCTGTAACTCTATTATCAGGAGTCCAAGCTCTTAAAATATCTGTAGATTTTGTGAATTGATCTATATTGTCTGGATTCTGAAATCCTGCTAAATCATTATCAAAACGATCAACACCAATAGTATACGTCCAGTTTGTTTCTAAGAAGAATCCTTTATAATCCAATTTAAATCCGAAACTACCATTAAAATCTGGATAAATATTTTTATCCAACCAAACACGGTCAGTATCTGCATTAGGGTTTTCAGTAACATCACCATCGGCTGTTAAAAACAACAAGTTACCATTTGCTGGGTTAACACCAGCATACCTTAGTGTAAAATACTCGAAAAGTTTTCCTCCATTTCGGCCTGTTCCTTGTAATTCTCCATCTTCACTTGGCAAATCACCTAATTCCTGCTTGTTATAGTTACCCAAAGCTGATAAAGACAAACTAAAACCATCATTAGTTTTTGGTCTTATTAAATCATAATTCAATGTAAGATCAACTCCTGTATTCTTTAAAGTACCTACATTGGCATTTAAAGATGTAACTGAGTTTATAGCTGAAACTGGTTTACTTTGAAAAAGATCCGTTGTTGTTTTTATGTATCCATCTAGCGAACCTCTTAATCTACTGCTAGCTAATTCAAAATCAACACCTACGTTTGCTTGAGTTACAGTTTCCCATCTTAATGTTGTATTACCAATTTGAGATAAAAACAATGAATTAAAATTTGCATAACCACCACCTGTAGCAAAGAAATTCTCAGTTAAATCAGGTGAAGCAAAATAACCAGTCCCATTTATGTTTTGATTACCAGCTGTTCCATAAGAACCTCTTAATTTTAAAACATTAAAAATTGAATTATCCATAAATGCTTCATTACTAATATTCCACCTTCCTGCAACAGAGTAAAAAGTTGCCCAACGATTACTACCTGCAAATCTATATGAAGCATCTCTTCTAATTGTAGCAGAAAGACCATATTTAGAGTCAAAATCGTAATCAGCAGATGTAAAATACGAGAATAATCCTGCGTTAAGGATATTAGCGTTTGCGATATCTATAAATACATCATTCGTACCTAAGTCATCTACAAAACCAGAACCGTCACCAGGAGAAAATGTTTTTGGATCAAGACCATTGGCATCATAACCAAAGGATCTAAAATGAGCTTTAAAATATTCCATGTACACACCAGCATCTAAAGTATGTTTACCCCATACGTTACCATAATTTAAAGAAGTAACTTGGTTAAAAGTAAATGTTCTACTTGTTTGCTGTTGTTGATCCCCAGCTGTTGGATTACCCGCACCACCAAATAATAAGGCATTAAAAGAGTCAGATGCAGTACTTGTGGTTCTTATTTCATTTGTATAATCTGCACTTGCGGTCATATTAATACCTAACTCATCCGTTAATTTATAGCCAGCAGTCAAACTACCTATTAATTTAACTTCTTCCTCTACTCTTGTATAGGTCCTTAATTTATCCATTAAAAATAATGGTGTATTTGTAAAACTCAAAGGGGAAAGTAATGCCGCACCAGTGGTATAATCATCAGGCGATATAAAAGGTACCGACTGATAGGCTCCTAAAACATAGTTCTGATTAATACCTCCAGTACCAATACTATTTGGTTCATCGGAAGTAGAATAATTTATCGATAAATTAGTACTGTAATTGAATTTATCATTACTTGACTTTCCAGTTGTATTATTTCTAATATTAAATCTCTTCAATCCAGAGTTTTTCAAAATACCTGCTTGATCATAATAACCAAAAGAGGTGAATTGAGACGAATCCTCGCCACCACTAGATAATGACAAAGTATGATTCTGTGTTAAACCAGTTCTGAAAAAGAATTTAGCCCAATCTGTAGTTGTGTAAGCATTAATTTCTGCATCAGTAAGACCATCTCCTCTACCCACTCCTCTTTCTCTTTGTAAATTAAGTAGTTGTTGAGAATCCATTAAATTGTAATCATTACCCTGTAAGGTTCCAAAACTCTGAATTCCAGTATAGTTTACTTTTAATCCTGAGTTGTAACTCCCTTGTCTAGTCTTAATTATAACAACACCATTAGCACCTCTATTACCATATATAGCTGTAGCACCTGCATCTTTCAAAACAGAAATAGAAGCAATATCCTGTGGATTTAAACTTCTAAAGTTGCTTTCATCCACTGGCGCATTGTCTATAATAAACAAAGGTTGGGTATTACCATTAATAGAAGTAACACCTCTTAAATTAATATTAGAAGCTGCACCTGGCTGACCAGAGGAAGTAGTAATATTTAAACCTGCTACTTGCCCTGAAAGTGTTTGTACAAAACTAGCATTAGGTCTATTTTCAATAGTCTGTGCACTAATTGTAACAGAAGCTATACTCGATTTCTCTTTTGTTGAAGTGCGATAGCCTTGAACAACTACTTCACCTAAAGCCTGAGCATCCTCTTCCATTTGTACATTAATAGAATTTGCAGATGTAATTGTTCTTTCCACAGCTTTCTGACCTAGGTAAGTAAATTTCAATTTTTGACCGGCATTGGCTTTAATAGAATAGTTACCGTCAAAATCTGTCTGTGTCCCACTAGTTGTACCCATTACAACCACAGAAACACCAGGCAAGGGCAAACCAGACTGATCCGTCACGTTACCCGTAATTGTTTTCTCTTGAGCAAAAGAAAAACTCATAATCAACGCCAGTAGCGGCGTTAACATCCATGTTAACTTTGATTTCATTTAAATAGTTTTTTTAATTAGTCAATCGCAAAAATGATAATTTAATGTTAATAAAACAAGCAAATATGGGCTTAGAGACAGATATATGTTAAATTAATGTTATTAATTATGATATATTTAACTCGTTCCAAATCAAATTAAGAATACTACATCATTTTTAACATTTATAAGCAACTAAGCGGTATTTTATAGCCAAAAAATCATGATATTATATAAGAAAACAATCTTTTCATTAAATTTTTATGATAAATTCCTTACAAACAACAAAAAAATATGTTTAGCCTTAACTTTTTGTTAACTATTTTTAACGATGTAATTGTTTTTTAAATTTATTAATGCTCAAAAAATACTTTTTTCAAGATAATGAAATTGG
>TARA_R110000868_G_scaffold36247_1_pt1 | contig 11031 bp, 6 predicted proteins | sample TARA_R110000868 | Tara Oceans TARA_R110000868 (sample SAMEA4397489) | marine metagenome | biome: Polar Biome; feature: [SRF] surface water layer (ENVO:00010504); material: water (ENVO:00002006), including particulate matter (ENVO:01000060) such as... | depth 5 m | reverse complement strand
ATAATTAATCATTCATCTTCAGAGTTTGTTCTCGATTTTGTAAGTATCATGCCCGGTATTCCTAAAGCTAAAGTAAAGTCAAGAATCGTTTTGACTCCGCAGCATGCCAAAAGATTGTTAAAAGCAATTGGAGAAAATATTCATCGTTTTGAACTTGCCCATGGTGAGATTAAAGATACTGAACAACCTCCAATACCGCTAAATTTTGGTCCTGCAGGACAAGCATAAATTTTATTAAAGGCTCCAGAAATGGAGCCTTTTTTGTTACATGTTGTTATTCTAAGCAGTAAGTCTCCTAGAGTAATTTGTAAATATGTGTTATTTTGTGGGTCAGTGAACGTATATATTAGCGTTTAAACTGTTCTTTTGTTAGTTAACGAGTTTTAGTGGTGTTCATCGGAAATATTTTTTAATAGCCTAATGCGGTTGTATTTTTGCTAAAGAATAAGGGAAGTAAATTAATAATCCTTATTGAAAAACAAGAAACATGATCAATTCAGTAGCTATAAATAACAAGAGAAATTCAATTGCATTATTTTTAATGTTTGCTTTTATTTTGTTGTCTAATGTTTCATTTTCTCAAACACAAGTTGTTAATTCTTTAGTGTCAAATACAACAGAGACAACGAATGAGGTTAAACAAGAAAATAACAAAGCTGCTAATATGGAATTTGTTCTTTGGTTCATGGGTTCAAAACAAGATCCAAACAGTACAATTTCTACTGAGGGTATAAATACAAAAAAACAAATTATGACTTCTGGGTTGGCACCTAATCGTTTATTGATTAAAGCTTTCTTGAAAAAAGCAGTAAATTTCGAAAGTGCTTTAGCATAAACAAAATAAAATTTAAAAGGGATAAAAAAAACGCTAATGTAAATTAGCGTTTTTTTTTGTTTCTCTATTTTTTATAACCTTATTCAAATTCAGATGTAAAAAATAATTTTACACTTGGATATTTATTTTGAGTCATCTGAATAGTAAAATCAGAATCAGCTAGAAAAACTAATTGTCCGTATTTATCATGAGCCAAGAATTTTTGTTTGATTCTTTTAAATTCTTTAAACTCATTGTTTTTAGCATCATCTGGTTTTACCCAACATGCTTTGTGTACAGGAAAGTTTTCATAAGTACATTTAGCACCATATTCATGTTCTAGTCGGTATTGAATTACCTCATACTGAAGTGCACCTACTGTTCCAATGATTTTTCGGTTATTCATTTCAAGGGTGAATAACTGTGCAACACCTTCGTCCATCAATTGATCAATTCCTTTGTCAAGCTGTTTTGCTTTCATTGGATCAGCATTGTTGATGTATCTAAAATGCTCAGGGGAAAAACTTGGAATTCCTTTAAAGCTCATAATTTCTCCTTCGGTTAAAGTGTCACCAATTTTGAAATTTCCAGTATCATGAAGTCCAACAATATCACCTGGATAAGAGATATCTACAATTTCCTTCTTTTCTGCAAAAAACGCATTTGGACTAGAGAATTTTAGATTCTTTTTCTGGCGTACATGATAATAAGGTTTGTTTCTTTCAAAAGTTCCTGAAACAATTTTTATAAATGCAAGACGGTCTCTGTGTTTTGGATCCATATTAGCATGAATTTTAAATACAAATCCAGACATTTTTTCTTCTTTGGGATCAACTAATCTTGTTTCAGATTCTTTAGGTCTTGGTGATGGAGCGATAGCAACAAAGCAATCCAGTAATTCTCTTACACCGAAATTATTCAATGCCGATCCAAAAAATACAGGTTGTAATTTTCCGTCCAAATAGTCTTGACGATCAAATTTTGGATACACTTCATCAATCAATTCCAACTCTTCACGTAAAGTATCAGCAGGTTTTTGACCTATAATTTTTTCTAATTCTGGATTTTGAACATCAGAAAAAGCTATTGTTTCTTCAATATTTTTACGGTTATCTCCGCTAAATAAATTGATGTTTTGTTCCCATAAATTATAAATACCTTGAAAGTCATAGCCCATTCCTATTGGGAAACTAAGTGGTGTAACTGTAAGGCCCAGCTTTTGTTCGACTTCGTCCATCAAATCAAAAGCATCTTTTCCCTCGCGGTCCATTTTATTTATAAAAACGATGATAGGGATTTTTCGCATTCTACAAACGGCAACTAATTTTTCGGTTTGTTCCTCAACTCCTTTTGCTACGTCAATTACAACGATAACACTGTCAACAGCGGTTAAAGTTCTAAAAGTATCCTCAGCAAAATCTTTATGTCCAGGAGTATCAAGAATATTGATTTTTTTATCTTGGTAATTAAAAGCCAAAACAGAAGTAGAAACCGAAATTCCCCTCTGACGTTCAATTTCCATGAAATCACTCGTAGCTCCTTTTTTTATTTTATTGTTTTTTACTGCACCAGCTTCTTGAATTGCTCCTCCAAAAAGCAACAATTTTTCTGTTAGTGTTGTTTTACCTGCATCGGGATGCGAGATAATTCCGAAAGTTCTTCTTCTTTGTATTTCTTTTAAAAAGCTCATATTTACTGTAAATAGTTTGCAAAAGTACTATTTATAAATGCTAATAAAAAAAAATGAGGCTCTCTTTTAGAATAGCCTCATTTATATTAGTGTTAATTGGTGTTTACATGTTTATTGACCAAACAGAATATCCATTTGGGGGACATTGTATTTTTACCCATTTGTCACCTTGAGTTGTTGGTAACCAAGTAGAGTTCCCTGTGAAATCTTTAATTTGTGCATTAACCCAATTGGTAGGGATCCATCTTTCTTGCCAAGTTGATGAATTATTAATATATACAATTAAACCTGGATTTCCATTGTAACCATTTCTTCGGGCAATATATTGATCATTATCTGTATATAAAATAGATGTGGTTCCAGTTGCTTTGTTGTTATGAATCCATATAAGATTATTCAACTTTGTTTTGTTCAACCATTCCTCATAATCTCTATAAAATATAGTTGGATATCCTTCATGAGTTAGAATGTATGCGTAGGCCAATTCTTTTTTCCATATTTCATCTGTGTCATGATTTGTGACAAAAGTAACCGCTTTATAAGGATTTCTTTTCCACATCATATCGTCATTTAAAAGGTTTAAATTATTCCCATCAAATGCGTCATTCATTTTGTAATAACATGCAAAATCAAACACAGAGCTGTTGGCACTGTTCGCCCAATCATTCAATGTGTTTACGTTTGAATCCCATAATTCGCCAACAGAAAATCCACCTACATTTGCATTCCAACTGTTAATTACCCATGGACCAAAACCTTTTACATAGTCAAATCGCCATCCGTCAAACTTCATTGTATTTTTATAGTATTTACCAACTCCATCCGTTCTTAACCATAACCAATTTTGAACATTCGGACTTACATGGGCTAAATCTGGAAAACCTCCAAAAGCACCTTCGTCATTATTTGCATATGCATTTTTGTAGAAATCAGCACTAGTTCTTGGAAACTTTCCTGAGGCTACGCCAGTAAAGTTAGTGTAGGTTTGAGTTCCAGTATACGGATTGTTTTCTAACTGTCCTCCGCTATTATGATTAAGAACCATATCAGCATATACCTGCATGTTTTCGGTATGTGCTTTTGTAATTAAGCTAACCAATTCAGTTTTGGAACCAAAACGTGTTTCAATAGTACCATTTTGATTGAAGTCTCCAAAGTCAAAATAATCAGTGGGGTCATATCCCATTGAATAAGCTCCATTTTGGGCTTTCGAAACTGGAGGAAGCCATATTGACCCAATTCCAGCATTAGCCCAGTCAGTAACTTTTGTACTCAAGGTGTTCCACCAGTTTCCACCAGCAGGGACGTCCCAATAGAACGCTTGCATCATTACTCCACCTCCTGGATTGGCAACATATTTTCCAGTTGTAGATGTTGTAATTCCAGTGCTAAAAGGATGACCGTCATGGTGCGTGACAGCAACTACTTTGTCATGAATAATTAGTTCTGGTGAATTTTTTTGTAATTCATCATTTGAATTACACGAATAAAAGCCTAAAAATAGAGAGGCTAGTAGATAAAATTTAATTTTTTTAATTTTCATAAAATGGTTAATTTGGTTTAATTAATAGATTTGGGTATTTTTTAATATTGATATTTTTGCATAAAAAATATTATTTTTTCATTAAATTGATTTTTTTAATTGCTTTTCATTGTGAATTTCACGGGTATTTAGCTAATTTATATAAATTTCGGATTGTTTGACTGAGGGAGTTATTATTTATGAAACGATAACGTTGTAGTGTTGACAACTTCTTTGTATTTTGCTTAAAATGAATAGTTTAATAATAGGAAGTCTTGGTTTTGGTCTTGCTTTTTTTGTATGAAATAAGAGGTGTCTTTAATTTTTGGGTGATGGTTATTTGGAATACTTGTTTCATCAAATTATACGAAAAGATGATGCCGTTTTTATTTATTAGAGACTCCTATTTAAATAGTAGCAGTGGCACTTAAATAATATAACTCTATGAAAGAATAATGCTCCTATAAAATTTTGTTAATAGTAGTGTGGAAACTTGTATTATGTAATTGAATTGTTATTTTTGTTCGTTTTAATTATGGAAAAAGGTTTGTAAGAACATTTTTATTTCTTGATACTTATAGCGTATATTTGGTCGCGAAAGTAAAGACTTCTATAAATAAATTTTGAAAAATTGAGGAACAGAATCCTTTGCCATAATATAAATTTCAAATAATGCTATTAAATAAATTACAAATGAAGTCCATAAATAATAAAATTGCACTTATTTTTTTTCTTTTACTATTTTCAAGTACAATTTCAAGAGCTCAAGAGATAATTAAAGACAGTGTTATTGTTCCTGTTAAAAAAGTACAATCCAATCAGAGACAAAAAATAGACGGTGTAGTAGCTACAGTAGGGGATTATATTATATTAGATTCAGATATTGATAAATCTTATTTAGAAATTTCTAGTCAAGGTGGTTCTATTAAAGATATTACAAGATGTCAGATGTTAGGGAAGTTAATGGAAGACAAATTGTATGCGCATCAAGCAATTCAGGACAGTATTAAAGTGACTGATGCTGAAGTAAAAGGAATGTTAGAAGATAGATTAGCCTACATGGTTGGTCAAATTGGATCTCTAGATAAAGTAGTGAAGTATTACAAGAAAAATTCTGAAGAGGAGTTTAAAAGTTACTTTTTTGATATTTTGAAAGAGCAAAAATTAACTTCCGAAATGACAAAAAAGATTGTTGAAGGAGTTGAAATTACACCAGAAGAAGTTCGTAATTTTTTTAAAAAAATACCTAAGGATGAATTGCCTCTTTTTGGAGCAGAAATGGAAGTAGCTCAAATCGTAATTACTCCTAAAGTTTCTGATGCTGAAAAACAAAAAGTAATAGATAAACTTAACGGATTCAAGAAAGAAGTTGAAGAAGGTTCTAGTTTTGCAACTAAAGCAGTTTTATACTCTAAAGATCCAGGGTCAGCCACAAATGGAGGTTATTATAAAATGAATAGAAAGACTCCGTTTGTAAAAGAGTTTAAAGATGTGGCTTTTAGTTTGCAAGAAGGAGAGATTTCAGCTCCATTTGAAACAGATTTTGGGTTTCATATTATTTATGTTGAAAAAATAAAAGGGCAAGAAATTGAATTACGCCACATATTATTGACGCCAACAGTTTCTGATGAAGCTATTAATGAGGCCAAAGAGAAGATAAGTTTGATTAGAAGTAAAATTGTAGATAAGAAAATAACTTTTGCTGAAGCGGCTAGAACGGAATCTGACCAAAAGGAAACTAAGGCAAATGGTGGTGTTTTGATTAATCCAAAAACTCAAGATACCCGTTTCGAATTGACGAAAATGGATCCTAGTCTTTATAGTCAAGTTTCAAATTTGAAAGATGATGCGATTTCGCAACCTATATTAGATACTGATGAAAATGGTAAAAAAAGTTTTAAGCTTATTACTGTGACAAATAGAATCAACGAACATATTGCTGATTATGCTACGGATTATCTTAAAATTAAAGAGTTGGCTTTAAAAGAAAAACAAATTAAAGCTGTTGGAAAATGGTTTGATGAGAAAATAAAAGAAACATATATTAAGGTTCTTGGTGAATATAGAGATTGTGATTTTACCAATAACTGGTTGAAGAAAAAATAATTTTATAAAATAAATAAAAAGAGTTAGCTTTATGGATTTTCATAGAGTTAACTCTTTTTTAATTTAAATAAGTTTATAAATGTCTGATGTAGCAGCAATACATAATTTAGTACAGAAACGGAACAATCTTAAAAACGAAATCGCTAAAATAATAGTGGGGCAAGATGCAGTTGTAGATCAAATTTTACTTTGTATTTTTTCAGGAGGTCATGCTCTTTTGGTTGGAGTTCCTGGATTAGCAAAAACATTACTTGTAAACACATTGGCTCAGGCTTTGGGGCTTAATTTTAAAAGAATACAATTTACACCTGATTTGATGCCTTCGGACATATTAGGAAGTGAAATATTAGATGAAAATCGTCAATTTAAATTTATAAAAGGGCCTATTTTTTCGAATATCATTTTGGCGGATGAAATCAATAGAACACCTCCTAAAACGCAAGCCGCTTTATTGGAAGCAATGCAAGAGCGCTCAGTTACAATTGCGGGTGAAAATTACAAACTAGATTTGCCATATTTTGTTTTGGCTACTCAAAATCCTATTGAGCAAGAGGGGACTTATCCATTGCCAGAAGCGCAGTTGGATCGCTTTATGTTTGCTATTAAATTAGAGTATCCTTCTTTTGAAGAAGAAGTAGAAGTGGTCAAAAGAACTACTTCTGATGTGAGTTCAAGAATTAATCCTCTTTTTACAGCTCAAGAAATAATAGATTTTCAGCATTTGATTCGTAGAATTCCTGTTGCCGATAATGTTGTGGAATATGCCGTAACTTTAGTTTGTAAAACACGTCCTGATAATGCCTTGTCTGATGTATTTGTAAAAAATTATTTAGATTGGGGTGCAGGACCTAGGGCATCACAAAATTTAATTTTAGCAGCCAAAGCACATGCTGCTTTTAATGGGAAATTTTCACCAGATATTGAAGATGTAAAAGCAGTTGCGGTTGGAATACTCCGTCATAGAATTATTAAGAATTACAAAGCAGATGCTGAGGGGATAACTGAAGAGATTGTAATCTCAAGGTTGCTTTAAGATGACATTTATTAGTTGGTTTGTACTTGGATTTTGAATAGAACTACAACGTTTTCTTGTTGACTGTAACTTTTGTATTTTAGAAAAAACACTAATACAAATGATCAATTATGGATTAATCATTATAATGTTAAAATTTTTATATTTTGCTAATTATACGCATTAAAAATCAGTATTAGATAATAATAATTTTTGAAAACTGCGGCTCTATTAAATTTTTTTAATTCTCATCTTTAATATGTAAATTTGCGTTTGAAAAACAAATAAATACCCATATACAATGGTTTTTTATGTTGAATTTATCAATATAATAGGCTGTTTAAATTGAAAAAAATACTTCTATTATGAATACGTATCAGGATTATATCCAAGAGATTGCCGAAAGAAAAACCCAAGGGCTTAACCCAAAGCCAATTGATGGAGCAGAATTATTAAGCGATGTTATTTCGCAAATTAAAGATTATAATAATGAGCATAGAGGAGATTCTCTAAACTTCTTTATTTATAATGTAGTTCCAGGTACTACTCCTGCTGCAGGTGTAAAAGCTAAATTTTTAAAGGAAATCATTTTAGGAGAATCGGTTGTTGCTGAAATTACACCTGCTTTTGCTTTAGAATTGTTATCTCATATGAAGGGTGGGACTTCTGTTGAAGTGTTACTGGACTTAGCTTTAGGAGCAGATGTTACTATTGCTAAGGAAGCTGCAGAAGTATTAAAGACGCAAGTTTTTCTTTATGAAGCAGATACAGATCGTTTAGAAGCGGCTTACAAAAGTGGTAATGCTGTAGCAAATGAAATTCTTGAGAGTTATGCTCAAGCAGAATTCTTTACTAAATTACCTGAAATTGCAGAAGAAATTAAGGTAATTACATATATCGCTGGTGAGGGAGACATCTCAACTGATTTACTTTCTCCAGGTAACCAAGCACACTCAAGATCAGATCGTGAATTGCATGGAAAATGTTTAATTTCTCCTGAAGCGCAAGATGAGATTAAGGCAATGGCCGAGGCAAATCCTGATAAAAGTGTAATGCTAATTGCAGAGAGAGGTACAATGGGAGTTGGATCGTCAAGAATGTCAGGTGTTAATAACGTGGCATTATGGACAGGAAAGCAAGCAAGTCCGTATGTTCCTTTTATTAATATTGCGCCAATTATTGCTGGAACAAATGGTATTTCGCCAATTTTCTTAACTACAGTTGGAGTGACTGGAGGAATTGGGATTGATCTTAAAAACTGGGCTAAAAAAGTTGATGCACAAGGAAATGTTGTTGTTGATGCTGCTGGAGATCCTGTTTTAGAAGAAGTGTATTCTGTAGCAACAGGAACTGTTCTTACAATCAACACAAAATCAAAAAAATTATACAACGGAGACAAAGAATTGATTGATATCTCTTCTTCATTAACACCGCAAAAAGTAGAATTTATCAAAGCTGGTGGATCTTATGCGATTGTTTTTGGTAAAAAACTACAAACGTTTGCTTGTAAAACGTTAAATATTGAAATTCCGCAGGTTTATGCTGCATCAAAAGAAATTTCTATTGAAGGGCAAGGACTTACAGCTGTGGAGAAAATATTCAACAAAAACGCTGTAGGAACAACTCCAGGTAAAGTACTGCACGCAGGTTCAGATGTACGTGTAGAAGTTAATATTGTTGGTTCACAAGATACAACTGGATTAATGACATCACAGGAATTAGAGTCTATGGCTGCTACTGTGATTTCACCTATCGTAGATGGTGCTTACCAATCAGGTTGTCATACTGCATCAGTTTGGGATAATAAGTCAAAAGCGAACATCCCTAGATTAATGAAGTTTATGAACGACTTTGGTTTGATTACTGCTCGCGACCCTAAAGGAGAATATCTTGCAATGACAGATGTTATCCACAAAGTATTGAATGATCTTACAGTTGATGACTGGGCTATTATTATAGGTGGTGACTCTCATACTAGAATGTCTAAAGGTGTTGCTTTTGGAGCAGATTCAGGGACCGTTGCTTTAGCATTGGCTACAGGTGAGGCTACTATGCCAATCCCGCAATCAGTAAAAGTAACGTTCAAAGGAGAGATGAAAGTCTACATGGATTTTCGTGATGTAGTTCATGCTACTCAATCTCAAATGTTACAACAGTTTAAAGGAGATAACGTTTTCCAAGGAAGAGTTATTGAAGTGCATATTGGTACATTAACAGCCGATCAAGCTTTTACATTTACAGATTGGACTGCAGAGATGAAAGCGAAAGCTTCTATCTGTATTTCTGAAGATGCTACCTTAATCGAATCATTGGAAATTGCAAAAAGCAGAATCCAGATCATGATTGATAAAGGAATGGATAATACAACACAAGTATTAAAAGGATTAATCGCTATTGCAGATAAGAGAATTAACGAGATTAGATCTGGTGAGAAACCAGCTTTGGCTCCAGATGCAGATGCAAAATACTTTGCTGAAGTTGTAGTTGATCTAGATGTGATTGCAGAACCAATGATTGCTGATCCAGATGTGAATAATATTGATGTATCTAAAAGATATACGCACGATACAATTCGTCCACTTTCTTTTTATGGTGGAGATAAAAAAGTAGACCTTGGTTTTATTGGATCTTGTATGGTTCATAAAGGAGATATGAAAATCTTAGCTCAAATGCTTAAGAATATCGAAAAACAACAAGGTAAAGTGGAATTTAAAGCGCCTCTTGTAGTGGCTCCTCCTACGTATAATATTGTAGATGAGCTTAAAGCTGAAGGGGATTGGGATGTATTAAGAAAGTATTCTGGTTTTGAATTTGATGATACTGTTCCTAAAGCTTTGGCTCGTACTTCTTATGAAAAGATGTTGTACTTAGAGCGTCCTGGTTGTAATCTATGTATGGGTAATCAAGAAAAAGCCGCTAAAGGAGATACTGTTATGGCAACATCTACACGTCTTTTCCAAGGAAGAGTAGTAGAAGATGCTGAAGGTAAAAAAGGAGAATCTTTACTTTCATCAACACCTGTTGTGGTTTTATCTACAATTTTAGGAAGAACACCTACTATTGAAGAGTATATCGCCGCAGTAGATGGAATCAACTTGACTAAGTTCTCGCCTTCACACAAGCAACTAGTTAGATAATTGTAAATTGTCTGTTAAATATATTCTAAAAGCCTGAGTTAATAGCTCAGGCTTTTTTATTAGAGCTGTTTTTTTTGTATCTTGTGGTGTTTAAAGTTGAACAATAAAAAACACTTATATATTATGGCTTTTGATATTGATATGATTAAAAAAGTGTATGACAACATGGCTACTCGTGTTGATGCTGCACGCGAGGTAGTGGGTCGTCCGCTAACTTTAACAGAGAAAATTTTATACACTCACTTGTGGGACGGAAAGGCGAAGAAAGCATACGGGCGAGGAGTTGATTATGTTGACTTTGCTCCAGATAGAGTAGCTTGTCAAGATGCAACTGCTCAAATGGCTTTGTTGCAATTCATGCATGCAGGTAAGAAAACGGTGTCGGTACCTACAACGGTACATTGTGATCACCTAATTTTGGCGAAAGTAGGTGCTGAGAAAGATTTAGCAGTAGCAAAACAACAGTCAAGTGAAGTTTTTGACTTCCTTTCTTCTGTTTCAAATAAATACGGAATTGGATTCTGGAAACCAGGTTCAGGTATTATTCATCAAATCGTTTTGGAGAACTATGCTTTTCCAGGTGGAATGATGATTGGTACTGACTCTCATACCGTGAATGCAGGTGGATTAGGGATGTTGGCAATCGGTGTTGGTGGAGCTGATGCCGTTGATGTAATGTCAGGAATGGGATGGGAATTGAAATTCCCTAAATTAATTGGTGTTAAGTTAACTGGAAAGTTATCTGGTTGG
>TARA_R110000868_G_scaffold55460_9_pt1 | contig 11033 bp, 7 predicted proteins | sample TARA_R110000868 | Tara Oceans TARA_R110000868 (sample SAMEA4397489) | marine metagenome | biome: Polar Biome; feature: [SRF] surface water layer (ENVO:00010504); material: water (ENVO:00002006), including particulate matter (ENVO:01000060) such as... | depth 5 m | reverse complement strand
GCCGCCAGCCCCACATCGGCAAGCATCTCCATCGCCGCGTCGCGCAGGTTGCCCTCGCCCGCGACGCCGCGCCACGCATTCAGCCGAAAGGCGCCGTCGCGTTTTGCAAAGGCCGGGATCATGACGTTGTCCAGCAGCGTAAGGTCGGTAAAAATCTCAGGCGTCTGGAAAACCCGGCTGACGCCCGCCTGGTTGATCTGGTGCGGCCTGATGCCGAGCAGCGACCGGCCGTCGAACGTGACGCTCCCGGTATCCGGTTCCAGGCGTCCGACGAAGCAATTGAGCAAAGTCGATTTTCCGGCGCCGTTCGGCCCGATGATCGCGTGGACCGTCCCGGCCTGGACCTCCAGGTTCACGTCTTTCAGCGCGCTCAGCCCGCCGAACCGCTTGTTGACCTGCGCTACGGACAGAATGCTCATTCGCCGCCTCCGCCGACAGACGTTGCGCTCCCGGCGGCGGGAACGGATTTACCGCCATCCCCACGCTTCGTGCCGATCGCGCTCCTGATGCGGGTGAATCCTTCCATCAGACCGCCGGGCAAAAAGATCACGATCATCATAAACAGGACCCCGAGGGTGAGGTGCCAGCCTTCGCCGACGAAAACCGAAGAGACCGACACCATGACCTGCTGCAGGGATTCCGGCAGAAAATCGAAGGTCTTCATAAGAATGCCGTCATTGAACGACGAGAAAATATTTTCGAAATACTTGATGACGCCGGCCCCCAGTATCGGGCCGATCAGCGTGCCGGCACCGCCGAGGATGGTCATCAGAACGACCTCTCCCGATGCGGTCCACTGCATGCGCTCCGCACCGGCGAGCGGATCGGTGACGGCGAGCAACCCGCCGGCAAGCCCCGCATACATCCCGGAAATGACGAACGCCGCCATGGCATAGGGGCGCGTATTTACGCCGGTGTAATTCAACCTGTTCTGGTTCGACTTCACGGCGCGCAGCATCATCCCGAACGGCGACCGGAAAATCCGGATCGAGATGAAAAAACACAGGATCAGCAGGACGGCGCAAAAATAGAACCCCGGATAGCCGGTCATGCTGACCCCGAACAGGTCGGAAGACGGCAGCACCGCGCCGTAGTCGCGCCCGAAGGCGACATCGAGAACGCGGGGATCTTTCTGGCTCAGCTGCAGCCCGGTCTCGCCGTTCGTGATCGGCGTCAGAACCGAATAGGCCAGATTGTAGCTCATCTGCGCAAAGGCCAGCGTCAGGATCGAAAAATAAATGCCCGATCTCCGCAGACAGATATACCCGATAAGCACCGCGAACAGTCCGCCCAGCAGCGTCGCAAAGAGTATCGCCGGCAGGGGATTCATGCTGAACAGCTTGAACACCCACACGGCCGTGTAGGATCCGACGCCCAGGAAGGCGGCGTGTCCGAAGGACAGATAACCGGTCAGGCCGAACAGGATGTTGAAGCCGATCGCGAAGATGCCGAAGATCGCGAATTTCTGCAGCAGGTCGGGGTAGCCCGCCCCGACGGGTGCCAGGATAACCGGCGCCGCAAGCACCGCTACCGCGAAGCAGACCATCAGGACCATGTCGTTCCGTATCATGGCCATTTACTCCATCACGCCTTTGCGCCCCATCAGGCCGCGCGGGCGGACCAGCAGGACGATCACGGCGATGAGGTAGATAATGATCTGATCGATGCCGGGGACGATGGTTTTGACTTCGTTCATCGACGCGAAGCTCTGGAGAATGCCGAGCATGAAGCCGGCCGCAACCGCCCCCCCGAGCGAACCCATGCCGCCGACGACGACGACCACGAAGCTGAGGACCAGGAAATCCATGCCCATGTGATAATCGGGGCTGAGAATCGGCGTATACATCAGGCCGGCAAGTCCCGCGACGACCGCCGCCAGCCCGAACACCACCGTAAATCTTTTGTCGATGTCGATCCCGAGCAGTCCGACCGTTTCGCGGTCGGCCATCCCAGCCCGCACCACCATGCCGAAGGTCGTGAACCGGAGAAACGCGAACACTGCGCCGATCACCGCCAGCGAGAACAGGAAATAGATCAGCCGCCAGGCCGGGTAGACGACATTGCCGGCATCCATGCCGATAACGATGCCGAAATCGACCATGCCGCGTGCAACATCGGGCGCCGGCTGCGGAATGGGGTTTGCGCCGAACTGGCTCTTGACGATTTCCTGCAGCACGATCGCCAGGCCGAACGTCACGAGGATCTGTTCTGCGTGCGGGCGCTTGTAAAAGAACCGTATCAGCCCGCGCTCCATGGCGATGCCGATCAGGAGCATGATGGGTATCGCGATCAGGATCGAGATCGGCACCGAATAATTCAGCAACAACGTTCCGATGTCTCCGAACCAGGCCTCGACATAGGGCTGGCGGATTTCCATCGGGGTCCCCCAGGCCGTGGTCCGGGTCGGATCGAGGCTGACCATCTCCAGGCTGAGGACCGTCTTGACCGTAACGGCGCAAAACGCGCCGAGCATGAACAGGGCGCCATGGGCGAAATTGACGACGCCCAGGGTGCCGAAAATAAGAGCCAGGCCGAGCGCAATCAGGGAATACGCGCCCCCCTTGTCGAGCCCGTTCAGTATCTGCAGCAGTATCGCGTCCATGGCCCTATTTCATCCAAAGAGGGGGAGACGCCCCCGGTTGTACCGGGGGCGTCCAATAGTATCCGTAGTGGCGTGAAAAATCAGGCGCCGTTGTTATACGGGCCCAAAGTGCCACCCAGCAGGGAAGCAGGGTACTCGACCTGTGCCCGCGGCGTAACCTCGACCACTTCGAGAACGTCGAACTTGGACGAGGGGTTTTCCTTACCCTTCACGACCAGGACGTCCTTGAAGCACTGATGGTCTTCTGCTCGGTACTCGGTGGGACCGTTGCCAAGGCCGTCGAACTTGAAGCCTTCCAGCGCCGCACCGACGCCGGACGGCATGAACGTGCCGGCCCGCTGGCAGGCATCCGCATAGAGCAGCGCCTGGCAATACGTGGTGTGCGCCGCCTGGCTGGGCGGAAACCCGTATTTCGTGCCGAAGGATTTCACGAACGCTTTCGAACCTTCGTCCTGCAGCGACCAGTGCCAGTTCGTGGAACCGAAGATGCCCTTCACGTTGGCGCCCGCGCCCTGGGCCATCAGGCGGCTGTAAAGCGGCACGACGATCGCGAAGTCCTTGCCGTTGACCTGTTTGTCCCGGAGGCCGAACTGAACGGCCTGGGTCAGCGAATTGACCATGTCGCGGCCGTAATGGTTGAGCACCAGGACATCCGCGCCGGAGTTCAGAACGGGGGTGATGTATTGCGAAAAATCGCCGGCGCCGAGCGGCGTCCGCACGGCGGCGCTTGTTTTCCAGCCGATCTTCTCCGTGTATTTCTTGATCGAGCCTTCCTGGCTCCAGCCCCAGGTGTAATCGGCGGTCAGATGGTAAGCGACGCGGTCGGAACCAAAGGCGTTTTTAAGCACCGGGGCGAGCGCAGCGCCGGTCATTTCCGTATTGAAGAAATGACGGAACCCGTTTGCCCGCTTGTCCTTGCCCGTGGTGTCGTTGGAATGGGTCAGGCCGGCCATGAAGATAACGCCGGCATCCTGGCACAGGCCCTGGACGGCGATCGCAACACCGGATGACGATCCGCCGGTGATCATGACGGCGCCGTCCTTTTCGATCATCCGCTTTGCGCTGGCGCGCGCCGCATCCGATTTCGTCTGGGTGTCGCCGGTAACATAAACGACCTTCTTGCCGTTGACGCCGTTTCCGCGGAGCGCCTTTGACGAAAACGTATTCAACATGCCGCCGTCGCCGACGCCGTTGATGTGATCGACGGCGAGCTGGTAAGCGCGCAGCTCGTCCGCGCCCTCATCGGCATAGGCGCCCGATTGCGGCACGTTGAAGCCGAATGTAACCGTTTTCCCCTTGGGCTCGTTCGTATAGCCGTCGGCCAATGCGTTCTTGACGAACATCGTCGGCGCAACGCCGGCGACGATCGCGGACGTGGTGCCTGCCTTGAGCACGCCACGGCGCGAAAGGCCTTTCTTCAAATAGCTCATCGATTCTCTCCCAATCCATATATGACGCAGGTCTCATGCCTGCATACCCCTTGACGATATTGGGTTTGTGAATCTAATCAATAACTGATTGTTTTAATTCAGAATTCTTGTAAATTTTATATGTGAACATCCAACGTTAATGTAAACCTGTCAAAAACCGGAGCCGGAGTTCATGACACAGCGGACCATTCCGATCGGCCGCCGGATCGGCGCACGCCGCCGGGAAATGGGGCTTACCCAGAAACAGGTTGCCGACCTTGCCGGCATGTCGGTGGCCTATCTCAGCCTGATCGAAAACGACAAAAGAACCATCGGCGGCAGCCGCCTGCAGAAAATTGCAGCGGCGCTGAAGATCGAGATGGACGGATTGTCCGATTCGTCGGAGGCCCGCATTGCCCAGGAACTGGAAGGCATATTGTCGGATTCGCTGTTCGACCGCGACGGGCTCGACGAAAACGCGGCGCAGCAGCTTGTCGGCCACAGTCCCGTTCTCGCACGCGCGTTCCTGACCCTGTACCGGGCGTATCTCGAGACCCGCGACCAGACCGTCGCGCTCAGTAACCGGCTGGGCCGGGACCCGGTCCTGCTGGAACTGAGCCATCAGGTTCTCAACCGGATCACCGCCGTCCGGTCGGTGTCCGAAATTCTCGTCGACGTCGCCGACATACCGCCAGACCGCGAACGCCGCTTCCACAACGTTCTCGCCCAGGAAAGCACCGGTCTGGTCGATGTCGTGGGCGGGCTGCTCGATGTGCTGAACACGGGGAGCGCAACCGAACATGCGGGCAGCGCCGCGGACGAAGTCGACGACCTGATTATCGACCACGGCTATTATTTCCCGACGCTCGAAACCGCGGCGACCCGGATTCGCCAGACCATCGCCGTCAGCGGGCGCAGTATGGCCTATGCGCTTGCCGACGAACTTTCGGACCGGCACGGCGTTCGCGTCTCGTTCGACAGCCGCGCCCTTTCCACGAGCGGCGGGGCGGATTTCGATGCCGCATCGCGGCAGCTTGTGCTGTTCGAAGGCATGCCCGACCCGTCGATCCGGTTCCACCTCGCCCGGATCATCGCGCGGCTCGAATGCGACGCCGAGATCGGCGCGCTGACGGCGGACGAACGCCTGACGACCGAAACCGCCATGCAGCGGGCGAGGGGCGCGCTCGAGCGCTATGTCGCCGCCGCGATCCTGTTTCCCTACGAAACCTTCCTCGCGAGCGCGATCGAGCTTCGTTACGACGTCGAACGCCTCGCCCGCCGCTTCGGCGGCAGTTTCGAACAGATATGCCACCGGCTTGTGTCGCTGAAATGCCCGGGCGCCGAGGGCATTCCCTTCGCGTTCATGCGGGTCGATGCGGCGGGCAACATTTCGAAACGGTTCAGCCTGCCGAACCTCCGTCTTCCGCGTTACCGCGAAAGCTGCGCCTACTGGGCGGCATTCGAGGCCTTCGCAACGCCCGACCGCGTGGTGACGCAACGGGCGGAAATGCCGACCGGCGCAAAATTCCTGATGGCCGCCCGCACCGTCACGCGACCGGCTTTCGGATACGGCATTCCGTCCGCGCGTTTCTCCGTGATGATCGCCTGCGATATCGTTTACCGCGACCGCATCGTATACGGGGACGGGCTGGGCGCCGACCTGCCGTCGCTTACAACCCTGGTGGGGACCACATGCCGGCTTTGCCCCCGCGCCGGCTGCCAGCAGCGGGCCCAGGCGCCGATCGTCCCCGCCCTATCGACATAGGAACCGATAACGCGCATGATTTTCGCATGAACTGCCCGGTCATAACGGGCAAACGGCGCAGACCGTACATGATGGGAGAAGTGGGGTGCAAAAGGTCATCCTGGTTGTCGAGGACGAGGCGAATATTCTCGATCCGCTGGAATTTCTGCTCGAACGTCAGGGGCTGAAAGTGGAAAGCGTGACCGATGGCGCCGCCGCGTGCCGGCGGCTGGAAGAGGTTGCCCCCGATCTTATCCTGCTGGACGTGATGATTCCGAATATCGACGGCTTCGAGGTCCTCCGCACCGTAAGAGCCCAATACACCAGCCGGGAGCTGCCTGTGGTGATGCTGTCGGCACGGGGTCAGGAAGCCGACCGGCTGAAAGCCGAAGGGCTGGGCGCCAACGATTTTATTACCAAGCCGTTTTCGAATGAAGACCTGGTCCGCCGCATCAGACTTCAGCTCGACGGCGCAGGCGCACCGACGCCGCCCCGGCCCGACTAGGAGCGCGGATTTTGCGCAATCAGAAACTCCGCGACGCGGCGTTGCTCCTGCCGCTCGTGGGAACGTTCCTGCTTCTGCCGACAATCCTCCGGCTGATGTCCGGCGGCCGCTGGTTCGCCGACCTGCCCAGCCTTCCCGCCTTTTTGTACATGGCGTGGCTGGCGCTGATCGTCGGCGCCGGCCTGCTGTCCCGGCTGCTCCTGAAGGTGGAAGCCGGTAGTGAAAGGAAAAAGGCGGCAACCGGCGACCCGGACGGGAAAACGCAATTATGAGCGCGGGGGCGGGAAGCGGCATTCTCAGCGTCGGGGTCGTTATCAGCGTCTCGTTTCTGTATGTCGTACTTCTCTTCGCCCTCGCCTTCTGGAGCGACCAGCGCGCCCGCGGCGACCGTCCCGGCCTGCTGGCATCGCCGGTCGTCTACACATTGTCGATCGCCGTCTACTGCACATCGTGGACGTTTTACGGCGCGGTCGGATCGGCATCGCGCGGCGGACTGGAATTCCTGCCGATCTATCTCGGCCCCACGCTCGTCTTTGTCGGCTGGTGGGCGGTTCTGCGCAAATTGGCCCGGATCAGCAAGGTTCACCGGATCACCTCGATCGCCGACTTCATTTCGTCGCGCTACGGAAAGTCGGGCCGGCTTGCGGTCGTCGTGACTCTGGTCGCGGTGATCGGAACGACGCCGTATATCGCGCTGCAGCTCAAAGCCGTCGCCACCACGTATGTTGCCGTTACCGGCGCTACCGCCGGCGCGGCGTCGGGGTCGATCTTCGCCGATACCGCGCTCTGGGTCGCGATGTGCATGGCGCTTTTCGCCATCGTGTTCGGCACCCGGAAGGTGGGCGCCGACGAACATCACCCCGGCATCGTCGCCGCCATCGCCTTTGAATCGCTGGTCAAACTGATCGCCGTGATGAGCGTCGGCCTGCTGGTCGTTCTCGTCCTCGGCCCCGGGCCGGACGGCGTATTTTCGCCCGGCAAAGAGCGGGCGGCCGAACTTTCCTATCTCTGGACGTTCCGCGAAGGGTCCGGGACGCGCTGGCTGACCGTCCTGTTCCTGTCGGCGTCGGCGATCATCTGCCTGCCCCGCCAGTTCCAGGTCGCGATCGTCGAGATCGAGAACGAACGCCATCTCGCCACCGCAGCGTGGCTGTTTCCGCTTTATCTTTTTCTGATCAGCCTTTTCGTTATCCCGATCGCCCTTGCCGGAATGACCCTGCTGCCCGACGGCAGCAATCCCGATCTGTTCGTGCTGACGGTACCGATCGCCACCGGCAACGACTGGCTGGCGCTGTTCGCCTTTATCGGCGGGTTTTCATCGGCGACGTCGATGGTCATCGTCGCCAGTATCGCGCTGTCGATCATGCTGTCGAACCACGTGATCATGCCGGTGCTGTTCGGGCTGAGACGGGCCCGCGGATCGAGCGGCGAACTGGCGACGCAAATTCTCTGGGTCCGGCGCATTTCGATCCTGGTGATTTTCACGCTCGCGCTCGTGTACTACCGGATCAGCGCGCCCGGTGCGCTGGCCGCCATCGGCCTGATATCCTTCGCCGCCGTCGCGCAGTTTCTGCCGGCCCTGATCGGCGGTCTGTACTGGCGCGGGGCGACGGAACGCGGGGCGCTGACCGGGCTCATCGCCGGGTTCGCCGTCTGGGCCTACACGCTGCTGCTGCCTGCGCTTATCCAGCCCGATGTCACGGCGCCGCTATTGCTCGCCGACGGCCCGGGCGGCATTTCCTTCCTGCGCCCGCAGGCCCTTTTCGGCGCCGAAAACTGGGATCCGCTGTTTCATTCCCTGTTCTGGAGCTACGTCGCCAATATCGGGCTGTATGTCGGTATTTCGCTGATAACCCGACCGGGGCCGCTCGAACGGCTGCAAAGCGCGCTGTTTACCGATGCCTTCCGTCAGCAGCCCGGCGACGACGCACTGGCCTGGCAGCGCTCGGCGACCGCCGACGATTTGCGCGGCCTCACCGAGCGCGTGCTTGGCCGCGACCGCAGCGACCGGATTTTCGCCGATTTTTTCGCCGGACGCCGCGCACCGCAGGAATCCCTGGAGGCGGCGCCCGCCCTGATCGCCCAGGTCGAACGGAACCTTGCGGGCAGTGTGGGCGCGGCTTCCGCCCGCGCGCTGATATCCGGGGTGACCAAGGGCGAATCGATCAGCCTGGACGAGATCATCGGCATCCTCGACGAGACGCAGCAGGTGATCCAGTACAGCCACCGGCTCGAAACCCAGTCCCGCGAACTGGAACACACGGCAAACCAGCTCAAGAAAGCGAACGAGCAGCTCCGGCGGCTCGACAAGCAGAAGGACGATTTCCTCAGCCGCGTCAGCCACGAGCTGCGCACGCCCATGACCTCCATCCGCGCGGTCTCGGAACTTTTGCTGGCCTATGACGACGTCCCGGAAGAACGCCGGATCAGGTCGATCGGCATCATCGCCAAGGAAAGCCAGCGGCTGAGCCGCCTGCTGGACGACATACTGGACCTTGCGGGCATGGCCGAAGGCACGGTGACCTTCAATATCGAGGAAACCGACGTGATCGCCATCCTGGACGACGCGATCCTCGCAGTGCAGGGGTATTCGGAACAGAACGGCGTCCGCGTGATTTCGGCGTATGACCGCGCGCCGATGCACGCCCGTATCGACCGCGGCCGCCTGACACAGGTATTCGTCAATCTGTTGTCGAACGCGGTCAAGTACAACGACAGCCCCGATCCCGAGATCGAGATCCGCGCGATTCGCCGGCATCGGGTGATCGAAGTTTCGGTGTCCGATAACGGTCCCGGAATTTCCGAACAGGACCGCGAGCTTATCTTCACGCGGTTCTCGCGCAGCACAAGCGACACCAGGTCGAAGGTCAGCGGCAGCGGGCTCGGGCTCGTGATTTCGAAGGAAATCATCGAAATTCTCGGGGGCACGATCGACCTCGAGCGGAACACGTCCCGGGGTGCGGTATTCACGGTCCGGATACCGGTGTCGAACGGCAATACTGCCGGCTAGCGCCTTTTCCGGAACCGCCGCGCCCTTTCGCGGTTTCGGTGCATCGGAAATGCGTGGAACGTCTGGCCCGTCAATAACATTTCTAAAAAGGCGTTAAATTGACATCCTTTCTAAAATTCGTTCATATTTTTTACCTTATAAGGCATTAAAATTTGACAGGGGACCGGATTTAGGGTAAAACAACCACACTGAGACAGCCGCGCCCGCCACCGGGCCGCGGCTTTTTTTATGACCGCCAGGCTTCCGTCCCGGCGGTTTTTTTTATGGCGAAACAGCGGCGGGACTTCGCAATGCAACACCTCATCAACCGGCCGGTCGGCGCGGGGCTGGACAACGACCCGGACGATATCCGGCTCGTCCGCGGCACCCTGAAGGCGCTGAACGGCGACGAAATCATCCCGGAAGAACTGTCGGGGTTCATCGACGACGAACTCGATGCGGACATCCGGCATTTTCAGAAAACATCCGGCCTCGTCGAAGACGGCCGCCTGGCCCCCGGGGGCGAAACGGAACGCAACCTGGTCTCCCGGATCACGGGCGAGGGAATCGATACCTCCGCTCCCGACGACGCCGCCCTGCGCCGGAGCGTCGGCGACGGCGGCGAGAACGACCCCACCGACGTGATCGCGGTGAAACGGGCCCTCGGCACGCTCGGCTACCTGAAATACGACCGCACCGCGCCGCCGTCGCCCTTCATTGACGACAGGACGGTCAAGGCGCTCCTCGACTTTCAGAACGACACGAAGCTGCTGCCCGACGGCCGCGCCGATCCGGATGGGGAAACGATCGCGTCCCTGCGGCAGTCGCTCAGGGAAAACACGGGCGGATCCACCCCGGACGAAACGCAGATCGCGCTGGCGCCGGCCCTCTTCCCGCTGTTTATGTTTCTGGGGCGGGTAGCGCCGCATATAGCGAGATCCGCCCGTGGCGCCGCCGCGAGCGGGGCGGTCGCCGAGGCCGCCAGAACGGCCGAACAGAAAACGCGAAACCGCCGGGGCGGTTCCGATCCGGAATCCGAATTCACCATGCACCCGCCGGGCAACAACAGGCTCGTCAATATTCCCCCGGACCCGGAGCAGCTCGACGGCGGAAAGACAGTGTTCCCGCCGAAAGATCCCGGCGGAACCCCCGGCAAAAACGACGGAAAACTGGAAGGCCGGCCGGCCGTGCCCGTCGCGGACATTCCCGCCGGCTTTCCCATGCCCGAGAACCCGGAAAACCTGGTCGTGATCCTCCCGGGCCGTAGCGACACGCCCGCGCCTCCGCTCATCGTTGAACGCAAAGGAAACGAAAGCACACGCGCTTTTAACGCTCAGCTCGCACGGCTCATCGAAAAGCTTGCCGGGAAAATCGGTCTGCGTATAGAGCATATCGGCGGCTCCCGAGACGCCGATGGGCTGGAAGTGGGCGAGACCCACCTGAAGAACAGAGACACCGGCGGCCGAAAGGGCGGAAACTTCATCGACATAACGTTCATAACTTCGGGCCTGCGCAAAATTCGCATCTTTATCAACACCGTCGACACCCATGCCGACGGCAAGACGCTCAGTGCGCGGGAGGAAAGGGCTGCGCAGCAGATCCTCATAAATAAGGAAGAAGATGCAATCCTGATCACAATTCCCAAGCCCGGGGCGAATGAAACGGTCGATATCGATGCGCTGGAAGACCTGATCGAACCGCTCATCCGGAAATTAAAAGACCTCTCGGATGGGGAACTCGACCCGGGCTCGGTTGATCAATGGATAAAGCTGCTCGAAAAACTG
>TARA_R110000868_G_scaffold66256_1_pt1 | contig 11036 bp, 18 predicted proteins | sample TARA_R110000868 | Tara Oceans TARA_R110000868 (sample SAMEA4397489) | marine metagenome | biome: Polar Biome; feature: [SRF] surface water layer (ENVO:00010504); material: water (ENVO:00002006), including particulate matter (ENVO:01000060) such as... | depth 5 m | reverse complement strand
TGCAAAAAAGGTTACTGCTTCAGCGGACTCGCTTGGACATTCTCCTCTAAAATCTGTATCACCAAACACTTGTATATCACTGTGGAACTTCATCGGCATTCCTGTTGTAGTCGTATATTCTAAAAAAATCACCACTCTTTCTATAAGTGATGGTACTTGGCATTATTGAACCATTTGAAGTAAAAGTAATAAAAGCATCGTAGTGCTTCTGCATCTTCATTGTAAACCAAACAGGGAACGATCTATACTCGGTTACAAAATCAACTCGTAGGCACTCATTCCCTGCCTTGCTTAGTGTAGGCGTTGCTCGCATTGCAACAACTTTATCGGTTTGTATCTGCGTGGGGTCTTTTTTCTTCATTTGAAAGTCAGATACTAACTTGCTGTTAGGGTCTATCAGCTCCCCTTTGCACTCGCAACAATACCGAGCTGCAATATCGTTTTCAGCTTCACAATGTACACACGGTTTAAACGTCCATCTATAACTGCATCTAACCAATTTTTTTATAGTTTTGTTAAATACTTCCCCATAACATCTTCTGCCGTGATGCGCTGACATTTCACCAAACTCTGTTTCTAATCTTATCCCCTCCAAGTCAATAAAATAGCCATTAACATCAACTTCATGCTTTGCTTCATTGATTACTGGTGCAAACTTATTATGGGCTTTGCACTCTGGACATTGTGCTTTGATGGCTTCACCAGCAACATAATCAGTTGATGCTTCTATCTCTGGATTAAAAATATCCCCATCTGGGCAATGGCGGTCTATGTTTTCTGCGTAATCTAGTATCAAACAATCATTTTTATTGTCGTCAATCCGCAAGCCTCTGCCTATTATTTGTTGCAACAAGCTAACTGACTCTGTAGCTCTTAAAATAGCTATCAAATCAACGTGTGGAGCATCAAAACCAGTTGTAAGCACTGACACATTGACTAAATACTTAAGCTTCCTAGCTTTGAATTTTTGCAATATTTCTTCACGTTCTTGTTTTGGAGTTGCTCCAGTAACTATGCAAGATAATCCTGGGGGCAATGATTCTAAAACTTCATGAGCATGTTGCACTGTAGCCGCAAAAATCATGATACCTTGACGATCTACTGCCTGTGACACAATATCGCCTACAATCGCACTGGTAAGCCGTCCTTGGCCGTGGTAGGCTCTATCAACGTCTGCCTTTGCAAACTTACCCATGCTATTAAGTTGCATGTCCAGTGTGTCATAATGACCAGAATTAATTGCGCCAATGGTCGGTTGGGTTAAATAACCTTGCTGGATTAGATCACGAGCGTAAACTGTAAACACTCTGGCGTTAAAATAAGGTTTTTTTGCTCTTTCTTCACCATGTGCTTTGCCATGTTCATCCATTCTATATATATAACCATCACCAAGCCTGTATGGAGTGGCTGACAAACCTATAACCCTAAGATTAGGATTATGAACAACCAACGATTCAATGATACTTTTAACCGTTGGCGTGATACGATGTGCTTCATCCAGTACAACGGCACAAAATTTAGCTCCAAAACGATGAATTTTATTTTTAACGCTAACAGGCGTTCCGAACACTACTGGATGTTTTAAACACGTTTCCCCAACGCTGGCACTAAACAAGCTACATTCATTGCCAGTATCTCGGTACTTTTCTGCATTTTGCTCCAGCAATTCTTTTGATGGTACAAGGCACAATATATGTTTGCCACCACTAACCTTATGCAATGTATTAGCTATTGCTGCCACAATTAAAGACTTGCCACTTCCTGTTGGCAATTCTAAAACACATGGTGAGGTACATTTCTTTATCCAATCTATTGCAGCATCATGCGCTTGAGATTGGTATGGGCGTAGTTTCATAATTATTAATTACTTAATTCAATACGTTTAAAAAAAGAATACCATTTTGATGGCTTTGCTGTATTGCCAAGCGTTAATAAACCATGGTCATTTTTTAAAATAGCTATTGCTATAGCTTTGTATGATGGAGCTAAATTATTTTTCATTAACTCAGCAGGAACTTCATCAGGAATATCTATTGGATAACCTTGTTCTTTCCATTTATTAATATAATCTTGTATTTTCCCAATCATTTAATTTTATCCTTGCTGCATTGTTTGCTTCTGTTTTTTGATAATCATCTAATAAAAAGAAACCACTTTTAAAAACGCTTGGTATTTTATTTGCTAAACACATTGATGATTGCCCAAGCCAAGCTATTCTATTTATACTTGGATTAGATAAAAAATGTTCTGAAGAATATTTCCATGTTTTTATTACTTCATCCATTGAATAATTAAATAGCTCAATATCTGATAAAAAAATTGCATATTCTTCTTTACATTGTTCTTTTGTTTTTCCATTAGGCGGAATAGTGCTATAAAATCCTGCTTTATAGCACTCCCATAGCCACCAAGGATGATAAATCCTAAGCCCATTCTTCTTCATCTGCTTCCCAACTATCAGAAAAACTACGATTTTGAAATAAAGCAGCAACACCAGTTATTTGCTTTAATCTTAATAACTCATCAACACTCATTCCAATATGCTTGCATATCCAAGCATCTCCTTTTCCCATTTCAACGAGCTCAGAAACTATAGTACTCATTAATTCAATATTATGAGATCCTCTAGCTCTGTTATGCCTGATAGTAGATGCCATTCTGTCGCCAAGTTCTTTTTTAATTACAACAATTGGTAACATGTTGTTTTCACGCTCTCTTATGCGCTCACTATTTTTCATTGTTAAATAACGGTGAAACCCATCTACTACAATGTAAATGTCTTTTGTATCATCGTAATAAGTAACAATTGGTTGCGTATATCCATCTTCCCATATTGATGTTTCTAATAAAGCCATTTCAGGTGGAGCAACTGCATTAGGATTGTAATCATTTGCAGTTACTTGGCTAAATGGAACGCAAAGTACGTTATAAACTGGAGATTTAAATGTCATATGAATTATCCTTATTGTGGACTTCAAGTCCTGTTAATGGTGGATTAAATACGCATAGCAGCTCTACTGTAGAAAAAGCTATAAATGAATGCGGATCATTGTTATCAAGAGCGTACATTGTGCCAGGCAATATCCTATGCTTTTCTCCTGTATTTTTATTTGTAATACATCCATGGCCTTTTATGCAATAACAAGCCTCAATATGATTTTTATAATGCCAATGTTGCTCTCCATTTGGAGGTATTATTGTATTTGTTACAGAAAATCCCATATTATCTTTTTCAAGCAAAAACCTCCTGCTTAAAAACCCTCCCTTTGGGCATTTAACTTCTCTTTCTGTTCCTTTTAGTTCATGCAATTTAATTATTTTCATAATTTTTTATATTTTTCCATAATATTACGTTGTCGCAATGCCTGTTCTTTTGTTGGAGCAAACCCCATGTATTTACAGGTATGGTCATTTTTTAAAATAGTAATTGCAAATCGTTTCCATGATGCAATTTCACTATTATTATTTCTTATGTCATCGGTATGGTCTGGGTATTTTTTAATTATCACTCTAATTTTATCTTTTCTTCCATGAGGAGTTAATCCGTTTTCTTTTATCTTTATACGGTTACTTTCTCTTAGTTGTTTTAAAGTGCTGTCTGATACGGTTTGCCCAACTCTACCCCAGTATTTTATAGATTGAACAAACCGCATTTTAAAATTTATAGAAACTTCCTCAGGCAAAGTTGCTAATAAAAATTTAACAAATGATTTCCATGTATGGCCTTCTGGAAGCTTAAAAGTATTGTAATTAAGCTGTTTTCCATAAGTTGCTATAAAGTTAGCACCTTGTACTCTGGCGCATAATTTAGCCCATGTATGAGGATCAATAACTCGATACAAACCTAAACTTGATTTAGATTCAGACATAAAAGGAGAGGCAACTCGCATTCTATGAACTGGAATGCCTGCTTTATAAAAAATATCGTAAAGTTTGTTGTAATCCCAATCATATATATAATTAGCTGTCCAAACATCTTCTGTTCTCCAATCATAAATGGGGTAACAATTATAAGAATGTTCAGTATTCTTTTTTGTCCACATCTGCCCGTCTAATGTTTCCTTGCGTTGATTCATAATTGCTCTAAACCTGTTTAAGCTTTCAACAGTTCTAATTCCAATTAAATTTGCGCAAGTCTTGCCTTGTGAATACCATTCTGAAAATCCATCCCAAAATTTATCGTATGGCATATCTTCTTCAAAAAATGGAAAATTATGATTTTCAAAATTAACAATGTAATCTTGTTTTGGCATAGGACGTATCCATCTTTCTTTATCTCTATTCCCCCAGCATTGCCATTCAACTGCATATGAACTTATTGTGCAAGGAAGAGTTATTGGCAAACAACACCAATAAATTTCAAGCAAATCTCTGTTTGAATCAAGTATTCTGTGCATAAACTCTACAGACAATTCATAATTTGCTTCATTGTCTAAAATTTGAATACCTATTTTTTTTGTTATTCCTTTTTCCCTCATATATTTCAAGACAAAATTAAGCATTACTCCAGAATCTTTACCTCCTGAAAATGAAAGATATATTCTTTCAAAATTATTAAATATAAAATCCAATCTTTCTACGCCTGCATCCCAAACATTTTTATTTCTGTTATAAGTTCTCATGTCAACCTCCAATAACTACTTGGTTCAGATTGGTATTTAGTGAGGTCTGCATCAGGCAATAATTCTTTTATGGCTTTAGCATAAGATATAGCTCCATCACGGTGTACTTGTGTTAATTTGTGTCCAGCAATCTCACTATCTTTACCACCAGCAAGGGTAACAATCTCAGCAAGAATATCTTTGCGTGTTGCTTCTAGCTTCTTAATTTCTTCTGTTGCTGCAAGATATAACTCCAGCATAGCTTCACATTGCAATTGTTGGCGTTTATCTTCAAGATACTTTATACAAGCTGGTGCTTCACGCTCCACAAGATACTTATTATAAAATGCTTGTAGCTCTGGTAAGTATTTATCAATTGCTAATGGATTAAACCTAACTGTTTCTAACATTTCACCATGCGCTGACCATTGATAGAAATGACACCATTCCCTGCCAGTAACAAACAACTGGATTTGTATTTGCATCCAATAGTGGGTTTGGTAGTCTATGCTTTTAAATTCTGGCGGGTTTTTATCACGCTGACCATACGGGCATTTAACTTCCAGTAAACCATCATCATTAATCAAACCATCTGGTGATGCTCCAAGCCATTCTTCATAAAGACTAAACCCAGTCGGTATAACTACATTATCAGTTTTTTGCACATAATCCATTATTGCTAATGGTTCATGATAAATACCATAATTAGTAGCTACGTTGCCTTTGAACTCGCTAGGGTAGCCATTATATTGACGCACCATGTTGCGCATCACATCTTCTGGCTTCATAAATGGTGACATACCTAGTATTGCACCAACACTTGAGCCTGTTACACGGTTTGCACGTTTTTTAAACCATTCTTTTGTTCTTTGTTGTTCCATTGTCATTGCTCCTTATTTCTTATCAACAATAGACAGCAATCTTTCGTCATCTTTCCATTTGTCCATGCTAAGAAAAATACTTGCAATGTATTTAATGTCGTCTTGCGTTGATGCAACATTTCTTTTAATTAATCTGCCAATTTGCAAGCCAGTTACTTCTTTAATGTGTTGAATATTTCCAATGGTTATTTCACAATCAAATATTTTATTCATTTCATTTGCTATAAATTTATAATCAGCATTTGTATATAATTCAATATTTGCTTCAATATGTTTTGCTATTTCCCAAATGTTTTTTTGAGTTAATCGGTTTACAGTTTTTGCAGTCATTTTTATTTACCTTATATAAATTTAAATAAGTTTATTAATCTTTTAGAGCTTTGCTTAATATATTTCTTTGTTTCTTTTTTACTATCTAAAGGCTCTTCAATTAAAGATTTTATTTTTTCTAATTCTAATTCTATTAATTTTTTTAAATCTAAATTCATTTTATTCTCACATTAAAGTTATGCACGTCCTTGTGCATGGGGTTATTTACCAGGGGACGTCAGAGCCTTCAACATCTTCTACAGGAACAGAAGGAGCAACTGTTTTAGCTCTTGGTGATACCATAGAAACCCAGTTGCCTTTTCTGTCGTTTATTTCCCATATCATTACTTTAATAAGCATGGTTTTTGACAATAATGCTTTAGCCAAAGAAATGTCATCTGGTGCTTTGTCCGATGTAGCTAGTTTTCCACCAGCATTAGCATCAATAGCAGCTAACATCTTTTTACCCTTGTCTGCTATTTTTGGATCAGCATCAAAACATTTCACCTTCTGAAATACCTTACGGTTTTTATAGGCCGCTGGCTCCAAAACTTGCCACCTAAGATTGATATAAGTGTTACCTTCATAAGAAGTTAGTTGCGCTTCATCAATCATTGCTAGACACGTTGTGTTGTCAGGAATAACGCTGTTACCACCACCTGATTCAAATGTGGTAGTTGCTTTAATTTCTTGGTTGTCAGAAGTTATCCAAAATGTCATGTTATGCTCCAATTGAAGGAATTAAATTAATTAAAGGATTTTGTCCAGCAATTACAACTAAATCTTCTGTAATGCCGTAACGGTTTTTACTAATGTTTGCAGCAGTTGCATAGGTAACTAACAAACGTGTTCCATCTGATATAGCTTTTTTACGATCTCCATCGCCAATAGTATGCGTTTCAAGCTTCAAATAGCCCACCATATCTACGTTGTCCACAAAATGTGATACAGACTTCTTTTGCATACGGATGTTATACCTAGTGTAAGGGTCTTGATCTGGAAGTTCTATCGTTTCAGTATCTGCATGAGCCACAAAAACAATGTTCATGCCTTTTACTTCATTTAAGATACCAGCTGCTTTACGCACTCTGCCATGCAAACTAGATAACGCTTGAAAACCAGCACCATAACCGCCAAGTGCTTGGGCAATCGTTTTGGGCTTTTTAGGATCAGTATCAACAATATAATTTGTGAACAAATTATCAAGCTGAGTAATGCTATCAATAACAAGGGTTTTATAATTATGCTCTTCCTTAATTAAAGAAGTCAGTTGCTCCCAAAGATCATCAATAGTTGCCACTACTGGAAACGCATCAGGACGATTATTTTTTGGAATGGCTTGTAAACCATCCTCAGCACGAATAAATATAGGCTTGGGAAACGTAGCAGCCAAACTGGTTTTGCCCAATCCTGCATCGCCAGTTATAGTACACAAAATTGAACGGTCTTGTGGTTTTGCAATAGAGCTAAGTATGCTCATGGTTTTCTCCTTCATTGAGGGGTTAAAAAACTTTTTCTTTATTCCGTTGCGTATTCTACAGAAAATTGCTAATATGTAAATACATTTTTTACTAAATGTAATATTTTTTTATTTTAAGGAGATTATACAATGACAAAAAAAGAAGCAGCATTTATTTTTGACGGCATAGAAGGGCTTGCACAGGCTTGTCAAGTAACTAGACAGACCATTCATAATTGGTCTGAACTTTTAAATGAAAAACAAAAATTATTGGTAATGGGAGCAGCGCTTGCCAATAATAAAGAAATTCCGTCTGATTTTTTGGACAAGTAAGATGAGCCACCGCAATTATCAAGATGCGGGATTTAAAGTATTTGGTCTTTATGGTGCTACCAATGGTGTTTGTGATTGTGAAACTGTAGGTTGCACAGCTCCTTTTAAACATCCTATATCAAAAGGTTGGCAAAATACGCCTGAGTGGGATGACGATCAATTATCCACTATGGAAATGGCTGGTCAATTTTCCACAGGGTTTGGCGTACTATGTAATGGATACTTAGTTGTAGACATAGACGCTAGGAACGGTGGGATTGATTCTTGGCTTAAACTTGACCATGATTTACAAGGTGCATTGATGTCTTGTAACTTCATTGTTAAAACAGGCTCAGGTGGTGATTCAAGGCATTTATACTTTAAAGCTCCAGAAGGGGTTTCTCTTACCACTAAGCATAATAATTATCCTGGCATTGATTTTAAGTCTACAGGTTATGTTGTTGGTGCAGGATCAATGCACTTAAGTGGAGCTATCTACGAAATATTATCAGGAAGCCTAGAAGAGATAGCAGAAGCACCATTAAACCTTATTGACATTTTACGCAGGAAAGACCTCCACAGAGCAGAATACAATGGTCGTCAGGTTGATATTGCCGACAATGACATTAATACAATGTTGGCCTATGTTAACCCAGATATTGATCGTGATACTTGGTGCAAGGTTGGCATGGCTATCCATGAAGCAACTAATGGTGAAGGATTAGAACTATGGGATTTGTGGTCAGCCAAAGGAGAAAAATACAGAGGTGTTAACGATATTCGTAAGACATGGGAATCTTTTGGTAAGAAGGAAGGTATTACCATAGGAACATTAGTATTCCTTGCCGAGGCTAATGGATGGCAACAACCTGTTACTTTTTTAAGTGATGAGTTTGCTGTTAAGCATTGGACAAGTGAAGGTATGTTTGTTGATATTGAAGATTTAATGTCTGACATCAGTAAGCCAGACTGGTTAATAAAAGGAATACTTGAGCGTGGTAGCATGAATCTTCTTTTTGGAGAGTCAGGTGCTGGTAAAAGTTTGTTTGCAATGGACTGGGCGTTTTGCTTAGGAGCTGGGATACCGTGGCATAATCATAAGGTAAAAAAGAAGTGCAAAGTATTGTATATTCTTGGTGAGGGATTTCGTGGTGTTACCATGCGCTTCCAAGCTTTAAACCAAAAATATCCTGACGCAGATGTATCTAATATAAAGTTTAGTAGACGATCCATTAACTTACTAGACCCAAAAGCATCCGAACAGGTTATAGAAATAATAAAAGATTTAGATTTTATACCTGACCTTATTATATGCGATACGTTAAACAGGAATATGGTAGGTGATGAGAACTCCACAGAAGATATGGGCAGGTTTTTTATATCATCTGAGTTGTTTATAAAAGAGTTGAACTCAACATTTCTTACAGTTCACCACAGTGGGCATGCTGATAAAGGAAGGTCTAGAGGTTCTTCTGCAATTAAAGCGGCTATGGATGCAGAATTTTGCGTTGCTAAGAATGGTGAAGGGATTACGTTTTCCTGCACAAAGTCAAAAGATTTTAGTGCAGACTCTGATATGAAATTTAATCTTCATCAAGTAGAGTTAGAAGGTGAAATGTTTTTTGATGAGGACGATAATAAACAAATTACCAGTGTTTATTTAAATTATAATGGTGAATCTAAGAAGCTAAATGAGCTTAATCCTAACCACCAAAAGGTTTTAGATTCACTTGAAAGTTGCTTAAAAACTCATGGAAAAATTGGTTTTGTGTTGTCAGAGATTGGAGAAGACGAAATGACGGTTTCTTGGAAAGAATGGGCGCTATTTATAGATGATTGTCATACAACGAAAAATAATGACAGGTTTAGAGGTTATAAAAAAGACCTTTTAAATCAAGGTATTATAGCTAATAATGGTGATAGATGGTGGATAAAATAATCATACATACATCATACATTTGGCAATGTATGATTTTTATTTATTCGGGATAATAAATCATACATACACATACATGTGTGTATACACATGTATGAATGTATGAAATCCTTGTATGAGGTTTTGTATGAATGAATTATTAGAGTTTATAAAAGAGATTGAAAAAGTTTTTACAGTAAAAGCAAAAGCAATTAGGGTTGATGGTAAAGTGGTTTTACATAAAGGTAAATTTGAACAGGAACGCAAAGGACTGGATTTATGATAAAAAGAAAAATAACATCGTTGTGGCTTTTCCCTTTTGTGCTTTTAGTTTATGTGGGGATATTTGTAGTGGGGATATTTAGGATGATAACAAAATGAGTGACGAGGATTATTTTTACTTAATGTGTGAGCGTATGAATAAACTACCAACTGATGGGCAGTTAGAGCGTTTTTTAAAAGAAATAAATAGTAGCATTAGAGTAAAGGCTTTTATCGTTGCTATGGGGTTATAATGAAGCACAGCCATTATTTTAAAAATGTACGGCATCTTGACGGTATTGATGTGTATAGAGTGTTGGATTTGTTTGTTGTAACTGATCCATGTTTGCAACATGCAATTAAAAAACTGCTGTGCGCTGGTGGTAGAGGAGCAAAGGATATGGAACAGGATGTACAAGAGGCTATTGATACTTTGGAGCGTTGGCAAGATATGTGTAGAGAGGACGAGTTAAAATGAAGATGCCACCAATAAATTTGTTTAGTGTTCCAAAGCAAACAAAAATATGTAAGCATAAATACCAAACAACGTATGTTTCTTGGAAAAAGAAAGTATGTATTGATTGTGGTTTTGAACAACCTCTGTATGATATTGAAATACAACATCAAAGGTAAATACGTTGGGTAATGCCCAATGCTAAAATAGGATGGTATAGATTATGGCTGCTCCCAAAGGACAACCAAAGCCAGAAAGCTCTGGAAGAAAAAAAGGAGTTGTTAATAAAACAACTGCTGATATTAAAGAAATGATAAACAATGCGCTTCATCTTGCTGGTGGAGAAGATTATTTAGTGCGTCAAGCTGGTGAAAATCCAGTTGCCTTTATGGGGTTGATTGGAAAGATATTGCCTAAGCAGGTTGATCTTGATGCAAATGTTAATGGGAATTTAAATATCAGTAAGATAGTAAGGAGCATCATTGACCCAATTAACAATACAGACTCCTAGAGTATTTAAGCCATTATTGCCGCCATCAAGATACAAAGGCGCTCATGGTGGTCGTGGTTCTGGTAAATCACATTTCTTTGCTGAACTATTGGTTGAACGGTGTTTGCTTGATAGAACTCATGCGGTTTGTGTGCGTGAAATACAAAAATCATTAAACCAATCAGTTAAGAAGCTGATTGAAGAAAAGATTATTGCTATGGACGTTGGGCATTTGTTTGAAGTGCAAGAATCACAAATCAAAGGTAGCAATGGCTCATTGATTACGTTTCAAGGTATGCAGAACCACACAGCAGACACAATTAAGAGCTTACAAGGCTACAACGTGGCGTGGGT
>TARA_R110000868_G_scaffold37785_3_pt1 | contig 11038 bp, 12 predicted proteins | sample TARA_R110000868 | Tara Oceans TARA_R110000868 (sample SAMEA4397489) | marine metagenome | biome: Polar Biome; feature: [SRF] surface water layer (ENVO:00010504); material: water (ENVO:00002006), including particulate matter (ENVO:01000060) such as... | depth 5 m | reverse complement strand
CCATGCGAAGGCTATGGTTACACCCGTTCAGATCGGGTGATAATCACTCACAAGAAGCGTGACAACAGGGAACAAGGGAGTGCGCCCATGAGTGCGCCAACGAGTGCGGTACGCGTTGAGAAAAACGGACCTGTCACGACAGTGATCCTCGCGCGTGCCGATGTGCGCAATGCGGTTGACCGCCCGACAGCGACGGCGCTTGCCGATGCGTTTTACGCATTTGAAAAAGACGAGACATCGACGGTCGCGGTGTTTGCGGGTGACCACGGGACTTTTTGTGCGGGCGCCGATCTCAAGGCGGCGGCAGCGGGTGGCAGCGGCAATGCGGACGCCCAACGCGGCAATCGCATTGTGAACCCCGGCACGGCTCTCGAATTTGACAGGCTCGCCACTGATGGACCGATGGGGCCGTCGCGCATGGTTCTGTCGAAGCCGGTGATCGGGGCGATTTCAGGTTTTGCGGTTGCGGGCGGGCTCGAACTCGCCCTCTGGTGCGATATGCGCGTTGTTGAAGAAGACGCTGTGATGGGTGTCTTTTGCAGGCGTTGGGGCGTGCCGTTGATCGACGGGGGTACGGTGCGTTTGCCGCGCCTCATCGGTCATTCGCGCGCAATGGACCTTATTCTCACCGGTCGCGCTGTCGGCGCTGACGAGGCGCTGGCCATGGGTCTTGCCAACAGGGTGGTGGCCAAGGGACAAGCGCGGGCGGAAGCTGAAAAACTTGCCGCCGATATTTCACGCTTTCCGCAAAACTGTCTCAAAGGCGACCGTATGTCGGCCTATGAGCAATGGGATTTGCCTTATGATCGCGCCATCGCCAATGAATTCGAGCATGGCCGCGCCGTGCTCTCGACAGGCGAGACAGTGCGCGGGGCACAAAGATTTGCCTCGGGAAAGGGTCGCGGCGGGCGTTTTGACGAGATTTGAATGTTCGTACCGGGACGTCTGCGATGTCTGAAGTGAGCACACCCAATCGCCTTGTGGCGCATGATCTCGCCTGCCAACGCGGCGGGCGTAAAGTATTCAGTCATCTGTCATTTGTTGCCGAGGCGGGTGTGGCGCTCATTGTGACCGGTCCGAACGGCGCGGGTAAATCGAGCCTGTTGCGGCTTATCGCGGGCCTGCTCGACAAAGCGGACGGCAGTTTGAGCTTCGAAGGGGGCGGGCCGGACGCGAGCCTTGCCGAACAGACCCATTACATCGGTCATCTTGATGCGCTTAAAGGTGCCATGAGCGTGCGGGAGACGCTCACGTTCTGGGCTGATTTTTTGGGTGGAAGTGCGCCCGACACGGCGAGGGCGCGTGAGATTTTCGACCTCGACGGGCTCATTGATCTGCCGGTTGCTTATTTGTCGGCGGGTCAGAAACGGCGGCTGAGCCTGGCGAGGCTGCTGATCGCGCCACGGGCCTTGTGGCTTCTCGATGAGCCGGGCGTGGCGCTTGACGCGGCGAGCCTGGCGCGGCTTGCTTCCGCCATTGATGCGCATCTGGGTGCTGGCGGAATTGTTGTGGCCGCGACCCATCAGCCTTTGGGTATTTCATCCTCGGCGACGCTTGATCTGGCTAACGCGGGGGCAGGCGCATGAGGCGGGCATTTTGGGCACTCTTGCGGCGTGATGTGCGGCTGGCGACACAAGTCGGCGGTGGCGGCGGCATGGCGGTCTTTTTCTTTCTCGTCGTCATCACGCTTTTGCCGTTGGGGATCGGACCTAATCTCAAATTGCTCGGGCAGATTGCCCCCGGTCTTTTGTGGGTGGCGTTGCTGCTCTCGTCGTTGCTGACGCTTGATCGGTTGTTTCAGGCTGATTTTGAAGATGGGACGCTGGAGGCGCTGACATTCGGGCCTCTGCCGCTGGAATTGACGGTCGTCGCCAAGATTATGGCTCATTGGCTCACCACGGGTCTGCCTCTGGTGGTGGCGACGCCTTTGCTCGGGTTGCTGCTCAATCTTGGGGCTGATCAGTTCGGACCGCTGATCCTCGCTATGGCCGTCGGCACGCCCGCACTGAGCCTGATGGGTGCCATTGGTGCGGCGCTGACGGTCAGTTTGCGGCGTGGCGGGCTGTTGGCCTCGCTCCTCGTGATGCCCTTTTATATTCCGGTGCTGATTTTCGGCGTGGCGGCGGCAGGTGGCGGGGAGGCTTTGTCAGGGGCCGCGCATCAGGCGTTGTTGCTGCTGAGTGCGGTGACACTGGCAAGTCTTGTCGTCGGGCCGTGGGCGGCCGCCGCCGGACTGCGCGCCAATTTGCGGAGCTGATACCAATATGACGCGGCAAATTGCCCGCAGCCTTGCCTTGCTCTTGGCCCCTCAACGCCTCTAAATGATGCCCATGTCAGACCTCACTTTTATCCAGCGGTTCCATGCTTTTGCCAATCCTGCGCGCTTCATGGCGTTCAGCGAGCGGCTGCTGTGGCCTTTGGGGATCGTCAGTTTTGCGCTGATCACGGCGGGGCTCTGGTTCGCGCTCATTGCCTCGCCCGCCGACTATCAGCAGGGCGAAAGCGTGCGCATCATGTATGTGCATGTGCCGATGGCCTGGCTCGGGATGTTCGGCTACATGGTCATGGCGGGTGCGTCGCTGGTGGCGCTGGTCTTCCGCCATCCGCTTGCCGATGTCTGCGCAAAAGCGGCCGCCCCTGTCGGCGCTGTCTTCTGCTTTCTGGCGCTTGTCACCGGCGCCATCTGGGGCAAGCCCATGTGGGGCACGTGGTGGGTGTGGGATGCGCGCCTGACTTCGATGTTGATCCTCCTGTTTCTTTATCTCGGTTATATCGCGCTCTGGGCAACCATTGAAGAACCCGTGCGGGCGGGCCGCGCCGCGGCTGTGCTGGCGCTCATCGGCTCGATCAATGTGCCGGTCATCCATTATTCGGTCGTCTGGTGGAATACCTTGCATCAACCAGCCAGCGTCTTTCGCGTCGACGGACCGCAGATTGCGAGCGCGATGCTGACGCCGCTCTTGTTGATGGCGGTCGGCTTCACCTTTCTCTTCATCACATTGCTCATGGTGCGCATGCGCAGCGAAATCCTCAGGCGCCGCGTGCGGGCCTTGCGACTTGCAGCGGCGGAGGCGTGAGGCGATGAGCGATTATTTTGCTATGGGCGGATATGCGGGATTTGTTTGGTCGGCTTACGGGCTTGTCGTCGTCGTCGTGGCAATACTCATCGTTGCGACATGGCGCGACGCTCAACAACAGCGCAAGCTGCTCGCCGCGCTCGAAGGTGCGGACACGTCCGGCGCACGCAAACGCGCTCCGGCCCGTGCTGCGGGTTCTGAGAAATGACCAGTGGTCACTTCAGGTGGGGCGCCCTCGTTCCCGCAGGCCTGTTTCTGGTGGTTGCCGGGTTTTTTCTGATTGCGGTCTTTCGCGGCGATCCATCGGTCGTGCCGTCGCCGCTTGTTGGTCGGGCGGTGCCTGAATTTTCACTTCCTGCGATTGAAGGTACAGACCGGCCGGGTCTGGCGACCGGCGACTTCGCGCAAGGCACGCCGGTGATCGTCAATGTCTGGGCGTCATGGTGCGTGCCCTGCAGGGACGAACACGCTGTCTTGAGTGAACTCAAAAAGATGACCGACGCACCGATCTACGGGCTCAATTACAAAGACAGTGCGGAGGGAGCGAAAAGGTTTCTCAGCGAACTCGGCAATCCCTTCACGCGCATTGGCGCCGATGCGAAAGGGCGCGTGGCCTTAGACTGGGGTGTCTACGGCGTGCCGGAAACTTATATCGTCGATGGCAAGGGTCACATTGCTTACAAGCATGTAGGCCCGTTGGACGCGCAAATTGTGGATGATGAAATTCTTCCGGCCCTTCGTGCGGCATCCGTTCGCTGAAAACTCAGATTACGGATGCCGCGACAGAAGGGTGGAATAAGTCGCTTACACTAATATGTGAGGCTTATTTGCGTTTGGCCGGGGCGCGCTTGGCGGCCGGCTTGCGCGTGGCGGCTTTGCGGGCCGGTGCTGGTTTTTCTTCGACTTTGGCATCGCCGATGGCAGAGGCAAGCTGCGTCAGGCCTTTGATCAGGTCAGCCTGAACAGATTTCGGCAGCAGATCGAGCAAGGCTTTTTCTGCAACGACAGCACGCGGCAGGCTGCTGTTGAGGGCGCGGCGACCGGCGGCTGTGAGGCGCACGGCATTGGCGCGCGCATCTTCGGCGGTGCGCTTGCGGGCCAGCAGACCGTTCTTGATCATGCGGCTGATCATGTCAGCCAGCGTCGAACGGTCGATGCCTGTACGATTGACCAGATCCGTCTGGCTCAGACCTTCTTCTTCGTTGACGGCGAACAGAACAATGAACTGACGCGGTGTGATCGAGCTGTCGCCCATCTGCTGCACAAATTGATCGTACGCAAATTGCTGGGCGCGTCGCAGCAAGTGGCTCAGGGATGTTTCGAGATCGTAACTTCCCGCCGACTTCTTGCTTGCCATGTTGAATTCCTCCGGCTGATGAATTGGGCGACCTGACTTTTAAAAGACGGTCAGCTCAGGGGGTGATGAGATTGCAGGTTTGACGTTTTCTAATCTGATGTTGTCCGGGTCGACATTCTTCAAGTTGTGACTCGCTAGACCGGGTTCCACCGAATTCTTTTGCGTCTTCCATCCTGGATCGAAATTGCGATCACAATAAGATGTCGACGTCGTTCTTCTTTCATATGCACCCTTGATCGGGAGGACGCAAGTGCGCATCGTTGTGGAAAATGTCGCAGTCGGCATTCCGGTTGCGGATCATATCGCGGAGCCTCAACACTGCGCATAATGTATTCGCCCAAACTGACCGATATTTACAAGTATTTGCGTTCCGTGAACTGATTAACATAATGGTAAAATGACAAATTCATTCGAATTGAACAAATCAACCGGCAACAGATTACAAGCCGGAAAGGTTGCTGATGCGACGACGGCAAGACCTGGACCAATGAAGCATCGTGATCCGGGAGCGGCGCAGGATCTGTCCTTCGCGCGCCGCAAACCGGCGGGTGACAATATCGAGCGCGACATTTGCGATCATTGCGGCCTCATCAGCTATGAAAATCCGAAAATTGTTGTGGGTTCGGTTGTCACGTATGAAGACAAGTTTTTGCTCTGCCGCCGCGCCATAGAGCCGCGCAAAGGTTTTTGGACATTGCCTGCCGGTTTTATGGAGCATGGCGAGAGCGTTGAAGACGGTGCAAAGCGGGAAGCGCGGGAGGAGGCCAATGTTGAAATCACGCTACGTAATTTATTGGCGATTTATTCCATTCCTCGCCTGTCGCAAGTCCAGATCATGTTTTGTGCTGAAATGTTGACGCCAAAATTTTCGGCGGGACCGGAAAGTCTTGAAGTCGCGCTGTTTGGCTGGGACGAAATCCCGTGGGCCGAACTTGCCTTCCCGAGTGTCCACTGGGCGCTCACACAATTTAATGACGTCAAAGAGAAAGACGTTTTTGCACCTTTTGGTAATCCGGAAGGGGCGAACGGCAATTTGTTTCCGGATCGCCAACTTTAGGTCATCGGAACATATGACTAAAAGAGCGGGTACTGTTCGGGAGATGGTGCCAAGTCTAATCAGACGGGTATGATCCGTTTGCAGTGCATTACAGAAATTTGAATAAAAGATGGCGGGGGACAGGGTGGCGAGAAAATCAGCGGCCAAAACGGGGATGACAAAAGAAGAGCGCAAAGTGGTCTTTGCTTCGTCGCTCGGCACTATGTTCGAGTGGTATGATTTTTTTGTCTATGGCGCGCTTGCGGCCACTTTTTCCAAGCAGTTTTTTGCCGGGCTCAATGACACGTCGGCCTTTATTTTCGCGCTGCTCGTATTTGCGGCGGGATTTGCCGTGCGTCCCTTTGGGGCTTTGGTATTCGGACGGCTCGGCGACCTTGTGGGGCGCAAGTATACGTTTCTCGTCACCATTCTCATCATGGGCTTCTCGACTTTTCTCGTCGGCCTGCTGCCTACATATGAAAGTGTCGGCATTCTGGCGCCCATTGCTCTTGTCGTGCTGCGCATGGCGCAGGGGCTGGCCATCGGCGGCGAGTACGGCGGGGCGGCAACCTATGTTGCCGAGCATGCGCCGCACGGACGTCGCGGTGCCTATACGTCATGGATTCAGATGACGGCGACGGCGGGATTGTTTCTGTCGCTTATCGTCATCATGGCGTGCCGCGCGTGGATTGCCCCTGAGGATTTCGAGGCCTGGGGCTGGCGTGTGCCCTTCCTGCTCTCGGTTCTGCTTCTTGGCGTATCGGTTTGGATCCGGTTGCGACTGGATGAATCGCCTGCGTTTAAAAAGATGCAGGCGGAAGGCAAGGGTTCGAAAACGCCGTTGCGGGAAAGTTTTGCCCGCTGGCCCAATCTCAAGATCGTGCTTGTGGCACTCTTTGGACTTTCAATGGGCGAAGCGGTCGTCTGGTACACCGGTCAATTTTATGTGCTGATCTTTCTCACGCAGGTGCTGAATGTAAATGCCCTGACCGCGAGCATTCTGGTGGCCGGTGGTCTTGTCATCGGCACGCCCTTCTTTGTGATTTTCGGTGCCTTGTCCGATACTGTGGGTCGCAAGCCGATCATCATGGCGGGCTGCTTGCTGGCGGCGCTTACCTATATGCCGATCTTTCAGGCGATCACGCATTATGCCAATCCCGCACTGGAGCTGGCTCAGCTCAGCGCACCCGTGAGCGTCGAAGCGGATCCCGACACCTGCTCGTTGCAGTTCAATCCTGTTGGTGTTACGGCCTTCACCTCGCCTTGCGACGTTGCAAAATCAGCGCTCGTGAAACGCGGCATTCCTTATGACAACGTGAAAGCCTCGGGCGATGCAGCGGTGATCCATGTCGGTGGTGCCCGCATTGCATCTTATGACGCGAAGTCGGCGGATGTGGCTGAGCGGTCGGCGGCCTTCAACGCAGCGCTCAGCGAGGCGCTTGCCGAGGCGCGCTATCCTGCGGGTGCGCCCGATGCTGATATCAACAAGCCTATGGTGATCTTGCTTATTGGTGTGCTGGTGATTTTCGGAGCCATGACATACGGGCCGATTGCCGCCATGCTTGTCGAACTCTTTCCGACACGCATCCGTTATTCGTCGCTGTCGCTGCCCTATCACATCGGCAATGGCTGGTTTGGCGGCTTCATGCCGCCTGTTGCTTTCGCCATTATCGCAGCCACCGGCAGCATGTATGACGGGCTTTGGTATCCGATCATCATTGCGGGCATTTGTTTTGTCGTCGGCATTTTCTTTCTGCCGGAAACAAAAGACAGGGACATTCTCAAAGACTGAGCGTCAGTCGGCTGGTGCTGACGAGGGGGCAGCGTCGTCGGGTTTGACCGCGTAGCGCGTCAGCACGCCCACCTGCGCCATCGCAAAGACAATAGTGAGCGGCATGATGCCGAAGAGTTTGAAGTTGACCCAGAAGTCAGTCGAAAAATTGCGCCATACAATTTCGTTGATGAGCGCGAGAAGGACGAAGAAAAAGCCCCAGCGTTTGGTGAGAACCATCCAGCCTTCATCCGTGAGGTTGAATGCGCCGTCGAACAATTGCTTGAGCAGGGGCTTACCGAAAAAGGCAGCACCGAGCAGGCCGCTGGCAAAGAGCAGATTGACCAGCGTGGGCTTCAGCTTGATGAACATATCATCGTGCAGCCAGAGTGTCAGTGAACCGAAGACCAGAACGAAAACACCGGTGACCAGCGGCATGGTCGGTATGCGGCGAAATTTCACGTAGGACACAATGAGTGACGCGGCGATCGCCACCATGAAGATGCCGGTCGCATAATAGATGTTCTGCGAGGGCTCATTGCCGAACAAAAGATGGGCGCGCGCATTGGCGAGGAAGAAGACGACAAGCGGTCCGAGTTCTAGGGCGGTGCGCACCCATTGCGGGCCGGATTTTGCCTTTGCTGTGTCAGTCATTTCGCTTCACTCGCTCCGGTAACGGCCCGGGCAAATGCCTTGGCGTCAAAAGGTTGCAAATCATCGATCTGTTCGCCGATGCCGATCATGTGAACCGGCAGGCCGAACCGCTTGGCAATGGCAACAAGGATGCCACCGCGCGCGGTGCCGTCGAGTTTCGTCATGACAATGCCGGTGACGCCCGCGACTTTGCCGAAAATTTCGACCTGATTGAGGGCGTTCTGGCCCGTGGTGGCGTCGAGCACGAGGAGTGTCGCGTGCGGCGCGTCGGGGTCGAGTTTGCGGATGACGCGCAGCACTTTTTCAAGCTCTGCCATGAGGTCTGTCTTGTTCTGCAAGCGGCCTGCTGTGTCGATGAGCAGGAGATCGGTTTTTTCGTCACGTGCGCGCGCCAGCGCCTCGTAGGCGAGACCCGCCGCGTCGCCGCCGATTTTGGTCGAAACGACGGGCACGTTGAGGCGTTCGCCCCAGACTTTAAGTTGTTCGACCGCAGCGGCGCGGAATGTGTCACCGGCGGCGAGCATGACGCTTTTGCCATCGGCTTTGGCGCGGGCCGCTATCTTTGCTGCCGTTGTTGTTTTTCCTGCACCGTTGACGCCGACCATCAAAACGGTGAAGGGCCTTCGCGTGGAATCGATGGTGAAGGGCAAGGCGACGGGCGTGAGGACCGTGGCGATTTCGTCGGCAACAATTTCGCGGATTTCTTCGCCGGTGACTTCTTTGTCGTGACGGCCTTTGCCGACGGCGGCAACAATGTCGGCGGCCGCTTCAAGCCCGAGGTCGGCTGAAATGAGCAGGTCTTCCAATTCGCCAAGTGTCGTGCGGTCGAGCTTTTTCTTGGTGAAAATGCCGGTGATGCCGTCTGAAAGGTTGCGCGAGGAGCGCGTCAGACCTTCTTTCATCCGCTGAAAAAGCGAACGTTTTTTTTCGGTGTCCGGTGACGGGATATCCGTGGCGTCTGTATCACTCATAAGGCTGGGCGACCTTCAAAACTCGATCCGTCATGGGCAGCAAGATGAACGGGCAAAATATCGCCTGCGTTGAAATTTGCGCCTGAAAGCCGTACCGGCGTGAACTGATGCGTGCGGCCGAGGCTTTCGCTTTCCATCAGTACGGGCTTTGTCTGGCCAAGGCCCGCATTGAGATGGGTAAACAAACGCTCGCTGCCTTTGGCACGCAGACGTTCAGCGCGCGATTTGATGAGGCTGCGGTCAAGTTGCGGCATGCGCGCGGCGGGTGTGCCGGGGCGGGCGGAATAGGGGAAGACATGCAGCCATGTGAGGCCGCATTCATCGGCCAGGCGCAACGTGTTTTCAAACATTTCATCGGTTTCGGTCGGGAAACCAGCAATGAAATCGGCACCGAAAGCAATGTCGGGGCGGAGCCTGCGGACGTCCTCGCAGAACTTGATCGAGTCTTCGCGCGCGTGACGCCGCTTCATGCGCTTCAAAATCATGTTGTCGCCTGATTGCAGCGACAGATGCAGATGCGGCATCAGTCGTTCTTCGTCCGCGATGAGGCGCATCAGGGCGTCGTCGGCTTCAATGGAATCGATCGATGAAATACGCAGGCGTTGCAATTCCGGCACGAGTTTCAGAATGCGCGTGGCGAGATTGCCGAGGCTCGGTGTGCCGGGCAGGTCAGCGCCGTAGGATGTGATGTCAACGCCGGTGAGCACGACTTCGCGGTAGCCGTTTTCTACAAGCACGCGGACCTGATTGACGATTTCGCCGGCCGGCACGCTGCGCGAATTGCCGCGACCATAGGGAATGATGCAGAAGGTGCAGCGATGATCGCAACCGTTTTGCACTTGCACGAAAGCGCGCGCACGGCCTTCGAGCCCTTGTACGAGATGGCCCGCTGTCTCCGTCACCGACATGATGTCATTGACGCGGACGCGCTCGTTGGTGTGAAGCGCCTGCGCGGGCTGCCAGCTTGCGGCGCTCATTTTCTCGGCGTTACCGAGCACGAGGTCGACTTCCTGCATGGTAGAAAAATCATCCGGCGAAATCTGGGCGGCGCAGCCTGTGACGATGATGCGGGCGTCGGGATGTTCGCGTCGGGCTTTGCGGATCGATTGCTTGGCTTGCCGCACGGCTTCGTTGGTGACGGCGCAGGTGTTGAAGACAATCGCACCTTTTAGGCCGGCCTTTTCGGCATGGTCCTTCATCACTTCGGATTCGTAAGTGTTGAGGCGGCAACCGAAGGTGACGATTTCAGTGGGCTTGCCTGCGCGTTCCCCGCTCATGCAAGTTCCCCGTTGAGGAAGCGCTGATCGAGGTCGCCTTCATAGTCCAAGGTCGAGGGGCCGGTCATGTAGATGTGATTGTCGCTTTCGCGCCATTCCATCTGCAAATCGCCACCGGGTAGCGAGACGGTGATGTTGCGGTCAGTCTTGCGACGACGGACGGCGGCAACAACCGTGGCGCAGGCGGCTGTGCCGCAGGCGAGCGTCAGCCCCGCGCCGCGCTCCCAGACCTTGATGCGGACATGGGCACGGTCGATCACCTGCGCGATTGAGATATTGGCGCGCTCGGGAAAGAGCGGATGGTTTTCGAGCATCGGGCCGATGCGACCGAGATCGATTGTCTCGATGTCGTCAACGAAGAAAATCGCATGCGGGTTGCCGACATTGACGACGGCGGGCGAATGCATGAGCGGCGCGCCGAGCGGACCGACTTCAAGTTCGATGGCGCGCGTGTCCTGAAACTCTTCTGATAGCGGAATTTCGTTCCACTTCAGGCGCGGCTCGCCCATGTCGACGGTGATGAGTGCGTCGGCACTGGCGCGGGCGACGAGATTGCCGCCCAGTGTTTCGATGGTGACGGCATCCTTGCCGGTTTCATCAAGCAGGATCTGGCCGATGCAGCGCGTGGCATTGCCACAAGCTTCCACGATGCCGCCGTCGGGATTGCGGATGCCCATGAACACGTCGCCGCCGTGGCGTGCGTTTTCGATGGTGATGAACTGGTCGCAGCCGATACCGGTTTCGCGGTTGGCGATGGCGCGGACGAGGCTTTCGCTCAAATTCAGGGCACGGCTTCGCAGGTCCAGCACCACGAAGTCGTTGCCGAGGCCGTTCATCTTACGAAAGGGGATGCCGCTCTCTGTCATGATGGCCGGTATATGGTCCTTTTTGCCGC
>TARA_R110000868_G_scaffold8300_2_pt1 | contig 11041 bp, 13 predicted proteins | sample TARA_R110000868 | Tara Oceans TARA_R110000868 (sample SAMEA4397489) | marine metagenome | biome: Polar Biome; feature: [SRF] surface water layer (ENVO:00010504); material: water (ENVO:00002006), including particulate matter (ENVO:01000060) such as... | depth 5 m | reverse complement strand
CTAACGGTAAAGTAAAATCATTACCAAAAAATAAAAAATAAAATGAGTACAATATTACAAGACATGATGGGTATGTTGTGGAGAAAGCAACAAGTGGTACCAAAAACCGATGACTATATTACTATAGCTCGTTATCAAAATCCACAAGAAAGAATGAAACCTCAACCAAAGGTTCAAACTGAACTCGTTACAATGGGTGCTATTAAAACTTTTGTTGCAGATGGGGTATCATATCTTCCATTAACGGGAGGGACTATTTCTGGCAATTTAAATGTTAGTGGGGCAATTGATCTTACAACAGCATCTGAAGGAGTAATTTTTACATCGGCTAATGGTACAAGATTTAAACAAACAGTAGATAACGAAGGAGCACCTGTATATACACAACTATAATGGCAACACCTAGAAAGGGAAAAGCTAAAGTCAAAGTAACAGCTAGCGGTAAGAAAGTTAGTTACGGGCAAGCAGGTAAAGCTAAAGGAGGAGGGCCACGGGTAAAACCTGGCACCTCTAAAGGTGATAGCTACTGTGCAAGAAGTTTAGGTATTAAGAAAAGGGTGTCTAAGAAAAAAGCAAATGATCCAAATACTCCGAATAACTTATCTCGTAAACGTTGGAAATGTTCTGGAGCTAAATCTAGGAAAAAATAAACATATTTAAAATAAACCAATAAACTTTTTTGATTTAAACTATTATTGTATATCTTTGTTTTATAAATATTAAAAAAACTAAAGATGTCAGTAAAACAAATCAACCCAGAATTACAAGACAAGGATCCTCAAATGAGTAAAGAAGAACTTGCAAAACGTAGAGAAGAAATTACTACATTCTACAAAGACAACATTCCTCACTTAGAAGTACAAGCTGATTACGAAGGTTTATTAGCTGCTATTGAAAAATCTAGAGCAGAGCGTATGCAAGCACAAATGTATATGGCTCAACAATACGCTGCACAAAAAGGTGAAGGTGGTCCAGATTTAGATTCTGCAGATGGTAAAGCTTTTCAAGATGCTATGGCTAAAGCTATGACCAATGAGACAACTTAAGCTAGGTAGCAAAGGTCCTGATGTTAAAACACTACAAGCTAAATTAGGACTTACCGATGATGGTCACTTTGGACCAATAACAGAAAGAGCTGTAGAGAAGTTTCAACTGGACAAAGACTTAATGATAACTGGAGTAGTTGATGCAGATATGTGGGTACTTGTACTCAATATAGAATACTTTCCAGAACCAGGACTTGATGAAGATAGTGATATTACTTCACAATACTTTCAAACTAACTTTGATCAAAGAATACATAGACATTATTTACCTAAAGACGAATATGTTAAAGGTCCTATACAAAATGAATATATATTTCTACACCATACTGCAGGAAGCAATAATCCTTACAGAACAATAGATCATTGGAGTAGAGATAAAAGAGGAAGAGTAGCAACTGAGTTTGTATTAGGTGGTATTAGTCACCGTAATGGAGATGATGAGTTTGATGGTGTAATGGTGCAAGCATTTCCTGAAGGATCTCAAGGATGGCATTTAGGTAAAACAGGATCAGGGTTTATGAACCGTCACTCAGTTGGATTAGAAATATGCAGTATGGGATATTTAGATAGTGTAGATAAAACTACTTATGTAGGTTCAAAATGTATATCAGATCAAGTACGTGAGTTACCTCAACACTTTAAAGGTAAACTATTTTGGCATAAATATTCTGAAGCACAAATTAAAGAAACTGAAAAGTGGATTAAATACGTAGGTGAAAGAGATGGTATAGATATTAGACTAGGTCTTAAGCAATTTATAAAAAAATATGGTCCAATAAAAGGATTTGATTTTCAAAGAGATGCATACTACGGTAAAATAAAAGGTTTGTTAACACATACTAATGTAAGAAAGGGTAAAATGGATTGCTATCCAGATCCTGATTTCGTTGATATGATAATGAGTTTATAGATATGGCAATAGTAAATAAAGTAGATTTAAAACACCAAGTAGATATTGATGTTTCAATAAAGTATCAAATAGTTACATATTGTTTTTTTAATAATATATTAATAAGTAATTCTGATTTAAGATTTTTGAATGAATTAGCAAAATCTAAAGATATAGAAATGACTAAGTTTTGTAATGAAACAGTAAGTAAGCAAATTTTTAAAAGCTCACAGTCTGCTAGAAATGCAATTACAAAAGCAGAAAAGAAAAACTTAATAATTAAAAAAAGACACAATAAAAAAACTATTTCTCTTAATCCAGATATTAATGTACAAGCTTCTGGTGTAGTGTTATTAGATTATAAAATTTTAGGACGTGAATCCCAAGAGTCATAAAGAATTTAAGAAAGGTATTTCTGATGAAGTGGGTGTGCATCCTTCTGTGGTAGATGACTTTGTATCTTTTTATTATGCAAAGGTTAGAGAGAATTTATCTGTATTATCTTTTCCTAGAATTAATGTAGAAGGATTAGGTACATTTCACTTAAGAAAGAATAAGCTGGAAAAGTCTATACTTAAAAACAAAAGCCTTTTAGGAAATATAGCTAAAAGAACTTATAATGGGTTTGCCAAAAGTGAAGATATACAGAAAAATATACTTCAAATGGAAAGCGCAATGACACAATTAGAAAAAGATATAATAAATAAAAAAAAATTTAAAAATGTCAAAGACTAAATGGAGTAAATATCTTGATGCATTTAAAAATGCAGATAAAATTGCTGAAGGAATTAAGAATAATATTTTTAAGAAAGAACATATTGAAGCAGTTGCTACTGATAGATTTCAAAAATGTATTGCTTGTTCTTTATTTGATGCTAAAGGTGATAGTTGTCTTGCTCCTGGAACTCAACCTTGTTGCTCTGATTGTGGCTGTAGTTTAGGATTTAAAGTTAGATCTTTATCCAGTGAATGTCCAAAAGGATTTTGGGATTCATATACTGATGAGGAACAAGAAGAATTAATAACTAAACAAATAGAAATCAATGGTAATTAACTATTATATAAACAACGAAAAAGTAAGTGTGGAAACAAATACAGAAAATACTTACTGGTATACATCTATAACACTATAACTATGGGACTAAAATTCATTGAAGAAGGTCATGTGTATGAAAGTACAGATGAAGAAAAAATAAACTGGCTAAGTGTAACTTCATTTATTGCAAAGTTTAAACCAAAATTTGACAGAGATGGTCAAGCAAAGAAATCATCAAAAAATAAAAGGTCAAAGTGGTATGGTATGACACCTAAAGAAATAATTGCAGCATGGGATGGAGAGACAAATAGAGCAATTACTTTAGGTAATTTTTATCATAACCAAAGAGAGTCTGATATGATGGAGTTAGATACTATAGGTCGTCACGGTGTTGAGGTTCCTATTATAAAACCTATTGTAGATGATAAGGGTATTAAGTTTGCACCTAAGCAAAAGTTAGTAGATGGTGTATATCCAGAACACTTAGTATACTTAAAATCAGTAGGTTTATGTGGTCAAGCAGATGTAGTAGAAGTAGTGAATGGATATATAAATATCAATGACTATAAAACAAATAAAGAAATAAAAGAAAAAGGTTTTACTAATTGGGAAGGCATTACTAACAAAATGTTTAAGCCTGTTAACCATTTAGATGACTGCAATCTTAACCACTATAGCTTACAATTGAGTATTTATGCGTATATTATTAAGAAGCATAACCCCAAACTTAAAATAGGTAAACTTACTATACAACATGTAAAGTTTAAACAAGTGGGTGAAGATACAAATGGTTATCCAATCAATGAACATGTTAATGGAGAACCGGTATTAGAAAATATAAAAATTTATGAACTACCATATTTAAAAGCTGAAGTAAATTCAATTATAATGTGGCTAAAAGATAATCAATAATGGCATCAATTCAATTAACACAAGTTATTTTAATACAAACTGCACCTCAAACAAATCCTCCTACAGTTTATGTAGTAGAAAATTCAGAATCTTTGTTAGCAATAAATCCTGTTTTATTAACAGGTGTAGGATCAGCGTATCAACCGGATGGTACAATTATGGATGTACGTCAAATATACATTGAAGGTGGGGGTTTTACGCCAGTATATGTTACTGATTCATATGCTACAATAAAAGCTTATATTGATGCAGTATAAAATATATAAACTATGGTAATAAGATTATTTGATATTCAAAATAGTAAAGTTGTATTAACAGAACATTGTTATGCTTTACCATTTTTAAAAGCAATTATGGATAAATATCCTGACACACATATGCAAGTGTATCAATATTTATTTTATATGTCATGCCCCAACCCTGATTTAAATCCATTCTTTAATCTTCCGGAACATGAGAAAGAAGATATTATTATTGAAGAGATTGGTTTAGAAGAATCCCCAGAAGATGGTAAGATAAGATATGCAATGGATATGTGTAAACAAATGTATGAAACACCTACGTATAGAGCGTATGTAGGTATTAAAGCTATGTTAGACAGACTAGCCAGGTATATGGAGGTAACCCCTATTGAGCATGGTAGAGATGGTAACATGAATTCTATGATTAATGCTGCTGCAAAGTTTGAACAAATAAGACAATCTTATAAAGGAGCATTTACAGACATGCAACAAGAACAAGAAAGTGCAGTAAGAGGAGGCGCAGGTTTAGCATATGATCAAATTTAAATGAGTGAAAATAAAACACAATGGCATTTTTGTTATTGGGATGAAATAGACTATAAAGATAATAAATCAAAAACAAATCAACATGGCACAAAAAGTAATACCAGTAGGAAAGAAACTTCTACTAAAACCAAAAAAACAGGAAGAAGTTAGTAAAGGTGGAATATTTATTCCAGAAATAGCTAGAAAAGTAGAGTACAAAGGCACGGTAATAGGTAAAGGTAAAGATGTTAGTGAAATGGAAATAGGTGATATGGTACAATATACTGATCATTGTTTACCAACCCCAATGATGCATGATGGAATAGAGCATTTACTTATTCAAGAAGGTGATGTATATGCTATATTAGTGGATGAGTAGAGTTATACCTACATATGAGAAAGGTGAATGGGGAACTACAGAGTTTGCCACGGATATAGACTTTAGAGAATACCTAGAGTCTATATTTAAAGAACCAGGTATGTATGAGTTTAATGAAGTAGCATTATTATTTAATGAACAAGCTCAAATATTTAATTCAGAAGGATTTTATTGTAATGCACCATTTAGATCAAAAGATTTTATAGCTTATTGGCAAGATCAAAAGAATAAATGTAGAACAGGTGTTATATACAAAGATAAAGAAAAAGTTTGGTATCTAACCAGAGATTATTATATGTGGTTAAACTTCTTACCAATTTTTGATAAGGAAGAGAAACATTACGGTTTTGCTAAAGTAAGGGATGCTCAATATCATATGGCATTGTATGAAGTAATATCTGAATTAAATAATCAGCATGTTGCTATATTAAAAAAACGTCAGATAGCTTCTTCTTATTTTCATATGGGTAAAATTATAAATCAATATTGGTTTGAAGAAGGATCTATATGTAAAATTGGTGCTTCACTAAAAGATTACATTAATGATAAAGGATCATGGAAGTTCTTAGAAGAATATAAAACATTTCTTAATGAACATACTGCATGGTATAGACCTAGTAATCCTGAGAAAGTATTATTATGGCAACAACAAATTGAAGTTAAAATAAACAATAGAAAAACTTCTAGAGGTCTTAAATCAAAAATACAAGGTGCGTCATTTGAAAAGAATGCTACTACAGGAGTAGGTGGACCATGTACATACTTCTTTCATGAAGAAGCAGGTATTGCTAAAAACATGATGCAGACATATGAATACCTACGTCCTGCTATGTCATCTGGTATGATGACAACTGGTCAATTTATAGCAGCAGGTTCAGTTGGAGATTTAGAACAATGTAATCCGCTAAAAGAAATGATCTTGAATCCTGGGGCAAATGATATATATGCTGTAGAAACTAACCTAATGGATGCTGATGGTACAATAGGCATGGCAGGGTTATTTATTCCAGAACAATGGTCTATGCCACCTTATATAGATAATTATGGTAACTCTCAAGTTGAAGAAGCTGTTGTAGCTATAAACATAGAAAGAGATAGATGGAGAAATGAATTAAGTGGAGAACAATTTCAATTAAGAATATCTCAGAAACCTTTAAATATTGCTGAAGCTTTTGCATATAGAAAAGAATCTGTATTTCCACAAGGAATCTTAAGTAAGCAAATTAAAAGAATTGAAGAAAAAGAATATTCATATGAACTCATAGCACTAGATAGGGATGAGACAGGCGTAATAGCTAAGCGTACAAGTAAGTTACCAATAACAACTTTTCCTGTAAACAAAAAGGAAGTGGATAAAACAGGTACTATTGTTGTTTGGGAAAGACCTGTACCAAAACCTGCATTTGGAATGTACTATGCTTCTATTGATCCTGTGTCAGAAGGTAAAACAACAACATCAGATTCGTTATGTAGTATATTTGTTTATAAGAATGCTGTTGAAGTTACAAGAACTTTAGCAGGAGGTGACGTAGAACAATTCATTGAGAAAGATAAAGTTGTTGCTGCATGGTGTGGACGTTTTGATGATATAAATAAAACACATGAAAGGTTAGAATTAATTATTGAATGGTATAATGCATGGACATTAGTAGAAAATAACATATCTCTTTTTATACAGCACATGATTGCTAGAAAAAAACAAAGATACTTAGTTCCAAAACAACAAATTTTATTTCTAAAAGATTTAGGATCAAACAGAACTGTATATCAAGAATACGGATGGAAAAATACAGGTACCTTATTTAAAAGTCATTTAATATCTTATGCTATAGAATTTCTTAGAGAAGTAATAGATGAAGAAACTGACACTGAAGGTAACGTAATGACTCAAACATTAGGTATATCAAGAATACCGGATCCTATGTTATTAAAAGAAATGTTAGCTTATTATCCTGGATTAAACGTAGATAGATTAGTTGCCTTTGGTGCACTAGTTGCATTTGTTAAAATACAACAGTCAAATAGAGGATATACCAAGAGACGTGAATCAGAAGATAATTCCTTGGTTAATTCAGAAAAAATGAGTAAATTAAAGTATAGTGGAGCCTTTAGAAATATTGGCCGTAATAAATCTTTTGGACCTTCTAAACCAAGAAGATCTGGATTTAAAAATATAAAATAGAACAAACTGATATGAGAGTATTAAATGCAATGCAAATGAAAAATGGGGCCAAGGCTGAAGGAGGTCCTACATTTTCAAGCTTAACACAACCTATTCAGTTTCTACCGTATAAAGAAAAGACAGATGACTGGGCCGCATGGAATTTGGATTGGTTAGAACTCCAAGGTATAGAATTTTTACGTGTAAATGCTAGAAGATTACTTAAGAATTATAAACTTGCTAAAGGTATAATTGATAAAACAGATTATATAGTTGAGCCAGATAATGATTATAAAGATTTAATGGATACTCTTACAGCTGAAAATGAATCAGCACTAGAATTAAAGTTTTATCCTATTGTTCCTAATGTTATTAATGTACTTACAGGTGAGTTTGCTAAAAGGTATTCTAAAGTTCAATTTAGAGCTGTGGATGATGCATCTTATAATGAGATGTTAGAAGCTAAAAAGGTAGATATAGAATCAGCATTATTAGCTGATGCTGAAAAAAACTTAGTGCAGAAAATGATTGAAATGGGTATGGATCCCGCATCAGAAGAAGCACAAAAACAATTATCACCAGAAGGATTAAAATCATTACCAGAGATAGAAGACTTTTTTAGTAAGTCTTACAGAAGTATGGTAGAAGAATGGGCATCCCACCAACTTGCAGTAGATGAAGAAAGATTCAAAATGCAAGAACTTGAAGAAAGAGGATTTCAAGATATGCTTATTGCAGATAGAGAATTTTGGCATTTCCGTATGCTAGAAGATGACTATGATGTAGAGTTATGGAATCCAGTATTAACTTTCTATCAAAAATCTCCAGATCAAAGATACATAGCAGATTCTAACTATGCAGGTAAAGTAGATTTAATGACTGTATCAGATGTAGTGGATAGATATGGATACTTAATGGATAGTAAACAACTAGAGTCATTACAACAAATATATCCTGCTAGATCAGCACAGTATCAAGTAAGTGGATACCAAAATGATGGTTCATATTATGATGCAACTAGATCACATGAGTGGAATACAAATGCACCAGGATTAGCATATAGACAATTTACAAGTAACTATTGGAATGATCCAGCAAAAGGTGGTGATATACTTAGTGAAATATTAAATGAGAATGAAGATGTTTCAATGTGGGGTGAAGGTAACTTAATGAGAGTTGCTACCATCTATTGGAAAACTCAAAGAAAAGTTGGACACTTAACTAAGATTGAATCAGACGGAGAAGTAACTCAGGAGATTATTGATGAAACTTTTAAGAAAACAAAGAAGGCAATCTATGATACATCTATATTTAAACAAAGAACAAAAGAAAATTTATTAGAAGGTGAGCATATTGATTGGATATGGATTAATGAAGTATGGGGTGGTGTAAAAATTGGACCAAATTTACCAGCAATGTGGCAATCTTCAATGGGTAGTGATGTTAATCCTATATACATAGGAATTAATAGAACTAAACCTGGTAGATTACCTTTTCAGTTTAAAGGAGATAATTCTTTATATGGTTGTAAACTACCTGTAGAAGGAAGAGTATTTTCTGATAGAAATACAAGATCTACTTCTTTAGTAGATTTAATGAAAGCATATCAAGTTGGATATAACATGGTTAATAACCAGATTGCAGATATCTTAATAGATGAATTAGGTACTATAATAATGTTTGATCAAAATGCTTTACCACGTCATTCAATGGGTGAAGACTGGGGTAAAAACAATTATGCTAAAGCATTTGTAGCAATGAAGGATTTTCAAATGTTACCTCTTGATACATCTATTACTAATACTGAAAATGCTACTAACTTTAATCACTATCAGACTCTAAACATGGAGCAGACTAGTAGATTAATGTCTAGAATTCAACTTGCAAACTATTTTAAACAGCAATGTTTTGATGCAATAGGTATTAACCCACAACGTCTAGGAGGAGCTGTATCAGAACAAACAGCAACAGGGGTAGTACAAGCTATGCAACAATCATATGCTCAAACAGAGATGTACTTTGTACAACACTCTGATCACTTGATGCCACGTATACACCAAATGAGAACTGACTTAGCACAATATTACTATAGTACTAATCCAAGTATTAGGTTACAGTATATATCTACAGAAGCTGAAAAAGTTAATTTTACAATTAATGGTACAGATTTATTACTTAGAGATTTTAATGTATTTGCAACAACTAAGACTAACCATAGGGCTATCTTAGAAAATTTAAAGCAAATGGCATTAACTAATAATACTACAGGAGCTAGTATATATGAACTAGGTAACATTGTTAAAGCAGACTCTATAGCTGAGGTATCTGATATACTTAAAGATTCAGAAGCAAGGGTACAAGCTCAAAGAGAACAAGACATGGCTCAACAACGTCAAATGCAAGAACAACAACTTCAAGCTAAAGCTCAAGAAGATCAGCAGAAAATTCAAGCTGAGATGCAAGAAAATGCTAAAGACAGACAAAATGATATCACTATTGCTGAAATTAGGTCGGCTGGTTTTGGATCACAATCAGATATAAACCAGAATCAACAGTCTGATTTCCAAGATGCTATGAAAGACATTAGAGAAACTACTCAGTATAGAGAGCAAATGAATTTTAAACGTCAAGAAAGTGCTACTCAATCTTCACAAGAAAACAATAGATTAAGTGTTGAAAGAGAAAAAATTGCTGCATCAAAACAGATAGCTGATACTAAACTACAAATAGCTAGAGAGAACAAAAACAAGTATGATGTTAAAGATTCTAAAGATAAAAAATAAGCGTTAGCTATATACTGCAATATACTTTTAACTTTTATAAAATATTTTAAGTTTAACTTGCTAATTATAAAAATAACATTTGTATATTATCTATATAAGAAGTATTAATTATTAAAACCAACGTAATTATGAGTACAACAACACAAACAGGGCCTGTGAAAAGTAAGGTAGAACAAAACATAGAAGTTAACTTAGATGAAATATTTAATGCTGCTCCAAGCGGTGATAGTATGATTCAAGATAACACTAAGCAACAGAAAAATATTTTTTCTGGATTACAGGAAAAGGCTGATATGTCTTTTGCTGATCCAGATGATAATGGTGCTACTGATATCCTTGCTAAATCAGAAGAAAAAGAAGATGAATCAGATACTGATGAGTCCGTAGAAAGTAAAAAAGATATTCCTGCTGACTCAGTAGAAGATATTTTTGAAGATTTAACTGGTGAAGATACAGATGAAGAAGCTGATACTAAAGAAACCAGAGGTAGAAAATCTATTAGTGGTATCTCAGATGTATTTAGCAAACTTATTAAAGAAGATAAAATTGTTGCTTTTGATGATGATAAAGAATTAGATGATTACACGGCTAAAGATTGGGAAGAGCTTATCCAAGCAAATATGGATGAGAAAGCTAACCAAGTTAGAAGAGAGACACCTAAACAATTTTTTAATAGTTTACCACAAGAACTTCAAATTGCTGCAAGATATGTAGCAGATGGAGGTAAAGATTTAAAAGGATTGTTTACTACTTTAGGTCAAGTAGAAGAAACTAAAAGTATTGATACTAAATCAGTTTCTGGACAAGAAAGAGTAATTACAGAATATTTAAGTGCAACCGGTTACGGAACTGCAGAAGATATTCAAGAAGAAATAGAAATTTGGAAAGACTTAGGTAAACTTGAAACTCAAGCAAACAAGTTTAAACCAAAACTTGATAAGATGCAAGAAAAAGTTGTTGCTCAAAAACTTGAAGAACAAGATCTTAAAAAGAAACAACAAGAGAATGCATCTCAAGAATACATGAAAAATGTATATGAAACATTAAAAGAAGGAAAGTTAGGAGATC